>ENA-UOOD01003226-UOOD01003226.1-human-gut-metagenome-genome-assembly--contig:-CS67-NODE-3226-length-13780-cov-26.412459_pt1 | contig 13780 bp, 14 predicted proteins | sample MGYA00242464_ERZ724011 | MGnify/ENA metagenome assembly ERZ724011 | reverse complement strand
ACGCCGCCATCTGCTTGGAGGGCTGTGTCATTTTACTGGCCTGTATTATTTTCTCGCAATTTGCGTCCAGCCCGCCCGTCGTAACGGAAGGACTCGCCCCGGCAACGGTCGTCTGGAACTACATTGGCGAGCTGGTATTCAATATGCTGGTGCTCGTTGGCTCCATTAAAATGTCCGACCGCATCATCCGGGAACTGATGGGACTTGGATAAGAAACCCTCCATCCGCAGTTGGATGGAGGGTTCTGCATCTTATGATTTATTTATTATGCGCCGTGGCGAAATTCGGCATTATTTTTTGTCAGCAGGTACAAACAATACTGGTTCATGCTGATACCCTCGCGTTTGGAGTTTTCCGCAAGTGCGCGGTGCAGCGACTTCGGAAGCCGCAGCTTGAACTGACCGGAATACTCGTCATCAGACGTAGGCTCCGGAATCTCATAGCCATCTTCCAGTGCGGCGGCCAGCCATTCGCGTTTGCAGTCCTGTGCGTTTTTGAGTGCCGCTTCCGCCGTCTCGCCGCTGGTCAGGCAGCCGCGCAGCTCCGGATACGAGGCTACAAAACCGCCTTCCTCCGTGTCCGGAACAAGCTCCAGACGATACGGAAGATTCATATAATACTCAATCGTCTTCACGATTTGACACCTCGCTTTCTACAACTTCTTTTACCATCATAACGTAGACTTTCTTGATCGGTTCGTGCATAGGGATCGTAATTGGCGCGCAGCCGGGCTTGCGAAACGTACAATGGCTGCTGCCGCCGTTTGGCTGACGCATTTCATAGCCGTAGCTTTCCAGCACCTTGCGCAGCTCGTCAAAACGAAGATCGCGCGATAATCCGCAGATCCTTGCCAATAGTTTATCCCATTTTGACACGGAACATCACCTCTGCCTCTCTGTTCAGTCTTATTATAACATGGTGTCATATATGGTGTCAAATGATTTTTGCATAGGTTTTATACTACCTGCCTGCAATCTTCCGCGCCAGCGACACAATCCACGAAATCAGCCCCAGGACAATGAGTGCATACCAGATCCCATTCGCCAGCGCGTAGTGGCTGTAATACCAGCCGGAAAACAGCGTCGGCACGATCAGCGCATACAAAAGCGGCAGACCGAGGTGCAGCAGCGACGCGGCATGAAATAATACGGACAGGAGCAAGCAGCCAGCCCCAAATACAATCATCAACATGGCACGACCTCCTTTAGAAAGTTTGTGCCATGTTAGCTTGGAACAAGAAAAAATGCAAGGGTCAATCCAAAAAACTTAGAAATTGGAGGGATTCATCATCGAAGTTAAAATCAACAAAGAAATCCAGCGGTATCAGGAGAGCATTCTGTTCGGCTTATCGCTGCGGCAGATGGTGTTCGCGCTGCTGGCCATCGGCGTGGCGGTTGGCGCATATTTTGGCTTGAAACCGCTCATCGGCGCGGCGGAGGTCGGTTAGGTGTGCATGCTGGCAGCGTTCCCGTTTGCCATGTGCGGCTTTTTTACCTACAACGGCATGCCCGCCGAACGCTTCCTGCTGGCGGTCATTCGGTCAGAAATTCGCTGTCCGCGCACTCTTTCGTATCATCCGCAGAATCTGTATGCAGAATTGCTGCTGGATTCCAATTCCATGCGGGAGGTGCTGACACTTGATTAAAACCCTCAACAACACCATCAAGCAGGATCGCACAGCCTACAAAATCCCGCGCAGCGTACAGGATGTCATTCCCATCCAGCGAATCTTCGCGGATGGGATTTTTCAGTTCGGCACGAAATATTCCAGAACGCTGCGCTTTTCGGACATCAACTATGCCATTGCCTCGAAAGAGGACAAAACCGCGATGTTCCTCGGCTACAGCGAACTGCTGAACGCTTTGGACAGCGGCTCGACCACCAAGCTCACGATCTGCAACAAGCAGGTCAACCGGCAGGCTTTTGAAGATACGGTTCTGCTTCCGCAGCGCGGAGACAACCTCGACGGATTCGTGGACGAGTTCAACGGGATGCTGGAAGGCAAAATCTCCGGCAGCTCCGCCAGCGTGGAACAGGAGCGGTTCATCACGGTTTCCGTTCACAAAAAGAATGTAGACGAAGCACGCACATTCTTTTCCCGTGTGACGGGCGAGGTGTCCTCCAAGCTCTCGCGGCTCAATTCCTCTTCCAACGAGCTGGACGCTGCCGAGCGGCTGGATGTGCTGCGTGGATTCTTCCGACCGGAGGAAGCTGCGCTGCCCTTTGATTTACAATCTGCCATGAAGCGCGGACATAATCTCAAGGATACGATCTGCCCGGACAGCTTGGAGTTTCATCGTGACTACTTCAAAATGGGCAATCAGTATGGTCGCGTGCTGTTCCTCAAGGATTACGCCAGCTACATCAAAGACAGCATGATTCTGGAGCTGACCGACCTCAACCGGCGCATGATGCTCTCCATCGACATGATCCCCGTGCCGACCGACGAAGCGGTGCGCGAGGTGGAGAACAAGCTGCTCGGCGTGGAAACCAACGTCACCAACTGGCAGCGGCGGCAGAACAGCAACCAGAACTTCTCCGCTGTCGTTCCTTACGATCTGGAACAGCAGCGCAAGGAAACCCGCGAGATGCTGGATGATCTCACGACCCGCGACCAGCGAATGCTGTTCGCCGTGGTCACGCTCGTGCATCTGGCGGGCAGCAAGGAGGAACTGGACAGCGACACCGAAACGCTCCAGTCCATCGCACGCAAGCATCTGTGTCAGCTTGCAAAGCTGAGCTTCCAGCAGCAGGACGGCCTTGTAACCGCGCTGCCGCTTGGCTTGCGGCGCATTGACGCGCTGCGGACGCTGACCACAGAAGCCCTCGCCGTGCTCATGCCGTTCAAGGCGCAGGAAATTCGACACCGGCACGGCATCTACTACGGGCAGAACGCCATCTCCAAGAATCTTATTCTGGCCGACCGCAAGGAGCTTTTGAACGGCAATGGCTTCATTCTCGGTGTCTCCGGCTCCGGCAAATCCTTTGCCGCCAAGCGCGAGATCACGGAGATCGCGCTGTCCACGAACGACGATATTATCATCATCGACCCTGAAGCGGAGTACCGCCCGCTGGTCGAAGGCTTGGGCGGCGAGGTCATTGAAATCTCCGCAACCTCGCCCAATCATATCAATGCTCTTGATATGGAGTCTGGCTACAACGACGGTGACAATCCAGTTGTGCTGAAATCCGAATTCTTATTGTCCCTCTGCGAGCAGCTCGTGGGCGCGGGCAAGCTGTCTGCCAAGGAAAAATCCATCATTGACCGCTGCACCGCACAGGTCTACCGCGAGTTCATCCGCAACGGTTATCTCGGCGTTGTGCCGACATTACAAGACTTCCACGCCGCACTCCTGGAGCAGCCGGAACCGGAAGCGCGGGACGTTGCGCTGGCACTGGAGCTGTTCACGGAGGGCAGTCTCAACACCTTTGCCAAGTACACGAATGTGGACACCAATTCCCGCATTTTATGCTATGACATCCGTGACCTCGGTAAGCAGCTCCTGCCGGTTGGCATGCTGGTTGTGCTGGACAGCGTATTCAACCGCATCATCCGCAACCGAAAACTCGGTAAAAATACATGGTTATATATTGACGAAATTTACCTGCTGTTTCAGCACGAGTACAGCGCCAATTTCCTGTTTACCCTCTGGAAGCGGATGCGCAAATATGGTGCCTGCGGCACGGGGCTGACGCAGAACGTCGACGATCTGCTGCAATCCCATACTGCCCGAACGATGCTGGCGAACAGCGAGTTTTTGCTCATGCTCAATCAGGCGAGCACGGACCGAATCGAGCTGGCGCGGCTGCTCAATATTTCGGACAACCAGCTTTCCTACATTTCGGGCGTAGATTTTGGGCATGGGCTTCTCAAGTGCGGCAGCACCATCGTGCCATTTGTGGATCATTTCCCGAAAAACGGCAGGCTGTATCAGCTGATGACCACAAAAATGTCTGAACGGGTGGAGCAGGCGTCGTAATGCGGGAGGTCAAAGAAAAATCACCGCTGAAAGCGAGAGCCGTCGAAACCCTCAAATCCGCGCCGCAGGCAGCATTCCGCCGCGGCGCGGATGCTTCCTTTCAGCAGCTTCAGCAGGAGCTGCGCGAGGCTGCGCAGGATGGTCAATCAGAAGATCGCTATGAGAGCGGCAAAATCACAGACACCGCCGATCATGCCGTGCGGCAAGTCAGCCGTCTGGCAGAAAAAGCTGTCCACAAACTGCCGAAAACGAAATCTGAACCGTGGCAGGAAGTCGGGACGGGATCTGTTCTACAGCACGAGCAGCCCCGACAGCCCCAGCAGCCTACTGCGGCACCGAAAGAATATCCGCCCGCTTCTGCGCAACCGAGCTATCCGCCGCAAGTAAAACAGTCTGTTCAGGAACCGACTTCTCCAATCAGGGAGAAACCGGTTTCTCCAGCAAACGTCCAACAGCCCAAAACGCGAGAATATACGCCAGATGCGAAAGCGTCAGTGTCCCCGTCTCAGCATTCAACTCCGAGGATTCATGAAAACGTAAAGGCTGTTCCTGCGGAAACGATGCCGTCAACAACGGAGCATTCTGTGCGTGAATCGGTTTCTCCGATTAAGGAGAAACCGGCTCTTCCTGTAAATGCACCGCAACCCAAGATGCGGGAATATGCACCGAATGCTGACGTGCCTGTGCATCGGCCCCAGCATCCAGATTCGCGGATTCATGAAGGACCGCAGCCTGTTCACCAACCGCAGACAAATCGTTCTGTGCGTGAGTTGGAAACATCAGTAAGAGAAAAGCCCGCTGGGAAAGCAAGACCGGCAGAACAACGGTCGATTGGACAAGCCCCTGCCAGCACGGAACCGTCTGCACCTGCGACGGCTCCGACGGTGCAGCCATCAGCACGGACTCTGCCAAGAGAAAAAACGCCTGTTTCGTCTCTGCATGAACAGCCTGTCACACCCAAAACGGATACCACACAGTTCGCGCTTCCTGAAATCAAGACGAAAGAGTACATCCGAAGTAGGCGGCAAAAGCAGAATTTTCTCAAAGAGGAAGCGAACGGTATTGAAAACATAACCGCAGATTCCGAAACTTTTTCGCCGGTCATCCGTACACGGGAAACTGTTCGTGAACAGCAAAAACTCCACGTTTCCCATAGTACGGAGCCGGAGCAGTCAGCCCTGCCGCAGATCCGAACACGGCAGCCGCAGGCGGCCTCCATGCGCGCCAATACGGAATCCGTGACGCCGGATACCCCGCAGACACTGCTGCCGGATATCAAGAGCAAGCGGAAATACATTGCGGCGCAGCAGCCAACACAGGTAACGCCTGTGCAGGCAAACCCACAGCAGGCCGCGAGAGAAATGATTCAAGGTGATATAAAATTATGTAAACCGCTGTTTGCAAATGAAACTGCCCCTCTGCCAACGGGCAAAAATGCCGCTCCTGCAAAACCTGTGCGTGTTCAGAAGCAGGTGCGTCCGGCTGTTGTGAGAAAGCAAAAGATCAAAACAGCCCCGAAAGCGAAAATCAAGTCCGCCACATCTGCGGGAAAAGCCTTGCCATGCAAAGCGTCGGCGGCTGCTCCCAAGCAGGCCGCAACTGTCATCCGCAAAGGGCAGCTACTTCGAGATACGGCGATCAAAACGGCAAAAGTCGCAAAGGAAGCCGGAAAGAAGGTTCTGCGGGCAATCGCGGCAGCGGCAGAAAAGCTGGTCGCAGCTATCGGCGCAGGCGGCGCGGCGGCAGTTTCCGTTGTCGTGGTGATCTTGCTTGTAGGGATGTTGTTTGCTTCGCCGCTCGGTATCCTGTTCGCCGGTGAGGATACCGGTACGGAAATCAAGATTCCGGACGCGGTTGCAACGCTGAACGGCGAGTTTACCGACGAAATCTACTGCATCATGGAAGAAAACCCATACGACGAGTTGGATATGCAGGAGGGCATGGAAGCGGCCATGCTTCAAAATTGGCGAAACGTGCTGGTTGTGTACGCGGTCAAGGTCTCGACCGACGAAGAACATGGGCTGGACGTTATGACGATGGATGAGGAAAAACTCCAGCTTCTGCGGGAAATTTTTTTCGATGCCAACAAGTTGGAATACGAATTGACGACCAGAACCGTGGACGGCGAACGAGTCACAACGTTACATATCTCCGCACAGATCAAGGATGCCATGCAGATGGCAGATGAATACAGCTTCACTGCCCAGCAGCGGGAGATGCTCGAAGAATTGCTGAAGCCGGACTACGACGACATTTTCCTTTCCCTGATCGGTAATTATCAACCGGGCGGCATGCCCATCGGCCCCGTCGACATTTCGGACATTCAGGGCACGCTGCCGGATGATCTTGATCCGCTGCGAGAATCCATTGTCCTGACGGCGTATCAGCTTCTCGGAAAGGTGACGTATTTCTGGGGCGGCAAAAGTCTCGTCCTCGGCTGGGACAGCCGCTGGGGAACGCCGACGACGGTTACCGCACCGGGCAGCGGCTCGACCGGCAAGGTGCTGCCGTTCGGATTGGACTGCTCTGGCTTTGTAGACTGGACATTCTATAATGCCACGAGCGGTGCATACCTGCCCGGACGCGGCGGTGGCGCAGCCTCACAGCATGGCTACTGCACCAACATTGCATGGTCAGACGCGCTGCCCGGCGATCTCGTCTTTTACGCGGATGACAGCCACGTTGGGATCGTCTGTGGCTATGACAGCGTAGGAAATATCCTCGTCATCCACTGCTCCGGCGGGCAAAACGGCGTGGTCGTGACCGGGCGCGAGGGCTTTGCCGTTGCAGCAAGGCCGGATTTGTTTACGGACTAGCCTACATTTTGAAACTGAAAACCAAGACGGAAAAGAGGCGCAATATGAACGATACCATCACAGAGATCAACAAAGACACATTCTGGGGATTGATCCGGGAGGCGAGAGACGCCTGTGGTCAGGATATGTCTGCCATGGTGGAGCATCTGAAGGGACGCTTGGTATCTATGGGGGCAGAACAGGCACAGAGCTTTCACGATATTACGCAAGCTTACGAAGATCTCGCGTACAAGTACGGCTTGTGGGATGCTGCCGAAATTATAAAGGAATACGGCTGCAGCGATGACGGCTTTATAGACTTCCGCGCGTGGCTGATTGCGCAGGGAAAAGAAGTCTATCTGGCTGCGCTGGCGGACCCGGATTCGCTTGCAGAGGTCGAACCCTACGGGGATTGCAGCTTCGAGTTGATGAGCTATGTGGGAGAGTATGCATACAAGCAGCTCACCGGCAAAAGCACCTATGAGCAGACCGAACAGCGGAAATATAAGAAACTTGTGTCAGAACTGAAGCGGGACATTACCTACAAAGACGGCATTCAATTTCCCAGAGAGGGTGCGGAGCTGAAACAATTCCTGCCCCAGTTGTGTGCCAAGTATCCAGACCGGTGGCTCGAACCACATTGGATTTTCGATCTGAAAGTAGCGCGAGAACTTTTCCATGCAGGGAAAGTGCATGATCACCAGCAGGTTTGTAAAAAGAGAAACCGCGGTCACGGCGGTGAGGCAAGATAATGAATATGAGTGAAACGACTTGCTTGTAAAATGGTATAATTTGCTTCGTTTGTGCGGCGTTCTTTGTTGGCTCTGGTGAATAGCTTTCTTTCTCGTTTTCTGCGATACTTGGCGTACCAAATCGAAAGGAGACTGCAATGGAAGAAAGAAAAAACCTATGCGCCATGCTGCCGGTCGCGCTCCATGCCAGAGTTCGGCAGGAGCAGGAAAAAGCCGGGATGGCCCTCGGTGAGTATGTGGAAGCCATGATCACAGAATATTACGACTGGAAGGATGGAAAAATCATGACCGGAGAAATGAGAACCTTAGCCGCGCAGATCCCCGCAGAACTCTTTGACCGACTTGACCGCTACCTCAAGGAGCGCGGCATCAAGAAGAAGGACTTCTTAGTTGACATCATCACCCGCGCACTGGAGGCAGCCGAAGCCGCCGAACCGGTTACAGAAGCATCGCCCCAGGACGAGCTGGAGGAACAGCCGGAAGCGGACGAAACCTGAACCAAAATCAAGCCCCCGCAGGTCAAGCCTGCGGGGGTAAACCTTTGTCACAAGCCGTCAGCCGACACGCGCCCGCGTGTCGGCTTTTCTGCGCCCCGGTGGGGACGCTGCACCAGAAACTACAAAAACCGCGCGTTGGCGCGCGTGTGACGAAGTACGAAAACAGATGTACAGGAGGCGAGAAAACACAAATGCTATCTGAGCACCAAAACAAGAACGCAAATTATCTCAGAATCCTTATGACGCTCCGCGCCCTGCGGCAGCGCGGAGACATTACGGAAAAAGAATACCGCAGAGCAAAAAAATATTATCAGAACCTGACCGGCGCGGACATTGTCCTTACGGATTAAACTGTAATTTGCACGGTTTCCACAAGAATTCGCACTGCCGTTTCAGCGTTTGGTAGAATTCGGAACCGCTTGAAAGATATCAGTAGACTTGAACCTTTTCGCGGATATACTTGTCGTTGACAAACGGCATGGGAGGTGAGAAAAATGCCAGTTGCAAAACTGATTGCGCCAACGACGAAGCAGGAGATCCCCAAGCTGCGCGTGGCGGCATATTGCCGCGTGTCCTCAAACTCCGCAGATCAGCGAAATTCCTTTGCAACGCAGGAACGTGTTTATACGAAATACATTGCAGAGAAGCAGGAATGGGAGCTGGTCGACATTTTTGCCGACGAGGGTCTCAGCGGCATGAAAGCGGATAACCGTCCGGAATTTCAGCGGATGATCCGCATGTGCGAGCTGCACCAGATCGACCTGATCCTCACGAAATCCGTCTCCCGCTTTGCCCGCAACGTCAAAGAGGCGCTGAGCTACACGCGAAAATTAAAGCTGCTCGGCGTTGGGGTGCAATTTGAAGAAGATGGCGTCAACACACTGGCGATGGCCGACGAGATGTTGCTCAATACGTTTGCAGCCATTGCGCAGGAGGAATCCAAGTCCATCTCGCAGAACCAGCGGCTGTCCATTGTCAAACGGATGGAGTCGGGGGAATACATCGCAAGTAATGCACCGTATGGATATCGGCTAATTGATAAAAAACTTGTTATCTATGAACCGGAAGCCGAGGTCGTTCGTTGGATATTTGCAGCGTACTTAAATGGAATGTCGACGGTTGAAATTGCACACGAATTAAGCGCAAAAAGCGTTCCGACAAAAGGAAAAAAAGAACAGTGGAAAGCGAACAGAATTGCATATATCCTGTCCAATGAAAAATACGATGGGGATACGCTATTCCAAAAATACTATGGCGAGGAAACTGTGCCATTCAAAAAACATCGCAATTACGGAGAGGTGGATCAGTTTTTTGCGCGAAATACCCACGATGCTATTTTACCACAGGGAATGTTTCAGGCTGTACAAACGCTGCTTCAGAGCAGGGGCAGGAAGTTCGGGAAAAGAATGACTCAAGCAGAATATCCACTTACAAGCCGCATTCGGTGTTCCGAGTGCGGCGCTTTCTATCATCGGAAGGTGCGGAACGGAACGGTCAAATGGGTCTGCTCCAGACACGCAGCAGACACAACCGCCTGCAATTCCGGCTATTACAGTGAGGAACGTATTTACGACGGCATCATCACCATGATCAACAAGCTGCGCTTTTGCGAAGAAGATATCCTTGGTCAGACGATTCAGAAGCTGGAATTTGCCGCCGCAGCCTATAAGCGGAACAACAGAGCGGCCAGCCAGCTCAGTCAGAGCATTGCCGAACTGAACGCAAAGCTGCTTGCACTGGAGCGGCTGCGATCAAAGGGATACCTCGCCGCAGATATTTACCATACGCAGGCGCGGGAGATCCGCCAGCAGCTCGATAAACTGAAAACCGAGCGATACAGCAGCTTTGAGTCCAAGATCCTCACCATGCTGGAAGATGTCCGAAAGCTGAAATCCCTGATTGACGAGCTGGAACAGCCGCTGGAAGTGTTCGACGAGAAGCTGTTCCATGAGATTGTTACCGACATTTGCATCAATCACCATGACGAAATGACGGTAACGCTGCTTGGCGGACTCAGATTTACAGAACAGATTTAAGAGGGACGGGTATGAAAAAGATTCGATATTTACCGTTTGGCTACACCATCCGCAACGGTCAAACCGTGATCGACCAGCAGGAGGCCGAAACTGTGCGCGGCATTTTTACGGCATATATTCACGGGGCATCGCTCAAGGAGATTGCGGAAGATCTCACAGCGAAAAACATCCCATACACAGAGCGAAGCTGCGTTTGGGACAAGGCGAGAATCTCTCGGATACTAGAAAACGCCAAATACACCGGCGATGCTGAATTTGACGCGATCATCGAAGACGCTGTCTACGAGGAAGCGGTCGCAGCCAAAAGCGCACGGCGCTGGAATCGGGCCGTTACAGAATGTGAAGGAATCCGGCAGCTCCGCGACCATATCCGCTGCGGAAATTGCGGCGCGCCCATGCTCCGGCACATCAACTCCAAGCGGACCGTCCGGGAAAGCTGGACGTGCAGCAACACTGCCTGCGGCCTGCGGGTGCGAATCAGCGATGGTGAACTGCTCCAAAAGGTCACGCTGCTTATGAACCGTATCATTGAAAACGCCGATCTCCTGTTGCCACATGAAATAGTGCGGCGCACAGATTCTCCTGCGGTGCAGGAGCTGCAGCAGCAGATCGCAAATGAGATGTTGCGGGAGCAGCCGGATGAGCAGCGGATCGTAGACCTGCTGCGCGAGATTGCAGGCCAGCTTTATCGGCAAACCAATGCAAAAACACAGATCGCCGCGCAGATTGCCAGAAAACGCGCCGCTTTGATGCACCCACAGGATGCGTTCAACAGCGCCTGCTTTTCCAGCCTGATTGACGCCGTCTCCCTTTCCGCGGGAGGCAGCGTCATTCTGCATACAAAGACACAGACCGAGATTTATGAAAGCGAGGATAAACCGAATGGAAGTACAGAAAATCCCAAAGCGGACAGTCACCCTGATTGAACCGAAGAAGTCCATCCTTGTAGACAAGGAGAAATATCACCAAAAGCGAGTGGCGGCCTACTGCCGCGTCTCCACAGACTCCGAAGAACAGCTTACATCCTATCAGAACCAGATGCGCGTTTATACAGAAATGATCGCCGCCAGGAAAGAGTGGGAGTTTGCCGGCCTTTATGCCGATGAGGGCATCTCCGGCACAAGGGCGGACAAACGCCCGGAATTTCAGCGCATGATCCGCGACTGCCAGAACGGAAAGATCGACTATATCATCACAAAATCCGTCTCCCGCTTCGCCAGAAACACGGTAGAGTGTCTGGAATATATACGCTCGCTGAAAGCGCAAGGCATTGGGATTTTCTTTGAGGAACAGAACATTGACACGCTGAAAAGCGACAGTGAATTGTATCTTGTCATTTACGCAGGCTTTGCGCAGTCCGAATCCGAGAGCATCAGCAAGCACATCACATGGACCTACCGCAAAAACTTCGAGGATGGGAAAGTGAGCTTTCAGTACAAGCGGCTGCTGGGCTACCAGAAAGGCGAGGATGGCAAACCGGAGATCGTGCCGGAGGAAGCGGCCATTGTAGAACGGATTTTTGAAATGTTTCTCGCTGGGCAGCCAGTGGGACTTATCGCGCAGATGCTCCAATCCGAGAACATTGAGATTCCCGGAAAGGATCTCAGCTTCAGCAAGAACATGATTATGAACATCCTGCGGAATGAAAAATACTGCGGTGACAGCATTCTTCAGAAAACCGTGACCGTAGACTGCATTTCCAAAACACGCAAAGCGAATCACGGAGAAGCGCCGATGTACCTTGTCGAGAACAGCCACCCGGCGATCATCAGCCGCGACATTTTCCACCGCACACAGGAAGAACTGGCGCGACGAAAGGCCCTCCGGCCAAAATCGGATAAGACGTCTATTACCCAAAGCGGGAAATACTCCAAATACGCGCTGAGCGAGGTGCTGCACTGCGCCGAATGTGGCAGCCGCTACAAGCGTGTGACATGGAATATCCGCGGAAAGAAGAAAATCGTCTGGCGCTGCGTCAGCCGATTGGATTACGGAAAGAAATACTGCAAGGATTCCGTCACAGTGGAGGAAGCCGCCCTGCATGGGGCCGTTGTCCGGGCGCTGAACCGCTTTCACGCGGAGGACGAGTCCACATACCTGACGCTCATGAAAGCCACCATTGGAGAAGCCATCGGCATAAATGGCGGTTCGGAGGAAATCGACCTGCTCACGCGCCGCATCGATGCGCTGAACAAACGGATGCTGGAACTGGTCAACGAAACCGTTGCGGCTGGGAAAGACGTAGAAAGCAGCGAGGATGAATTCAAAAGCATCTCCGATCAAATCGAGCAGCTTAACCGCCGCATTGCCGCAATTCAGGAGAGTGTGCGCGGCGATGCCACGCGGCAGGCGCGGCTGGAGGAAATTCAGAGCATCATCGCCAAGCGCAATGCGAATGAAACACAATACGACGACAGCATCGTGCGCCAGATGATCGAGTGCATCAAGGTGTATGGCGACGGCCGCTTGACGATCATCTTCGGCGGCGGATATGAGATCGAGGAAACATTATAAAGAATCAGTCTGCAAGATACAGAAAAGTAAGAGGTGCGCGCACACCTTTGCGAGCGTTTTCCCTGAGAGGTTGGTATCACATTTTGATACCACCAACCGCTCAGAGAAAACAGATAAATATTTTTCCGCAAGGTGAAATTTTGACGGATTACCCTGTATAATAAAAAGGAAACTGGCAAAGGAAATAGAAAATATGATTTATTACATTGCAGATATGCACTTTGGACATACGAATGTACTTCGTTTTGATAATCGCCCGTTTTCAGATACCGCACAGATGGATGACACGCTGATTCAAAACTGGAATGAACGAGTTGCAGATGACGATACCATCTATATTCTGGGCGATGCGTTCTGGAAAAACGAAGAAAACAGTATTCAGATTATGGAGCGGTTGCGGGGACATAAGCACCTGATTCAAGGCAACCATGACCGCGTGAAAGGAAAGCTCCGCTTTTATTGGGAAAGCATTACGCAGTACGCAGAAGTCAATGACGAAAACCGCTTGGTCATTCTGAGTCATTACCCGATGCTATTTTATAAAAACCAGCACCACGGAGCGACAATGCTGTACGGGCATGTACATAATACACGCGAGTGGGAACTCGTTGAGAAGTGGAAGAAAGAGCAGTGGGCAATGGGCATTCCAAGCAGGCTGATCAATGTGGGCTGCATGATGGAGTATATGCGCTATACCCCGCGCACTCTGACGGAACTGCTGGATGCCAATCCTATGCCGGAAATTTTCAGAGTCCGCAAAGACGGAAGCGCAGTTGAAGTATCTAAGTAGATGCGAAGAGATGGATTCTCAGGATGAAAGTGACACCGCTGAAAAAACAGAGCAAGAAAAATCAGCGAAATTTTTATGCAGCGAAGCGCGGTTCGTGGAACGGCGTTTCCCCAATCACCCTCGTTGTGCAGAGCAAGCGGATTTATGACCGGAACCGCGCAAAACAGGAAATCCGTCAAAGTGGAGATCGTTGACAGAATCGTGCAGACCGCACAAAATTCCATAAATCCCACAATATCTTTTTTGGTTGCACAGCAGCAACCAGCAGTATGAAGCAGCAAGCTCCAAAAACCTTGCCCCAAAAAGCTGAAACCATTGAAAATACTAGAAAAACCGCTGATATCTTAATTGGTGCAGCTTGCCATAAAAAGCTCCGAAATCGCTTGATTTCGGAGCTTTTTCTTGCATTTTGCAGT
>ENA-UOOD01003186-UOOD01003186.1-human-gut-metagenome-genome-assembly--contig:-CS67-NODE-3186-length-13865-cov-3.290442_pt1 | contig 13865 bp, 17 predicted proteins | sample MGYA00242464_ERZ724011 | MGnify/ENA metagenome assembly ERZ724011 | reverse complement strand
TGAGCTTTCCATAAAGTGTAAGAAAAATGACCTTGTATTATCCATAGATAATTATGTACCATCTTCTTATACCGCATTTTATAATCGGAAAGAGCAGTCCTGCTTTGCAGATTATATTATTATCATGGGCTATGATGAACATTACAAAGGCTCGGAAGAAGCCGGTTCTGTAGCATCCATTGATTTTGTAAAGAATGGAATAAAAGATACATTAAAAGAGGTACCGGCAGAGCAGACGATCCTTGCACTTCCGTTCTATACCAGACTTTGGGCAGAGACAACAGGTGAAGATAAAAAGGTAACGGTAACCTCTGAAGTAGTGAAGATGAATAACCAGCAGACCGTAGTGAATAACAGCGGAGCTTCACCAAAGTGGTCAGATAAATACGGTCAGTATTATATCGAGTACCAGAAAGATGGAAAGACCTATAAAATGTGGATGGAAGAATCAAAATCCATCGAGCAGAAGTTACAGGCGGCCAAAAAAGCGAAGATCGCCGGAACATCCGTATGGAAGCTTGGCATGGAAGATCCTACGGTCTGGGATACTATTATTAAATATGTGAACTGAGATCTGCATATTTAATAAATGCTTATAAAGAGCAATATTATGTGCAAAACAGGCAAATGCTCAACATCTACGGTTCATTAATCATACAAGCATGTTAATCCGCTTGTACCTATGACATTGCGGGGATTGATCGTAGTCTGCACAGATCAGATATGGAAAGTTTCTTTTTGTGCAATGGAAATGAAACTCAAAAAATCGTGTCACCCACTGGTGGCGCGATTTTTGATTTAAGAGGTTCATTGGAATGGTCTGCACAAGGAAACTTGGAATATCAGATCTGTGCAGGCAACAAACAATGTGAATGGAACATAATTTCCATATCTTAATTATATCAGAGAATATGGAGTTCCTTGCACAGAGAAACATATTTAGAGTTTAGCTCGCATAGACTACAACAACTTAAATATCTCAGGCAAAGCTCGGTATGAAAAAGAAAATCGAACTTATTATGGCAGTCATCCTTCTTGTATCCGCAGGATTTTTAGCAAAGCGCGGTGCAATCTATGTGCAGCAGAGTAAAGTTGCCAAAACACAGACCTGTATTGTCATTGATGCCGGCCATGGCGGAGATGATCCGGGAAAGATCGGTATCAATGGGGAGAAAGAAAAGGAGTTAAACCTTGCCATTGCAAAGAAGCTCCAGAAGATTTTAGAAAAGAAAGATTACAGGATCGTTCTGACCAGAGACAGCAATAAAGGGTTGTATCACAGAACTGCCCACAATAAAAAAGTGGAAGACATGAAAAAACGCTGTGAGATCATTAATAAGGAAAAGCCTGTTTTTACGATCAGTATCCATCAGAACAGTTATCCGGAAGAATATGTGAAGGGAGCACAGGTATTTTATTACGGACAGTCACAGGAAGGAAAAGAGTTAGCGGAGGTTCTTCAAAAGAGTCTGGTTGCGGAATTAGATAAGGAAAATCATCGGACGGCAAAAGCCAATGAAAGCTATTATCTGCTCAAAAAGACAAAAACACCGACGGTTATTGTAGAGTGTGGATTTTTGAGTAACCGTCAGGAAGCAGAGCTGCTGTCAGACGCAGAATATCAGCAGAAGGTTGCCGTTGCAATCAGCAAAGGAATTGAAAATTATCTGAATGAAGAAGCAAAGGATGGAAAGAAACCGTAGATAGAAATATTACAAATCTTGTAAGAATTGTTTCTTTTGTTGCGATATTTTCATAACGTGGTATAATAAAAATTATGAAAACAGAAATAGAGAAGCTAAATTTAGAAGCCATAGATGATAAAATCATTGCAAAAGCAGCAGCTATCATTCGTGATGGCGGGCTGGTAGCATTTCCAACCGAGACAGTATACGGGCTCGGAGCAGATGCCATGCAGGCATCCGCAGCAAAGAAGATTTACGAAGCAAAGGGAAGACCATCTGACAACCCTTTGATCGTTCATATAGCAGAGGTGTCAGATTTAAGAAATCTGACGGATGAAGTGCCGGGAAAGGCAGTAAAACTTGCGAAGGCATTCTGGCCGGGACCACTGACCATGATCGTAAAAAAGAGTGCAGCAGTTCCATATGAGACAACCGGCGGAATGGACACCGTGGCAGTGCGGATGCCAAACCATCCGATAGCACTGGCATTGATAGCGGCAAGCGGAACTTATATTGCGGCACCAAGTGCCAATACATCCGGCAGACCAAGTCCTACGGCAGCAGAGCATGTCATGACAGATTTAAATGAGAAGATTCCTTTGATCCTAGATGGCGGAAGCGTGGGGATCGGAATTGAATCTACGATCATCGATTTAACGGAAGAGACACCAATGATTCTGCGTCCGGGATATATCACACAGGAGATGTTAGAAGAAGTGATCGGAGAGGTTCATGTAGATCCGGGACTGATCGCATCTGATTCTTTACAGAAACCGAAAGCACCGGGTATGAAGTACAGGCATTATGCACCAAAGGCAGATCTTACCGTCGTTACCGGTGAAAAAAAGGATGTTATAGGCACCATTAACTATTTATCACATACAGGGATATCACAGGGGAAAAAGATAGGAATTATAGCGACCGATGAAACAGCCGGAGAATACCGGTGTGGAGATGTCATCAGCATCGGAGCAAGAGAAGACGAAGATGCGATCGCAAGGCATCTTTATGGCATACTGCGTAAATTTGATGATCTGGATGTGGATACCATCTACTCTGAGAGCTTTGAATCCGAGGGACTGGGGCAGGCAATTATGAACCGTCTGTTAAAAGCAGCAGGTCACCATGTTTTGCAGGCAGTACAGGAGAAAAAGATGAAGGCATACGACAGGATCATATTTGCAGAGGATGGGGGGACATGCCGGGCACCGATGGCGGCAGGCATTTTAGAGGAACAGGTATTGAACCGTCCGGTGGAAGTACTTTCGCGTGGACTGGTAGTGCTTTTCCCTGAACCTTTGAATCAGAAGGCAGAGGCGGTCATGATCAGTAACGGTTTAAAGCCGGAAGGTTTTATGTCGGAGCAGATCACCGAAGAGGATATCACAGACAATACATTGATCCTTACTATGAGTGAGGAGAGCCGTCAGAAGATATTTGAGCTTTTTCCGAATGTGGAAAAAGAAGATGTTGCGGTACTGACAGAGTTTGTAGGGGATGAGTTAGAGATTTTAAATCCATATGGCGGAAACCTTCAGGCATATGGGATCTGTTATGAAACATTGAATAAGTCGATAAAAAAATTAGTTAAAATACTTAATGAAGGAGAAGAAAAATGTCAAAAGTAATTGTTATGGATCACCCGCTCATTCAGCATAAAATCGGATGGATACGAAGAGCAGATACCGGTTCAAAAGATTTCAGAACACTGATCAGCGAGATTGCAATGCTGATGTGCTATGAGGCAACCAGAGATTTAGAGTTAACAGATGTGGAGATCACCACACCGATCTGTGCTACAACCGTAAAGGAATTAAAAGGAAAGAAATTAGCAGTCGTTCCGATCTTAAGAGCAGGCCTTGGAATGGTAGATGGAATGTTAGCAATGATCCCATCCGCAAAAGTAGGTCATATCGGATTATACCGAAATGAAGAGACTTTAGAGCCGGTAGAATATTACTGCAAGCTGCCAAAAGACTGTGATGAGCGTGAAGTATTCGTAGTAGACCCGATGCTTGCAACCGGAGGTTCTTCCGTTGCTGCGATCCAGATGTTAAAGGACAAGGGTGTAAAGAGAATTCATTTCATGTGCATTATTGCAGCACCGGAAGGTGTAAAACGTATGCAGGAAGCACACCCGGATGTTGACGTGATCGTTGGAGCATTAGATGATCATCTGAATGAGCATGGATATATCGTACCGGGACTTGGAGATGCGGGAGACCGTATTTTCGGTACAAAATAGGAGAAAGAATACAGCGGATTGTCAAATATTTGACAATCCGTTCTTCATATATATTGGAAGGAGGAATACATATGAGTGACAAAAGGGAAGACTATATCAGTTGGGATGAATATTTTATGGGCGTGGCAATGCTTTCCGGCATGCGTTCAAAAGACCCGAACACACAGGTAGGAGCCTGTATCGTAAGTCCGGATCATAAGATCTTATCCATGGGCTACAACGGATTTCCGTCAGGATGTTCCGATGATGAGTTTCCATGGGCGAGAGAGGGCGAACCGTTAGACAACAAATATTTTTACACGACACACAGTGAATTGAATGCCATTTTGAATTACCGTGGCGGCAGTCTGGAGGGTTCTACGTTATATGTTTCACTTTTTCCGTGTAACGAATGTGCAAAAGCCATCATCCAGTCCGGGATCCGCTATATCATCTACGATGAAGATAAATACAAAAACACACCGGGAGTCATTGCGTCTAAGAGGATGTTAGATGCAGCAGGTGTAAAATACCGCAAATATGAACATACGAACCGGGAGATTAAGATGATTTTATAAAATACCCGGAAAACCATAGGAAATCAGTTATAAAACAGGTGGAACATGGAAAAATAAAATGTGTGAAAATTTTGAGAAATACTGTGGACAATCTTAAGAAAAATAGTATAATATGAATCTATATAGTTTGCGGTATGCAAACGGAAAGGAGCTATGTGTGAAGTACAAAAAGAGCGTTTATCAGTCACTTGTTCTGATTACACAATTTGGTATTAACATGATAGTTCCTATTTTTTTATGTACGGGACTTGGTATTTTTATTGATAAAAAGTCAGGTCTCGGCTTTTTTATAATTCCATTATTTATTTTAGGGGCTCTTGCCGGGTTCCGAAATTGCTATATCGTAGCAAAAAAAATATACGAAAGTGATGATAAGAAGCATGATAAAGAGACTTAACAAGGCACTTCCGGCTCTTTTGCTTGGAATTGTACTCTATGGTCTGCTGGTGCAGTTCATAGGAGTCTGGTTTGTAAAAGATAAATTGCTTTATAGCACGGGACTTTGGATTGGCATTGCGATGGCAATGGGAATGGCGATCCATATTGCTGTTGTGATCGAAGATGCGATCGCACTCAATGGCGAGAACCATGCCAGAAACAAGATTGTCGCATGGTCCCTTCTAAGATATATGATAGTAGTGATCATATTTTTTGTCACGTTAAGATTTCGCTTAGGAAATGTACTAATGGAATTTGTCGGAGTCATGGGATTAAAGGCAGCAGCCTATCTGCAGCCTTTTATTCATAGAGTACTGTATGGTAGTGAGGGAGAGGAGAAACCGTCAGAGAACAGTACTGTCATATAACAGTAACTAAGGAGGTGAAATTGTGAGTGATGCAATTTTGATGGCGTCCGGAGCAGATGATATTGATTTTATGATACATGGGCTTTTTTCCTATGAATTATTCGGTCATAAAGTATGGATCACGACGACACATGTATGTGTGCTGATCGTAATGCTGGTATTGATCGGATTTGCCTTTGTAATAAACCGTAAGATGAAGCATGCAACGGATGTACCTGATACGTTACAGAATATCGCAGAGCTGATAGTGGAGAAATTAGATGGTATGGTGGAAAATGTAATGGGAGAGAATTCCCGGAAGTTTAAGAACTATATCAGCACCATCTTTTTATTTATTTTATTCAGCAATATATCCGGTCTGTTTGGACTCAGACCACCGACTGCGGATTATGGAACAACGCTGGCAATGGCATTGATTACATTTACCATGATCACATTCTGTAAATTCAAGTATCAGAAGGTAAAAGGTGTGCTCCAGGGTCTTTGTGATCCGTGGCCATTCTGGGCACCGATTAATATTATTGGAGATTTGGCAGTGCCGGTATCCCTGTCTTTGCGTTTATTCGCAAATGTATTATCGGGAACCGTAATCATGGCATTGATTTATGGCCTTTTAGCGAAAATTGCAATCGCATGGCCGGCAGCATTACATGTCTACTTTGATTTATTCTCAGGAGCAATTCAGACATATGTATTCTGTATGCTGACAATGACGTATGTAAATCAGGCAATGGACACAGAATAAGTTATTTTAGGAGGATTATATTATGATTACAGGAAATGATTTAATTTTAGCATGCTCAGCAATCGGAGCAGGTCTTGCAGTTATCGCAGGTATCGGACCTGGTATTGGTCAGGGTATTGCAGCAGGACATGCAGCAGCAGCAGTAGGAAGAAATCCGGGTGCAAAATCCGATATTACTTCTACCATGTTATTAGGACAGGCGGTAGCAGAGACAACAGGTCTTTATGGTCTGTTAGTTGCAATGCTCTTACTTTTCGTAAAGCCACTGGCAAAATAATGGCGGATTTCAGGAGTGAGTCATACTCACGGGATAAGAATAACGGAAAGGAGGCATACTTCTAAGTTATGACAAGGTTATTTGATCTGGATTTTCAGTTATTGCATGATACCGTGTTAGCGGCGATCGCTGTGTTTGTACTGTTTCTGTTTTTATCTTACCTTTTATTTAATCCGGTCCGTAAGATGTTAGAAGACCGTAAGATGAAGATTAAGACAGACTTAGATACGGCAAAACTCGATAAAGAGGATGCAGCGGCATTGAAGGCAGAATATGATGCAAAGCTGAAAAATATTGAAAAAGAGGCTGAGGAGATTTTAAGCGAAGCCCGCCAGAAAGCATTGAAAAACGAAGCACGGATCGTGGAAGAAGCGAAGGAAGAGGCTTCCCGCATCATCAAACGTGCGAACGAAGAAGCAATACTTGAAAAGAAACGTGCAATGGACGAGATGAAGCAGGAAGTCATTGGTATTGCGTCCATGATGGCACAAAAGGTTGTATCGGCTTCCATTGATACAACGATACAGGATACCTTAGTGGAAGAAACATTGAAAGAGATGGGTGATTCAACATGGCAAAATTAGTATCCAAAACATATGGGGACGCTTTATTTGAAACTGCTGTGGAAGAACACCGTGTAGATGATTTTTTTGAGGAGACGGAAGGAATTCTGCGTGTCCTTGAGGAAAATGAAGAATTATCCCGGCTGATGAGTCATCCACAGGTTGTAAAAGAAGAAAAAATGCAGCTCATCGAGAATATCTTCAAAGGGAAGGTGTCAGATGAGATTGTCGGACTGTTAGAACTTTTAGTGGAAAAGGACCATTTTGGAAAAACAAAGGATGTTCTGGTTTACTTCAGAGATGAAGTAAAGGAATATAAGAAGATTGGAACCGTTCATGTAACTTCTGCCATGGAACTGTCCAAAGAGCAGAAAGAGCAGGTAGAGAAAAAGCTGTTAGAAACGACAAACTATGTGTCTTTTGAGATGCATTATGAAGTGGATACGGCTTTGATCGGAGGAATGGTCATCCGTATGGGCGACAGAGTGGTAGACAGCAGCATCCGTACAAAGTTATACAATCTGTCCAAGGAGCTTTACCATATTCCGATCGGAATGGTAGAGAGTGGACAATAAGAAATTTAGTTGAAAGTAGGTGAGGAAGTTCCATGAATTTAAGACCAGAGGAAATCAGTTCCGTTATTAAAGAGCAGATCTTACGTTATGCGGACAAACTGGAAGTGACTGACGTTGGTACAGTTATCCAGGTAGCAGACGGTATCGCTCGTATTCATGGCCTTGAGAATGCAATGCAGGGAGAGCTTTTAGAATTCCCTGGAGAAGTATATGGAATGGTATTAAACCTCGAAGAAGATAATGTTGGTGCCGTATTATTAGGTGACCAGAAGAATATCAACGAAGGAGATACCGTAAAAACAACCGGAAGAGTCGTGGAAGTACCGGTAGGCGATGCAATGATCGGACGTGTAGTAAATGCACTGGGTCAGCCGATCGACGGCAAAGGACCGATTGAAACTACAAAATATCGTCAGATCGAAAGAGTAGCATCCGGTGTTATTTCCAGAAAATCTGTAGATACTCCGTTACAGACGGGTATCAAAGCCATTGATTCCATGGTACCGATTGGAAGAGGTCAGCGTGAGTTGATCATCGGTGACAGACAGACCGGTAAGACAGCGATCGCAATTGATACGATCATTAATCAGAAGGGTCAGAATGTAAAATGTATCTATGTTGCCATTGGACAGAAGTCCTCTACGGTAGCATCGATTGTAAATACATTAGAAGAATTTGGTGCAATGAGTTACACCACGGTAGTAGCATCTACAGCAAGTGAGCTTGCACCGTTACAGTATATTGCTCCATACGCAGGATGTGCGATCGGAGAAGAATGGATGGAAAATGGAGAAGATGTACTTGTTGTGTACGACGATCTGAGTAAACATGCAACAGCATACCGTACACTTTCCTTACTCCTTAGAAGACCACCTGGACGTGAGGCATATCCGGGAGACGTATTCTACTTACATTCCAGATTGTTAGAGCGTGCAGCAAGACTTTCCGACAAATTAGGCGGAGGTTCCCTGACAGCACTTCCGATCATTGAGACTCAGGCAGGAGATGTATCCGCATATATTCCGACCAATGTTATTTCCATTACAGATGGTCAGATCTATTTAGAGACAGAGATGTTTAATGCAGGTTTCCGTCCGGCTGTTAATGCAGGTCTTTCCGTATCCCGTGTAGGTGGTGCGGCACAGATCAAGGCGATCAAGAAGATTGCAGCACCGATCCGTGTAGAGTTAGCACAGTATCGTGAGTTAGCAGCATTCTCACAGTTTGGTTCCGAGTTAGATGCGGATACCACTGAGAAGTTAGCACAGGGTGAAAGGATCCGTGAGATCTTAAAACAGCCTCAGTACAAACCACTTCCGGTAGAGTATCAGGTTGCAATTATTTATGCGGCTACGAAGAAGTATCTTTTAGATATTCCGGTAGAGAAAATTCTGGATTTTGAACAGGCATTATTTGAATGTATTGATACAAAATATCCGGAGATCATCACATCGATCCGGGAGACAAAAGAGCTTGCAGAAGAGACAGAGCAGAAATTGATTAAAGCGATTGAAGAAAGCAAGGCAGATTTTAAATAAGAATGGCGGTGAGCAGATATGGCCTCAATGAGAGATATTAAAAGAAGAAAAAGCAGCATACAGAGTACGCAGCAGATCACAAAAGCCATGAAGCTTGTATCTACCGTAAAACTGCAGAAGGCAAAAGTCCATGCAGAACAGGCAAATCCATACTTTAATTATATGTATCGGACAGTAACATCAATGCTTGCAAAAACGGGAAATCTGAACCACCCTTATTTAAATAAAAATGATTCCGATAAAAAAGCCGTGATCGTCATTACTTCAAACCGTGGACTGGCAGGAGGTTATAATGCCAACGTAGTCAAGATGATTACGGGAGCCGGTTTTCAGAAAGAAGATGTAGAATGTTATACGATTGGAAATAAAGGTAGAGAAGTCTTAGAACGCCGTGGCTATGAGATCAAGGCATCCTATCCGGAGGTGATAGAATCCCCGGAGTACGCAGATGCAGCAGCAATCTGTAACGAGGTGCTCGCGTCTTATCAGCGTGGTGAGATCGGAGAAATCTATTTAGCGTATACGCATTTTAAGAATACGGTTGTTCATGAGCCGAAACTGATGAAACTCCTTCCGGTGGAATTCGATGATCTAGAGATACCGGATGAGGATGAGAGCAACGTGCTTATGAACTATGAACCGAATGAGGAAGATGCTTTGGATATGATTATACCGAAGTATGTGACAAGTCTTTTTTACGGAGCCTTTGTGGAAGCAGTGGCAAGTGAGAATGGTGCAAGAATGCAGGCAATGGATTCCGCAACAAGCAATGCGGAAGATATGATCAGCGATTTAACATTGAAATATAACAGAGCACGTCAGGGCTCCATTACGCAGGAATTAACAGAGATCATTGCGGGAGCGGAGGCGATTTCCTAGCAGTTGTGTTAGGAAAAAACAGAAAAGGAGTGATAGGAAAGATGGCAGAAACAAACGTGGGAAAAATCACTCAGATTATTGGTGCCGTACTGGATGTTAAGTTTATGGAAGGACATCTTCCGGAGATAAATGACGCAATTGAAATTCAGAGAAAAGACGGAGGAAAATTAACCGTCGAGGTATCACAGCATCTGGGTGACGATACGGTACGGTGTATTGCCATGGGTCCTACAGACGGATTAGTGCGTGGAATGGATGCAGTTGCAACCGGAGGACCAATTTCAGTTCCGGTTGGCGAGGCAACTTTAGGACGTATGTTTAATGTCTTAGGTGAACCCATTGATGAAGTTGAAGCACCGAAAGATGTAGAGTATATGCCGATTCACAGAAAGGCACCGGCCTTTGAAGAGCAGGCAACTTCTACAGAGATGTTAGAGACAGGTATCAAGGTCGTAGACCTGCTCTGCCCATATCAGAAGGGTGGAAAAACAGGTCTGTTTGGTGGTGCCGGTGTAGGTAAAACGGTACTGATCCAGGAGTTGATCCACAATATTGCGACAGAGCACGGTGGATATTCCGTATTTACCGGAGTTGGTGAGCGTACCAGAGAAGGTAATGACCTTTACTATGAAATGAAAGAATCCGGAGTTATTGACAAGACCTGTATGGTATTCGGTCAGATGAATGAGCCGCCGGGAGCGCGTATGCGTGTTGGGTTAACGGGACTTACGATGGCAGAATATTTCCGTGACAAAGGTGGAAAGGATGTGCTGTTGTTCATCGACAACATTTTCCGTTTTACACAGGCAGGTTCCGAGGTGTCCGCATTACTGGGACGTGTACCATCTGCCGTTGGTTATCAGCCGACACTGCAGACAGAGATGGGTGCATTACAGGAGCGTATCACTTCGACGAAGAATGGTTCCATTACTTCTGTACAGGCAGTTTATGTACCGGCGGACGATTTAACGGACCCGGCTCCGGCAACAACCTTCGCACATCTGGATGCAACAACCGTATTAGACCGTTCTATCGTAGAGCTTGGTATTTATCCGGCAGTAGATCCGCTGGCTTCTACCTCAAGAATCCTCGACCCTCGTATCGTAGGTGAGGAGCATTTCCAGGTAGCGCGTGGTGTACAGGAGATTTTACAGAAATATAAGGAATTACAGGATATCATCGCAATCTTAGGTATGGACGAGCTGTCAGAGGATGACAAGCTGGTAGTAAACCGTGCCAGAAAAGTACAGAGATTCTTATCCCAGCCGTTCTTTGTGGCAACACAGTTTACCGGCTTAGATGGAAAATATGTACCGATTGCTGAGACGATCCGTGGATTCAGAGAGATTCTGGAAGGAAAACATGATGACATTCCGGAGAGTTATTTCTTAAATGCAGGCAGCATTGATGAGGTGCGTGCCCGCATGAAGTAAGGAGTGAGCATATGGCAGACGACAGAATATTTTCGGTAGAGATCATCACGCCGGACCGGATATTTTATAAGGGCGAAGCGGAGATGATCGAGTTCACGACGGTAAATGGAGAAATAGGAGTCTATAAGAACCATATTCCGCTGACAACCGTTTTAGCGCCGGGAATTGTTACGATTACAGGACCGGAAGGAAAAAAAGAAGCAGCAGTGCATTCCGGCTTTGCTGAGATCTTGCAGGACAAAGTAACGTTTTTAGCAGAGATCGCAGAGTGGCCGGATGAGATTGACGTGGCTCGTGCCGAGGCGGCAAAAGAGCGTGCCGAGAAGCGGCTGGCTTCCCATCAGGAAGAAGTAGATGTCAAGAGGGCAGAATATGCACTCAGAAGAGCATTGGTGCGGCTGGATATCAAGCGGTAGGTTTTATAGCAGACTTCTTAAAAGAATATTCATAAAAATAGACAAACCTCATAGAATATGTTACTCTATAAAAACAAACACCTGATTTCAAAGGTTCGTCCTGCGAAAAAAGGCACAGACAGTAAAAGAAAATCCATCTGAAGGATGTTTTTAAAAGAGTTTTTAGGAGAGCTGACAGATGGGGATTTTGCGTAGACGAAACCTGTGCCTTAGGGCACAGGTTTTTTGAATTTATAGGATAAAGGAGGCAGTATGGAGACCAGACTTGCAAACATTGCAATCATTGTGGAAAAAGAAGAAAGTGTAGAGCGTTTAAACCAGATCCTCCATAAATATGGCAGTTATATCATAGGCAGAATGGGAATACCGCACAAAGAACGTGGAGTAAATATCATCAGTATCGCGATCGATGCACCGCAAAATGAGATCAGCAGTCTTTCCGGAAAACTCGGAATGTTAGACGGTGTAACGGCGAAGGCCGTCTATTCCAAAGTCTGAAAACTGATTTTAGGAAAATATAGCAGGAGACAAAATAAAAAAGAAAGTATAGAGAGATAAGTATGCATCTGTTAGAAAAATTAGAGCAAAACAGAAATCTTACCTTAGAAGAGTGGCAAGCGCTGATCCAGAAACAGTCAGAATATCAAAAAGAAGCGGAAAAGAGAGCAAATATCCTGCGGGAGCAGAATTTTGGCAACCGGATTTATGTACGCGGATTGATCGAATTTACAAATTATTGCAAAAATGACTGTTATTACTGTGGGATACGAAAAAGCAATCAGAATGCAGAGCGTTATCGTCTGAGTACAGAGCAGATTTTAGAATGTACGGATACCGGATATGAGCTGGGATTTCGCACGTTTGTCCTTCAGGGCGGAGAAGATGTATGGTATACGGATGAGCGGATACTAGAGCTTGTGCATGCGATCAGGGAGCGTCATCCGGACTGTGCGATCACGCTCTCCCTTGGTGAGAGAAACCGCGACAGCTATGAAGCATTTTTTAAGGCAGGGGCGGACCGTTATCTGCTTCGCCATGAGACTGCCGATAAAGAGCATTACGAGAAACTTCATCCCAAGGAGATGTCTTTTGAACACCGCATGGAGTGTCTGCGAACATTAAAAGACATCGGCTATCAGGTCGGATGCGGTTTTATGGTGGGAAGTCCTTATCAGACAACACAGACATTGGCAGAGGATCTGTTTTTTATACAGGAATTACAGCCGCATATGGTCGGGATCGGACCGTTTGTGCCGCATCACGAGACCCCATTTGGAAAAGAAGCGGGCGGAACCGTGGAACAGACCCTATATCTGCTCAGCCTGATCCGGATGTTAAAACCGGATGTTCTGCTTCCGGCAACCACAGCGTTAGGAACCATTGACCCATTAGGGCGGGAAAAAGGCGTACAGGCAGGGGCAAACGTAGTGATGCCGAACCTTTCGCCTACCAATGTAAGAAAAAAATATGAATTATATGATAACAAAATCTGTACGGGGGACGAAGCAGCAGAATGTCGTTACTGCCTAAACCGCAGAATGGAAACCATCGGCTGTGAACTTGCAACCGACCGGGGCGATGCACCGGGCTGGGAACACCGTTAGGAAATAGAAGGAGGAAAAATAATGTATAATCCAAAATCAAGCAAAGCAGAGGAATTTATCGCACATGAGGAAGTCTTAGCTTCCTTGGAATATGGAGAAAAAAACAAGAGCAATGTGGAAGAGATTGACCGTATCCTGAATAAGGCACGGGAGAAAAAAGGTATCACACACCGGGAGGCAATGGTGCTTTTAGATTGTGATATTGAAGAAAAAAATCAGGAAATCTACGCATTGGCAAAAGAAATTAAAGAGGAATTTTACGGTAACCGTATTGTAATGTTTGCACCGTTGTATCTAATTATTGTATATACGGGTGTGACTACTGTCCATATCATGCAAGCAACAAGCATATTGCAAGAAAGAAACTGTCCCAGGAGGAGATTGTCAAAGAAGTTACGGCGCTTCAGGACATGGGACACAAACGCCTTGCATTAGAAGCAGGAGAGGACCCGGTCAACAATCCGATCGAGTATATTCTTGAGTGTATCCAGACGATTTACGGTATCAAGCATAAAAATGGAGCCATCCGTCGTGTCAATGTC
>ENA-UOOD01003172-UOOD01003172.1-human-gut-metagenome-genome-assembly--contig:-CS67-NODE-3172-length-13908-cov-4.207175_pt1 | contig 13908 bp, 11 predicted proteins | sample MGYA00242464_ERZ724011 | MGnify/ENA metagenome assembly ERZ724011 | reverse complement strand
GCGGGATCTGTATTCCGAGCGTGTCTTTTCGCGGATTTCCAGTAATTTCAAAATGCGAAAACTGATCGGCAAAGATATCCGCTTAATGAAAAAGCTTGGTGAACAGGGCTGAAAATGGCTTGACTTTGCTTTACTTTATGTTAAAGTAGGTATGTATAAGATTGGGTTTTCATTTAAAATGTAGTAAGTATGCGTAGGAGGACAACAACAAAATGCAGACAACAAAAGAACGATGTATAGAAACCATCCCGGTAGGACCACTGGGGCTGATCGCACTGGACAGCCATAAAGAGCTGGGCAAAAAAGTCAATGACTACCTGGTTTCATGGAGACAGGAGCGGAACCATGAACACAAGAACAGCCTTTCTTTCCAGGGTTACGAACGGGATTCTTATTTGATCAACGCAGAAGTGCCAAGATTTGGCTCAGGTGAAGCAAAGGGCGTGATCCGTCAATCCGTCCGCGGAGCAGATCTTTATCTTCTGGTAGATGTATGTAACTACAGCATGACCTACAATCTCTGCGGATATACAAACCATATGTCACCGGATGACCATTTTCAGGATCTGAAGCGTATCATCGCAGCAGTAGGCGGAAAAGCAAGACGTATCAATGTCATCATGCCGTTCCTTTACGAGAGCCGTCAGCACAAACGTACCGGAAGAGAATCTCTGGACTGTGCACTGGCACTGAACGAACTGGTCCGCATGGGCGTTGACAATATCATTACCTTTGATGCTCACGACCCGCGTGTGCAGAATGCAATCCCTCTGAAAGGTTTTGAGACGGTTCAGCCGGTTTACCAGTTTATCAAAGGTCTGTTCCGTGCAGTTCCGGATCTTCATCCGAATAAAGACACCATGATGGTCATCAGCCCGGACGAAGGCGGTATGGGACGTGCTATCTACATGGCAAACGTTCTGGGAACCGACATGGGTATGTTCTACAAACGTCGTGATTATGCTACCATCATAAACGGTACAAATCCGATCGTTGCACATGAGTTCCTGGGTTCTGATGTGAAAGGCAAAGATATGATCGTGATCGACGATATGATCTCTTCCGGCGGAAGTGTTCTGGAAGTCGCTGCAGAACTGAAAAAACGCAAAGCAAACCGTGTATTTATCTGCTCTACGTTTGGTCTGTTCACAAACGGCATGGAGAAATTTGACAAGGCTTATGAAGTCGGCATGTTTGATTTCATTCTGACAACCAACCTGGTATACCAGACACCGGAGCTGCTCCAGAAACCGTATTATATCAACTGCGACCTCAGCAAGTATATCGCTTACATCATTGATACGCTGAATCATGATGCATCCATCAGCAGTCTGTTAAACCCATTAGACCGGATCAATAAATTCTTAAAAGAACACAATTCATAATGTTTGTCCTGCACAAACAGATGTGATTTAAGAATGAAATAGTTTTGGAAAACAGAACGCCATAATGGTTCGAAAACAATCTTCTGACACGCTTCGTTTCCTGTTCGGTTCGCTCGTGTGTTATCCGCCCTTTGCCTGAACTCGCCTCTTCGAGGCTCAGACAGCGGCTCGGGGGCGGAAACATCGCAAACCTCACGACGGAAGCCTTGCTATCGTCAGTACGATTTGTTTTCGAATCATTATGGCTGTTCTTATTTACATACCACATGTACCTCAAATATCACGCATTTTATTTGCACATGAGCAAACAGGATTCATACTACCAAGGTGTGGGCACTACTTTTTCTCCATAAATGAAAGCAACTTCTTATTTTACACTTTTCTAACAACTTCCAATATTTTTATAAAATTGCAACAATAAGTCGGACAATTCTATTGTATATTTGTTCAAGAATGCTTCTGGCTTTCTTGCTGCAAGGTGCACATCATACATCGCATGACATATTCTTCTGTGCACATCTGATATAAAATAACCTGATAATCTATGTTATTACAACACAAATCATCAGGTCATTATCTATGATATCGTTTTAGATCAGTTTGTATAAAAATTATGTCTTTATCTTTTTCCGAGTGAAGTAAAAAGATTTGCTGTAGTGGAATATGAAGTGTAAATTGTGCCTTTTTCGTCCGGCACTCTATACACTTCTATACTCTCATTTTTATACATTCCATACACTTACAAAAATATCCGTGCGTGCCTTCGGGGAATTCGTTCGTTTGCACATTCAAAAATTTAGTTCTCCTGCTTTATCTCATCCAGAATCCTCTGTTCTCTTCCATGGCAGGTAAACAATATCACCTGTCTTTTGCTGTGATAGAGCCATTTCAGTGTCTGTTTCAGTCTCTTATCATCATACATCACAAACGCATCGTCCAGTATGATCGGCATCGTCTCATCCTGGCAGAACATCTCACCGACCGCCATACGCAGTGCAAAATAGATCTGCTCCATCGTGCCGCGGCTCACCTGTTCCAGGGAGAGCAGCTTTTTCGGCGTATTGATACGTACTTCCATGTTTGCATCGAGAAATACACTGGTATAACGTCCTTCTGTGATCTGGCTTAAAATATCGGAGATTTTCTGATTCAGATGTGCGGCAGATTCTTTGTAAATATCCTCAGAGATCTGGTTCATCGTCATGATCGCCAGACGTACCGCATCGAGTTCTTCCTGGATACTTCCGCTCTGCTCATTCTCTTCCTGCAATTCCTGGAGGCTCTCTTCCAGATTGTTTAAAATAACCTGTTTTTCTTTGCTCTCCGCACTGATGCGTTCCTGATTCCACATCTGCTTTTCAAATTCCAGGTTCAGCTCTTTTTCATGCTGAGCCAGTTCATCTTCTTCATGGTATTTTTCTTCCAGAAGCTTCTCACGTTTTGCGGAACGCTCCCGCTCGTCCTGCATCCGTTTCTGGATACGCTCCTGCCGCTCCTGCTCCTCCTGATGGCGGCGGTAGATCTTCCATACAAAAATAGCAGAAATCCCAAGCCATCCGGCAAGCACAAGGGCACTGATCCAGATATGCGGCACAAGAATGCAAACCAGCAGTGCCAGCACACCGCCTCCTAAAAGCCAGATCTCCTGGTTACGCCACAGCATTCTGCGTTTGTCCTGTCCTGCTTCCATTCGCATTTTCCAGGACTCCATCTCATCTTTACCGGCATTCTCTTCCAGCGGAATATCCAGTTCCCGCTTCATTTTCTCCAGGCTTCTCTTTTTTTCTGTCAGTCTCGCCTGAAGTGCGATCCGCTCTTTTGCGATGCGTGCCATCTGGACTTCACAGTGTTTCTGTTCTTCGGACAGCTCCAGCAGTTCCTGACGCACGTACTCCAGACGCATCTGCTGGCTTTCCAGCTCTTCTGCCTGTTCTGCATCCAGACGCTTCTGTTCGGATTCCAGATGCCGTCTCTGGCTTTCCAGGCTCTTGATCGCCGCACTGACGTTCATCTCACCGTCTCCGGAATTCTGCAGATTGGTCATGTAATTTCGCAGTTCTCTTGCCAGACCTTCGTCCGTCGCTGCCGACTGCTGATTAAAAAACACGGTATTGCGAAAAGCATCCTCATTCAGGCCTTCCATCAGAACCTGAAGATCGCCCTTTTCTACGGACAGTACTTCACCGTTTGTCTCGCATACCAGGCTGACGCTCTTTTCCTTGCGGTAAAAATTCCGCTCCAGACGAAAGATTTTGCCGCCGCTCTCAAATCGCATGATACCTGCAAACTGTCCTGCATGAAACCACGGTTCCCTGATGCTGTATTCATCTTTTCTGGCTGCCCGCCCTCTCTGCTTTTCAATCCCGAAAAACATACCGCGGATAAATGAATGAAGCGTTGTTTTTCCCATTTCATTCTCGCCATAGATCAGATTCATTCCATCATGAAATGTGACTGTCTCGTGGTTGAATTTTCCAAAATTAATGATTTCTAATTCCAGTATCCGCATGTACTTTTATCCTCTCATCTCCAGCAGTGCATGTATTCCGTAATACAATGCCTTTCTCTCTGTATCACTCATGTCTTTATGATACAGAGTCTGGATGTATCTTCCGGCAATATCGCCCGCATGGACACGCATAAGCCGTTCAAAATCATAGTCCGGAACGCTCTCATCCTGTACGCTTACGATATTTCCAAGCTTCCTGCAGGCATCCAGATCGTATACAATATCCGGATCACGATATCCCTGCAGAAGCACTTTATAAATATGCTGCATTCCCTTTGCTGCCATCCGCATCCGCACTGTCTCCTGAAATGCCAGGTTGGTCGGACATTCTTTCGTGTCCAGCTCAAGTGGGATATACTCTCTGCACGCCCACGGCACAAACGAAATACTCAGCTTGCCTTCGTTATATTCCCCTTCAATAAAGCCATGAGGACCGATATCATTCTGGTCGATCGGCTCTAACGCCCCGGCATACGCCATACGGTCCGGCTCTATCATCTCCGGTCTGTGGATATGTCCAAGTGCAATATAGTCAAAGCCCGACAGAAGCAGCTTTTTGCGGTCGATCGGAATATGCTTTGCATCTCCGCCGTGCCCGAGCAGAATGGAAAAACCGGCCTTTTTCTCCGGCTGCAGATCATTATATTTCGGCTCTTTGATCTCCCTTGTATGGTAACTTAATCCATACACTTCCGTATCCAGATCCTCAAACACGACACTTTCACATTCCTTGCCCCGGAGGCAGGTCACATTCTCACTCCACGGAAAATCCAGATAGTACGAGTCTACTTTCAGGTAATCATGGTTTCCTATGATAAACACGACTTTTGTTTTTTTCAGCGTGGAAAACAGATAGTTGACTTCTTTGAGCTCGCGCATCAGTGGCTGTCTGTGAAACAGATCTCCTGCGATCAGCAGCAGATCCACTTCCTCTCGATCTGCCTTTGCCACAACACTGCGAAAGCTCTCCCAGATCTCGCTTCTGCGTTCTTCACTCCACGCAAAACCGGCATCCGGGATCGCTCCCAGGTGTGTATCTGCTATATGAAAAAACTTCACGATACTACTCCTTTTCTTTAGTCCTCTTCTTTGCGGTTGAAGAATCCTTCCTGACCAAGCTCAGATGCCTTTCTGGAGCGGTCTTTAAACTGCAGTTCCGGATTTTTGATGCTGACTCTCGTCTGAGCCGGTACGGAAGATGTAATAAATGCATTACTTCCGATCACCGCTCCGGTGCCGATCACGGTCTCTCCGCCAAGGATCGATGCTCCGGAATATACGGTTACGTTGTCTTCCAGGGTCGGATGACGTTTCACACCGCGAAGGCTCTGTCCTCCTCTGGTGGAAAGTGCACCAAGTGTCACACCCTGATAAATCTTGACATATTTTCCGATCACCGTGGTCTCACCGACCACAACACCGGTACCGTGGTCGATAAAAAAATATTCTCCGATCGATGCTCCCGGATGGATGTCGATCCCGGTCAGGCTGTGTGCATGTTCGGTCATCATACGCGGGATCAGCGGCACACCGAGCAGATAGAGTTCATGTGCAATACGGTTGACCGTGATCGCATACATACCCGGATAAGAAAAGATGACTTCATCGGTATTAAACGCAGCCGGATCGCCCTCGTATCCTGCCTGGACATCGGTCGCCAGCACATCACGCAGCTTCGGGATCTTCTCCAGAAAACGGTGCGTGATCTCTCTTGCACTTTCCATCAAGGTCTCTTTATCCGCCTCACGGTACTTGCTGCTGTGCGGCAGTGCCATCATGACCTGCTTGGTCAGGTTATACTCTATGTTTTCCAGAAGTTCTCCGACATGATATTCAATCGAATCTTTTCGAAGATTTTTTATCTCAAAATAGCCCGGAAAAAGGATCTTGCGAATCATTTCCAGAAGGTCGTTGACACTCTCACTGTTGATCCGGCTGCGGCAGTCGATGTTTTGAATGACCGGATATTTATCATAACTTTCCAGAACAGCATTTACAAGATCTTTGATTTCTCCATATTTTTGCATACGATTTCTCCTTCTTTCACTTCCTAGATAATAAGAGTATAACAGAGTTTTCCCCTCAAGGCAATCTGAACCGTAATTATAATTCATTTCCCCAGTCTACGATGGTTCCGTCGTTTGCATTGATCGTAAGCAGACTGTCTGTCCGTTCCTGTCTCAGGTAACACTGCACCCAGAGATCATCCGCATCTGCCAGCAGCTGTTCCGTCTGCGGACTGCTGTAAGTACCGATAAAATCCCAGACCGGGATGATCTGCTCTTTTTTCTTTTTTCCGTCTTTGTCTTCGGTTTCAATCCTGCGGTATCCAAGCCGGATCGTCTGAATGGTCGCGGAAACCTCCAGACCGTTGCCGGAGAGCATCTCGAGAATATACTGTTTGGTGATCGATTTCTGAAAGACCTGCAGAATATCTGAAAACGGAAGCAGAAAAACTCCTCCGCCCTCATTTTCTTCTACGATACATGGGTTGATCCAGGTCACTTCTGCAAGACCTTCATCATCAAAGGTAATATAAAAGCTTTCGGCTTCCCGGCTCGGTTTCCAGTTTTCCGTCCCTGATCCTGTTCCGTCGTATCCCTCTCCCTCGTTTTCCGGGGAAGCCATATCCAGATTGCCGCCCAGTCCGAACAGGATATCCCCTGACAGGCTGTGGTCTGTGCTCTGGTTGATCCGTGCTTCGTCCACCTGCCTTGTATAGTAAAACCTCCAGCCCATTTTCTGCTCCGAGGCTCCGGTATCGCCTGTTTCCGTTTCTTCCCCGGTATTTTCATTTACAGAATCTTCCGTACAGTAAACCGCCCGTGACTGCATAAAATGAAACTCTTCTGCAAGTCCCAGAGTCTGAAGCAGAGCATCTGCTACTTTACTCATCCGTTTTCTTCCAACCTTTGTATGCAGAATTTGCCAGCTGTCATCCCTGCTCCACGGTACATATTCACATTCTTCCCTTCTGAGTGAAACACCGGATTCTTTGTAGCCGTCTTCCAGCAGATTCTGCATTTCAAACTGATACACTTTCTTGCCTGCCGCCGCCCTGGTAGCATACGGATCTGTCATATTCACCATTCCGGTAAGTTCCTGCTGTGCCCGCCAGGAAATCGTATCTCCCTTGTCGTTTTTCAGCGGCTGTCCCTGCGTCAGGATATGGATCCAGCCATTCATATCTTCCTGTGTGAAATAGCGTGTCTTTGCCTTGTAGATCTTCATGCTGTTTCCCTGCGGGAGATAAACACTCGCCTGAAGATCCACATGAATCTTACCTTCTTCCACACTCAGCATACAGGGACTCGCTGCCTGTACCTGTTCTGCTACGCTGACATTCTCCACTGCCTCTGTGCCGGAAGAATAAGAACGGATACTGTCTCCGGTCTCTGTCTCTTTTTCCTTTACAATACAGTCATCTTCCGATGTTTCCATACAACCGGTCAGAAATCCTGCAGCCATCAGGATCATTCCGATCCATACGATCCTTCGTAAGATTCTTTTTTTTGCCCTTTTCATTTTTTCTCCTTACTGTTCTTCCGAAAAGATCACCCGGATCTGCGTACCGACGCCCGGTTTGCTTTTGATCTCCATCTTTGCACCATGAAGCTTCACGATCTGTGTGCAAAGTGCAAGCCCCAGCCCGATCCCGCCTGCTTTTTTGCTTCTGGATTTGTCAACCATATAAAAAGCCTCCGTGATCTTCGGAATCTCTTCTGCCGGGATTCCTTTTCCGTGGTCTTCCACCAGAATGCATGTTCCGGCCGCTTCAACATAAATGGTATCACCTTCTTTGGAAGCTTTCATGGCATTATCGATCAGATTCACCAGAAGACTCTCCATCAGATCCATGTCCATGAGCAGAACGGTGTCATCGCTCCTGGTTTCCAGTGTGATCCCCTGTTCTTTCAGATGATACTTCTCAAGCTCCGCCACTTTTCCGATCAGCTGGCTGACCGGATGCTTCTCCATATGGATCGTCTCGTTGTTGTAAAGCTCCAGCAGATTCATCATCTTCCCGGAAAGTCGCTCCAGACGGCGACACTCATTGTTGATGTGCGTCAGTGCCTTTTTCTGCTGTTCTTCGTTGATCCTCACATGCAGAAGCGTATCCGAATAGCCGATAATGGAAGTCATCGGCGTTTTCAGCTCGTGTGCCAGACTGCCAAGAAGCTGTTTCCTTCGCTCAGAAACCTGTGCCAGCTCCTCCATCTGACATTCTATCTGGTCTGCCATCTGATTAAAAGAGACGCTCAGTGCCCCGACCTCGTCATTGGAACGCACACGTACACGGCGGTCCAGCTGTCCCTGGCTGATTGCACCGGCTGTCTCTCTTAAGTCACGCAGCGGTTTTAACATTCTTCGTATCATCCAGAACACCGCATTGATCGCCACCGCAACGATTGCACCCAAAATGATCAGGAACATGCCGATCTGCGTCAGCACATTGTTATAAATTTCCGAAATATCCCGCACCAGCAGAAGCTGATACGATGTATTTTTACTGTCTGAAAGCGGGATCTTCTGTCCGACGATCATCAGATGTCTGCCGTTTTTCTGCTGAAAAGCTGCCACCGGCTCATAAGAATCAAACTGTTCAAGCCGGTTTCCGGTCAGCTCGAAATTCGTGGTATTAGCTGCAAGCTGCCAGTCCTGAAGCAGCATGTAATCTCTGCTGCTGTATCTGCGCAGCAAAAACTGGAGATAAGCTTTCCTTGCGGTGTCGCTCATCTCCTCCGTAGCTGCATTTTCAAGACTCTGTCCCAGTGCATAAGCGGTCGCACGCACCTGTCGTGACGCTGCACTTGATGTCTGCCTGATGTTATAATTTGATGTCTCATACACTGTGATCCCACCGTAAACTACCATGGAGATCAAAAGAATCGCTGCCGTGAGCAGAGATATTTTCTGCCAGAGCTTCATACTACTCCTCCAGTCGATATCCGATCTTCGGAATGGTCTTGATGACATCCGACAGATCCAGTTTCCTGCGAAGCTGTCCGATATGTACATCGATCGTCCTTGTCTCACCCAGATAATTGCTGCCCCATACTTCATTCAGCATCTGTTCTCTGGTAAATGCCACATTTTTATTCTTTGCCAGTAATACCAGCAGATCATATTCCATCGGCTTCAGACTGACTGTCTGCCCGTTTCTGGTCACTTTATGCTCTGATAAATGGATCTCCAGATCTTTCACCTGTATGATCTCTTTTTGCTTTCCGGTACGCTCCAGCACTTTTTCCACACGCACCAGCAGCTCCAGAACCTCAAACGGTTTGACGATATAATCCTCTGCTCCCGATCTCAGTCCCTTGATCTTGGAATTTACATCTGCCTTAGCCGTGATATAAATGACCGGTATGCCATGTTCTTTCATAACTTCGAGAAGTTCAAAGCCGTCTTTGCCCGGCAGCATAATATCCAGCAGTGCCAGGTCAAAATTCTCCTCTTTCTCCAGTGTTCCCTCAACTTCATTGCCATCCAGAACCGGAACCACTTCGTAGCCGGTCACTTCCAGATTCATACAGATCAGCTCTGAAATCGCCGTATCATCCTCTACCACAAGAATGCGGTTTGCCATAATTCTCTGCCCCCGTACTTCTACATTTTATAACTGCCCGCCATCGGTGCAGTTACCCTGCTTTCATTCTTTCCGGTCATCCTCCGCTTCCAGGCTCTTCAGTTCCCGGCAGAGTCTGGAAATCGGAAGTCCGACCACGTTATAATAATCTCCTTCAATTCTTTCTACGAAAATTCCTGCACGTCCCTGTATTCCATAACTGCCTGCCTTGTCAAACGGCTCCCCGGTGGCAATGTACGCTTCGATCTCCTGATCACTCATCGATGTCATAAAGACATCGGTCCTTTCATGGAATGACCGGATGATCCTTTCATCCCCTTTTTTCTGTAACAGTGTCACGCCCGTATAAACCTGATGCTTCTCTCCCTGAAGCATGGCAAGCATCTGATGTGCATCTTCGGCATCTTTTGGTTTCCCAAGTACTTTGTTTCCTTTGGCAACGATCGTATCTGCCCCGATGATCACAGCATCTCCTGTCACGGCTTCTGCAACTCCCTTTGCTTTTGCAAGTGACAGTTCTTCAACGATCTCTCCCGGTTCTTCTTTTGTGATACATTCTCTGGTACTGCCGATCAGTATCTCAAAATCGATTCCGGCCTGTTCTAAAAGCTCACGCCTTCTCGGCGAAGCGGATGCAAGTACAATTCTCATACAGTCCTCCTGTCGCGGTGCTGCCTGCGGCAACCCAAAAGAACCACCCCTCGCTATTACTATAACAAAGAGCGGTTCTTAAAATCTTCTAATTTTTGTAAACAAAATGTAATTTCCGTTAGCGGATTACCTTAATCCATCCTTCCGGTGCTTCCAGACGACCCATCTGGATACCGGTCAGTGTCTCATACAGTTTTTTGGTAACCGGTCCCATCTCTGTCATACCGCTTGGCATGCAGATTTCTTTGCCGTGATCTACGATCTTTCCAACCGGTGAGATAACAGCGGCTGTTCCGCAAAGTCCACATTCTGCGAAATCTTTTACTTCATCGAAGTAAACTTCTCTTTCTTCTACTTCCAGTCCCAGATATTCTTTTGCAACATAAACAAGAGAACGGCGTGTGATAGAAGGCAGAATACTGTCTGACTTCGGAGTTACGACCTTGTTGTCTTTTGTAACGAACAGGAAGTTTGCTCCGCCTGTCTCTTCTACTTTGGTTCTTGTAGCCGGATCCAGATACATGTTCTCGTCAAATCCCTGACGGTGTGCATCCATGATCGCATGCAGGCTCATGGCATAGTTCAGACCTGCTTTGATATGTCCGGTTCCTCTTGGTGCTGCACGGTCGAAATCGCTGACACGGATCGTGATCGGCTTTACGCCGCCCTTGAAGTACGGTCCGACCGGTGTACAGAATGCACGGAACTGGTATTCATCAGCCGGTTTTACACCGATAACTGCATTTGTTCCGAACATGTACGGGCGGATATATAAAGTAGCACCTGATCCGTATGGCGGTACATAATCTGCATTGGCTTCTACCAGTTTTACGATTGCATCTACGAAACGATCTTTCGGGAATACAGGCATTTCCAGTCTTTTTGCGGAATTCTCCATACGCTCTGCGTTGAGGTCCGGGCGGAATACAACGATGCGTCCGTCTTCTGTTGTATATGCTTTCATACCTTCGAATACCGTCTGTGCATACTGCAATACACAGGCACACTCACTGATTGTAACCATGTCATCGGTACTTAATGTACCCTCATCCCAGGCACCGTTTTTAAAATTTGATACATAGCGATAGTCTGTTTTTACATAGCCAAATCCAAGATTTGACCAGTCAATATTTTTTCCCATGTTATCCTCCTGACGCCTTACCTGCTGCTTTTTCAATCCATAAATACTGGTACAACAGTCTGACAAAATATTTTTGATATGTTTCTAAGTATAATACTTTTTTCTGTGATGCACAAGCATATTTCCTGCAATTTTTAGCAAATTCATGCAAAAACTGCAAGAATCAGGTCCGTTTGATAAATTTACTGCGGCAGGAAGGACAGGTGATCTCGATTTTTCCCTTCCCTCTCGGGACACGGATTTTCTGTCTGCAATGCGGACAGCGGTAGATTTTGTGTGTTTTGGAATCGCTGATCACACTTTTGTCCCCTTTGCAGAACCGGACAACCTTCTCTTTTGTGTCCATATACATACGCTCTTCTTCGCATCGTTTCCGGATATTTTTAGAAAACATGCGGTAATACATCCAGATCAGCAGAATCCAGCTGACATAGTTCAGTGCCGATGCCCGCAGCAGACCGGAAAGCAGGATGCATACCAGTGCTCCCACCAGTAAAAACCTGGAAAAATGGTCGATTCCATATCTGCCCTGCATAAATTTTTCGAATTTCTGTCTCATACTATACCCTTTCTTCTGACCCGGCCTTTCTTTTGACCTTATCTTTCTCTTTCTTTTACACCTCTCTGATCCGCCTGAGGCTATATCAGAAAACGCGATGGGTCATACGTGATTTTTGTCTCTTGACTCATCTTAATACTCCGCCCGCAGAAAATCAATAAACTGGCTATTAAATAATTTTAAAGTTGCATCCCTTTCTTAACATCGTAAAGCCGAGTGTATGTGAGACGTCTCACTGCTGCTCCAATATTTCTCCAAAGTTCCGCCGAAGTCTCTTGCCAGTGTTCGTATGTTTTGTTATAATGCAGTTAGTTTTGTCAAACTATGTCGCCCGATCGGGCGACGGAATGGAGTTTTGTATGAAAGTAAAACATATGACGTTTCTGGCAATGTACACGACCATTGCCCTGACGATTTTTGTGGTGGAGGCAATGCTGCCGCCGCTCGCCCCGATCCCCGGGATCAAGCTGGGACTTGCCAATGTCGTTACGCTGTGGCTTCTGTATTATGCTACCTGGAAGGATGCTCTGTGCGTACTTCTGATGCGTATCCTGATCGCCAGCATGGTGACCGGGCAGATGGTATCCTTCTCCTACAGCCTGTGCGGCGGTCTGTTCTGTTTCGTGGCCATGGCACTGCTCTTTCGGCTGCTCGGGAAAAAGCACATCCCTTTTATCAGTGTGATCGGTGCCCTTTTCCATAACCTCGGTCAGATCTGTATCGCCATGGTGATCCTTCGCTCGGTAAGTATTCTTGTTTATCTGCCGATGCTGACCATCAGCGGAATTCTCACCGGAGCATTCACCGGACTGTGTGCATGGTTTGCATCCAGAAGGCTTCGAAAAGACCAGGTGTGGTTTATCCGCTGATCCACGGCTTTCAGAGACATACATGCCTGGATATCCTGAACTGCTGTAACAAAAACAGAGTCCCGAAAACGGGACTCTGTTTTTGTTTTGCAGCTTTTCATCCTGGATGATCCCTGCGAATCGCCCTGACACAAAGGAACAATTGCATCCTTATTTTGTTTTCTTATAAGATGCCTTCTTTACGCCTGCTTTTTTCAGAGCTTTTTTCAGCTTGTTCAGCTGTGATTTTTTCATCTTCTTCGGTACTTTCACCGTTACTTTTGATTTTCCGGACTTGAATGCATTCTTTCCAACGCCCGGTGCTTTGATTCCCTTGAAGGTGATCGTTGCCAGTTTCTTGCATTTGTAGAAGCTGCTCTTGCCAATGCTCTTGACATTTGCTCCGATCACAACGCTCTTCAGTCTGGATGCATTTTTGAATACATTGTTTGCAACTGCGGTTACTTTAAAGGTGTATCCGTCAATGGTCACCGTTGCCGGAATCGTTACAGTCTTGACCGTTTTCTTCAGAAGCTTGCTTACTGTTACCGTACCATTCTTAGCATCTGATTTTGTTACTTTGAATGCCAGTTTGCCGTCAGCACTCTTATGAACAGATCCTTTTGCCGGAACTTTCTTCGGTACATCTGGTTTTTCTGTCTCCGGAGCCTTTGCCTTTACGTTGATCTCAACCGTTGCTTTCACATCCGGTCTTGCCGCACTGCTTACGGTAATCACTGCTTTTCCTGCTGCCTTTGCGGTTACCACACCTGCATCACTGACTTCTGCGACTGCTTTATCACTGGATTCATATTTCAGATCTTTGCTGTCTGTAGTATCTTCCGGAGTGATCACTGCGGTCAGTTTTGCAGTTTCGCCGACTTTCAGTTCGCTCTTGTCTGCTTTTACAGAAACTCCTGTGATTGGTTTTTCCACAACCGGTTCACCGTTTACTTTTACGGAAATCTCTGCATATACATCGCTGTCTTTTACAGAAACTTTGATCTTGGTCTCACCGGCTTTAACTGCTGTTACATTGCCTTTGTCATCTACCGTTGCTATGGTTTCATCTTCGGATGCAAAGGTAAGCTCGCCTTTTGCATAATATGGTGCGATTGCTGCACTTACCTGTGCACCTTCTTCTTCTTTCAGTTCCAGAGCATCTGTGGAAACGTTTACACCGGTTGCTTTGGTATCGATGTTATTGTAGCTGTAATTATCGAAA
>ENA-UOOD01003159-UOOD01003159.1-human-gut-metagenome-genome-assembly--contig:-CS67-NODE-3159-length-13982-cov-5.300352_pt1 | contig 13982 bp, 12 predicted proteins | sample MGYA00242464_ERZ724011 | MGnify/ENA metagenome assembly ERZ724011 | reverse complement strand
ATCCACTCTGGATATGAATTACTAAATGGAAGTGGTTTATTGAAAGATTGGTGCACAAAAACAAAATTTTTAGGATATAAAGGTTTATCTGTTGCGGATAGAAATACAATGGCAGCGTCTTTGGATTTACAGCAATCCGCAACAGAAAAAGGTATTAAATATTGCTTTGGCTATTCATTGACAGTAAATACTGGAAAAGATAAAGTTGGGGTTAAAATATATTCGGCTACGCAACAGGGGTTTAAAAATATGCTCCGTATTCAAAAGGCAATAGCTGTTGATAATATAGACACCAAAGAGATTAATCTGATTGATTTTTTGAATTTGGCAGATGGTAATACTTTGGTATTTGATAAATGGTCCGGACATTGGTTGACCGACAATAAGGGGATTCTTCAGGATTTTATTACAGCTTTTTCTGGGTGGGTGTTTTTTCAAGTTGATACAACTGAATATCGTGCAGACAGAATAGATTCAACTCTTCTTCAAAGTCAAAAGGCATATTTTGATAATTTTTATTTAGGAGATTTAGAGTATTATATGGATGTCCGTCCAGTTTTGATTCAAGATGTATATTATTTGGATAAAGAGGACTGGAAAACAAAAATCATTCTCAATAAAATTGATACTGGTGCGGCACATGAACAATCACATAATCAATATTTGAAAACTATAGACGAATTGTATAATGAATTTAGATCTCTATTCTCAGACCGATATGATGATGATGTGTTTTATGATATGTGTGAATCCACTGCCGACATTATTGAAAATGCCACAGCTGCTTATGATTTGAGTGATAACTATGCTCCCAAATATGATATGACTCCACAGGAGCAGGCTAAATATGGCAATACGCTTAATATGTTTCACCAATTAATAGAAGAGGGGTTTAAGAAGCTGGTTCCAGAGGGGGAGGAAGAGCGATATCGTAAACGTGTTGAATATGAAAAATATGTCATAGAGAGTACGGACAACGTAGATTATTTCTTGATTCAGAGAGATGAGTTGAATTGGGCGCAAGAAAATGGTATTTTGACTGGAATTGGTCGTGGATCTGCCGGAGGATGTTTATTGTTATATTTGATGGGCATTACATTTATTGACCCACTTAAATATGATTTGATTTTTGAGCGTTTCCTATTACCTGAGAGAGCCGGTCTTGTGCCTGATAAAGTAACAATAGTGGCAGAAGAAATTCAGTCTTCGGATTATTTTGAATTGGCTTTTGAAAACGGGGAAAGACTCTTGCTTGATAAAGATGCAGAATTGGTTGTAAATCGCAATGGAGAGCAATTAATTGTGTATGCAGATGAACTGCAAGAAGGTGATGATATTCAGTTTGATAATTGTGATTTACTTCACACGTTGCCTAATATTTTGCAGTATGAAAATTCAATCCATAATCAGAAAAACTAACACAGTATTAGTGAATGACTGTTATGCCGGAGATGGGTATGTAAAGCGTAATCATGGCTCATTGCCAGATATTGACTCAGATTTTAATGCGGAACGTAGAGATGAAGTTAAGGCATATTTAGAGAGAAGATATAATAAAAATGGGTTGCAGAGAGTGTTTTCGGCCGGCACATTTACTACTGAAAAAATAAAATCAGTGATTAAAGATGTGGCCAGAACTTATAAAATTTCACAAGCCACTACTAATTATCTTACAGCTATTCTTGATGATAATATGACGTGGACGGATTTGATGAAAATGGCATCAACCGATAAGCGCATGAAGGATTTTATAATGAAATATCCTGATGTATTTGAAGAGATTTTACCAATTATGGGGCAAGCACGTTCTGCCGGTATTCATGCGTCCGCACTTATTATTACTCCAGAATTTGTTAAAGGTGAGCGTGTCGAGTGTTTTGATTTGTTGCCGATTAGAAAAATGGGCGATCTTCTTGTTTCTGAGATTTCTGGTAATGATATTGATGCAATCGGTATTCTTAAAAATGATGTTCTTGGTATTAGGGAGCTTACAAGACTTTCTGATACATTGAATCTTGTAAGCAATGAGTATAATGTGCGTTATACTATATTGGAAATTGCATCTAAATATTTGAATGACCCGAAGGTTTTTAAAATCATTCGTGAAGGTAATACTCAGGGAATCTTTCAAATGAGTGGTGAAGGTATTACAAAATTCATAAAGCGTCTTGCTCCCGATAATGTCAATGACCTTATTGCATCAGTTGCTCTGTTTCGTCCTGGACCGTTGGATTCTGGTGCTGCTGATAATTATGTGCGTGCTAAACGGGGTGAGTATGAGCCAACGTATTTATGGGGGACGTATGAAATCCTAAAAGATACATACGCCCAGATGGTTTATCAAGAGCAGATTTCCCGTGTTGCTCAAAAAGTAGGTGGTTTAAGTTTGGGTGACGGAGTGAATCTGGTCAAGGCTCTAAGTAAGAAAAAACTGGAAAAGGTTCGCAAATTCCAAGATAAGTTTTTCTCAGGTGCTAAACGAAACGGATGTCCGAAAGAAGCCGCAGATCAAATCTGGAGTAATGTTGAGGACGCAGCCAAATATTCATTCAACGCCTGCATAGGAGGACACGAATATCTGTGGGGGAAACATAAAGAGAAAGGGCGCGGAACCAGAATCAATATTGGTGATATGTGGCGCACAGTACATGATTATGAATGGGCTAAAACTAATGGTAGATTATCTCTTAGACGTAAATACATCAAGTATGGATATGGCACCTGTTGGTCGTTGAACGAAGAAGATAAGTTAGTTATAAATAGAATTGTTGATATTCGCTATCAAGGTGTCCGTCCGGTATATCGGATAACGCTTGCAAATGGTGCTACTATTGATGTGACGGATAATCATAAGCATCCGACTCTTGATGGTAAAAAACGTACTGACCAATTGGTTCCAGGAGAGGATTTTATGTTTATAAGAGTTGGATGGATAAAAGAAGATACATCATATCGTTTTACGGATAGGGGGCAGCAAAATAATCCACGGTATCATTCAAATGATAATGTGGAATCATATATTGTCAATATCGAAGCAGGTCGGTGTGGTTTTGTTAAACGTGATACCAATTATACAAAATTGGAGTATTATGAAAAAAATCTCAAAAAAGATTATTGTGAAATATGTGGTTGCCGAAATAAACGTTTAGAAGTTCATCATATTAATGGAGACCATTCTGATGTGGGGGAAAACTATTCAAATGTACAAACGACCTGTGTTAGTTGTCACAAAAAAGCACATTATCAGATGGGGCGTACAAAAATGGGACGCAAAGGACTTGGAACAGCTGTTGCACAGGTTGTATCTGTTGAATATTTGTGCAATATGGATGTATATGATGTTGAGATGGCAAATCCATATCATACTTTTTTAACCGGGAAAGGTGTTGTTACCTGCAATTCTCATGCAACAGCTTATGGTTTGACTGCTTATGTCGGGGCATGGTTAAAAACATATTATCCTACAGCTTTTTATACTGTAGTTTTGCGAGACCAAGACGAAGATAAAATGGCGGTTTTGATGAATGAGATAAAAGCTGTTGGAGGAACTGAAATTGAACAGCCGGATATTAATATTTCAGATGAAAATTTTACGGCAGATTTTAAGCATAATAAGATTTACTGGTCTTTGACTCGTATAAAACAGTTAGGACCAAAAGCTGTGAAGTATATAGTCAAGGAGCGTAAGCTATATGGTGAGTTCTATAACTTGGATGATTTTATCAAACGTATATTTAAGAGTAAATTTAAGAGTTTTAATGATGAAGGTACGGAAGAAACCAGAGAACGATGTCCAGTTACGGCACGTAGTGTCAGGAACCTTATTTTTTCTGGTGCTTTTGATAAGTGTGAGCATGTTGGTTCTGTGCTTGAACGGTATGGATTGCTTGATAAAGCCGCCACTCTTTTAGGATTTAAGTTGAGTGAAAAAGAAGTTCCAGAGGATATGCGTGATAAGCATTATTTTTGGAGTAAACAGCAAATTACGATATCAGGTCATGGTTCCATTGATTATCGTAGGATTTATGATAATATGGAAAAGCCAAAGTCTTTACAATCTTATAAATACATTGAGTTCAAAGATTTGAATAATATGTTTTATGAACTTAGGAAAGGAGTTATTTGTGCGGCTATTTGTTCTGTTTCGGACAAGTCATATAAAGATAGGCGTACTGGTGAAACAAAACATTTTGGAAAAATAGAATTGCAACAAAATACGGAGACTAATATTCTGACAATTTGGGATGATTGGGACATACTGAAAAAGGAGTTTAAAAATGCTGTAGGACACATTATTGCTATTGTCGTGAATGTGAAATGGAGTGATTATGATGAAAAGAATACACTTCAGGTTGGCAAAAGTTCATTTTTTAAATTGATATAATATGTCATTTCTGATTGATATACGAGAAGAACTTGATGAGCAAGTTCAAGAGCAAATCCGGAAATTTAGAAGGGAGAGTGCCGCTACGGGATATAAGGGATGGTATAGAATACAATCGGCTATTGCAAAGGCTCGTGATTTGACGATATATCATGATAATATAAAGAATTATATTATGCCTAATCTTTTTGATGATAATGGTGATGCAATCACATGGTATCATTGGAGAGACCCACAGCAGGTACAAGTGAATATGATTAAACGAAATTTGAAAATAGCATCACATTATAGTCGAAAACGTGGAAAAGTGACCCCAACCAGACTTAAAGTGTTGATGAAAGAGATTTTACAGTTCAGAATTAATGAATATTTAAATCCAATAGAAAATATGGAGAAACTTAAAATCATGTGCATTATTGGTGGATCTGGTTGTGGAAAAACGCTTGCATCCCTGCATTTGAAGTATCATAAAGATGCGAATGTCATCTGTTCTTTCACCACCAGACCTCCAAGAGAAACGGAAGTTGAGGGTAGGGACCATCATTTTATTGATATAGTGCCAGACAGAACAGAGTTAATTGCCTATGCTCATTTTGGTGGTGCATATTATTATGCTACTAAATGGCAGGTGTTTGGACCATGTACGGTCTATGTGATAGATGAAAAAGGTTTGGCAAATCTACGTAAGGATTTTGGTGATGTATATGATATACATACGGTCTTGATTAAGAGAGATAAGTCATTACGCAGAAAGTCCGGTATTGATGAGACTCGCCTACGTCGTGATGAGCGTCGGGATTTAAAAGATGAGGATTATGATTATGTAATTGAGAATAATGGAAAGAAAGCTGATTTATTTTCAAGTATAGAAAGTATTTACGAAGAAATTAAAAATAAATGATATGGCAGCACCAGCAGAGAAAGTAAACATTGTCACAGCAATAGTATATGACTTTGAAACAGGAGGTACAGATTGTACAAGATGTGCGGCAACTCAAATTTCGCTTCATGCAGTTCGTCTTGACACATTTGAGGTAATGGAAAAATACTCATCCTACATTTATCCATACAATAAAAAAGCTGATATCGGAAAGCCGAAACGAAAGGTATTGAAAAACAAGTATGATAATGACGATTCGGAATTGATGGATTATGAAGATGTTGCATTGAAATATTCACATATAACAATGGATATCCTATACAGTATGGGGAAACCATTGGAAAATGTTTGTCAAGAGATTTGTGATTTTATAAAACGGAATACATTTTCTGTGGCGGCAAGTAATAAACCAATTATGGTAGGGCAAAATCCATTATTCGATAAAAAGTTCATGCAGCAGATTATGCTGTATTCCGGGCTTTGGAATGATTTCTGTAAATTGGTTCGGGGAGAAAAGGATTTTTGGGGAAATTTCCAGCCGGCACAACTTGATACTATCATTTTATCGCAGCTAACTTTTGATAATGACAAAAGCATTACAACATGGAGGCTGGAGTCAATGGCAGAACGATTTGGTATTGATTTGGAAGATGCACATGACGCTGATGCCGATGTAACAGCGACAAGGGAGATTTTGAGGATTGTTACATCCCGGATGCGTGAACAAAGTACTGGAGGTAATGCTATTGGTAGTTTGGCTACTGAAAAGCAAGAAAAATTGAGAGACCATTTTAAAATTTAAAACTATTGTAATATGAAGCATAAATTTCAATTTGACAAAAAAACTGGAACTATGGTTCCAATGACAAGTACAGCTGTTGAAGAGATTAAGGTAAACGAACAAGATAGTGTGCAACAGTTCCAATCTGACATGCAGACTAAAAAGCCAATGTTTGCAGAGGGCAAAAGTATTGCAGTGAAGACTGGTGTTATTAATACTCAACAAAATCAGATTGTAAAAATGCAACGGGTTGACGCTCCAACACCGATTCAATTGATAAATGAAAATGGAATCCCTGAAGCCTATCTTGATTCAGTAACTACAGGAGTGATGATGTTTCGTGAGCTTCAGGATTATGATATTTGTCAGATTACAGATGAAAAAACTGGTAAGGTACTTGCGTATATTGGCGGCTATGCGCTTCAAATAAATTTTAATATGGCAGAATTGAATACTATAGAGCGAATAGACCAGTGTTTACAAGGAATGGTGAAGCTGTTCAGACATAAAATAATGAATCAAGCCGTTAATAATAAGTCTTCTGGTGATTGATTTTTGGACTTTGTTTGTGAGTATTCTATTATCTATAAAAGATATATTCTTGTTAAAATTATATTGGAAATGAAAGATAATAAACTCACGGACTTGGAAGAAAAGTTCTGTTTAGTATTTTCCTGTGGGCCATCGCCATATAACGGAAATGCTAATAAAACGTATGACTTGGTTTTCAATGGTTCTACTGGTATGCTTAAAGACCCATTGAAGGACAGTTCAAAAAGGGATGTGGAAATAGCTCTTGCTGCAAGAAAATTGATGTTGCGTGATGATATAAGAGACCGCATTGACCAGATTCAAAGTGAAAGTGTGGTCAATGCGGCTACTCTTAGACCACGATTGACCGAAACATTATTGAAAATAGCCGATGAATGCTCTACTTTGATGTGTGCGGATAAGTTTGGAACCCCATTATCACCCGCCGCTTTGCGCTCTGTAGCTGTCAATGCTATCAGTAAATTAACTGATATGTATGGAATCAAGGAGGATATTGCACACAAGGTGATGCTTGAGGGCACTAATGGTGATGGCATTGTGTTTAATTTGGTCATGCCAGAATCAAACAAGGGGAATGAACTTGGTGAAGTAATTGAATAACAATAGTAATTATATAAGATTTTTTAATTATGAACTCATTAATGGTTGGTGATAAAATTACTATTCGATATTCAAAACAGCTTGATAAAAGTGGCAATAATATCTTGACTAATAAAACTGGCATTATTACAAAACTGATGAAAATTGGTAAAAACATAGTTGGCGTATACGCTGATGTGAAGGTTATGCGCCGCATGAGGAATTATTACGTGCCAGTCTGCTCTATTGAAGGTCCTGATGAAATTGATAAGACGAGAACATTAAGCATTTTAAAATCAACAATATTGTAAGATAAAATGGAAGTAGATTTAGCAAATGTAATAAGCGCATGCGGTACAGTGGTTGCTGCTTATTTAGCTTACAATCAGTACACAAAGAATAAAATTACAGACTTGAAGGTGGAGTATTTCAAAAAAGAGGAAGAACGTAAGTCATATAAAAGAAGTGAGAATACAGCGAAGGTGTTTGGTGAATTATGGAGAATTTTATATGAATTAAAAGCTGACCGTGTATATATTGTGCAACCACATCCCCTTGGACATGTGGCATTTCTTTCAATTCAGTTTGAAGTGAAACGAAAAGGGGTGTCAGGTATGCTGGACTCTATACAAACCCTTCCAATGAGTGAAGTAGCAAATTTTTCCAAAGTATTGGCTGAAAATTTATTTTTGTTTTATACAGATATAGACAATGAAGTAAAAGATAAAGTAGCAAAATCACTATTATCTGTTAATGGATGTAAGGCTGTGGCCATTAAACGATTAAACAGTTCTTCTGATTGGGTAGGAAACATTTTTTGTGAATTTACTGATGGTCAATATCCAGATAAAGAAACTATTCATCGTGCACTTCATGAAGCAGCTATTAATATACAGTACATTCTTCCTGAAGTAAGAGAACGCAAGATCTAATCAGTATAAATGAACATGTTAATTTAAAAACGAATTATATTATGAACACATTGAAAAAAGGTAGTCGTGGAAATGATGTCAAAACACTGCAAAAAGCATTGAATTTGATTGTTGATGGCATTTTTGGTAATTTGACTGACGAGGCTGTTAGAGAGTTTCAAAAATTTAATGGTCTGAAAGTTGATGGAATTGTCGGTAATAACACTTGGGCAAAACTTGGCATCAAAGATAATGCGGAAATAAAAAAGAGTATTCGTAATATTAAAGAAATAATCATACATTGCTCTGATACCCCAGAAGGTAAGGATTTCACTGTTGATGATATCCGTAAGTGGCATTTAGCTCGAAATTTTAGTGATATAGGTTATCATTATGTAATTTATAGGGATGGCTCTGTTCATGAAGGGAGAGATGTCAATATTTCAGGTGCCCATTGCACGAATCATAATTCTATTAGTATTGGCGTTTGTTATATTGGTGGTCGTGCTGCGGTAGGAACCGCACCGAAGGATACCCGTACTGAAGCACAGAAGAAATCGCTTATTGATTTGCTGAAGAAATTGAAAAAACTCTACCCTAATGCCACAATTCATGGCCATTGTGAATTTGCTGTAAAAGCTTGTCCGAGTTTTGATGCTAAACGAGAATATGCTAATATTTAAAAGCGTAATTATGTTGAAGATATTGCTTAAAAAGTTTTGGCCATATATCGTTATTGGTATATTGAGTATGGCACTGTGGGGGAGTCTGCATAGGTCTGTTACATGGCACAAACAGGCAGATATGCTTGAAACTACTATCAGTAATTTGAATCAGCAAATCAAGTTTACTGAAATACGATTGAATGATTCGATAAAGGTATATCAAGCGGAAGTAAAAAGTCTGAATGTCACACAAGATAATTTGAAGGCAAAGTATGACAAATTACTTAATGCCTCGAAGTTAAAACCTAAAGATGTCAGTAAAGTTACTGAAGTTGAGTCAATAATACATGATATTGATACAGTGCCGGCTGTTGTGGATTCATTTGGAGGTATCAATGCGAAACTTGAAGATAGGTTTGTGAAGATAGATGTTGAAGTATTGCCGAACAAAAATACTATTATAGATTATGAAATACGTGATAGCCTGACAATAGTTAATGTGCAGAAGAGGCGATCTATACTTTGGGGGCTGATCAAGTGGAAGAGGCCAAAGGGTATTCGTGTGATTAATCATAATCCCAAAGCCACAATCGTTAGTTTACAAACAATAGATGTTATCGAATAATGGGAAAGAAATTCATAAAGCCAATAACACCTGAAAAGCTAAAACAGCTTGGTAAAGGTTCTACGGATAACTTGAAAAAGGTAAAAGGATTGTAAGAAAACTTTTTGTTCATAATCGTAAAGATGTTGAAATGATGCCGTTCTGCTGTGAAGTAGGGCGGCATTTTTGTTTTTTAATACGGATTAGTTTCTCTTTTGGAGATTTGTATTATTTAACAATGTCGTTTTTTTCTTCTGTAAATCAAATAATTGACTAATAATGTATTCCATAAATCAACAGGAGGATATGCTGGAGGGCAAATGTTTTTATCAGTAAGAACTATTACTATAAGAGACCTAATTGATGAGAAGCAGTGTTGTATAAATTAATAATATATGGCACGATTAGAAAAGCCAAGAGGATTGAATATTACCTTTAAACCTTCTGAAAGACAGTATGAATTATGGAATGCGTTACAACCTAACCATTGCGACAAATGCGGTGGTAAACTCATTATGAAGCCTAATGGCTTTGATAAGAACGGACATCAGATTTACCAAGCTACTTGTGAAAAATGCGGCAATACCGATATTCCGGAACAAGTTTTGGGTGGTGGTTCCGCCGGTGGTGGAAAGATGGGACTTCTTGATTCAAATGTATGTACACCGTTCGGATTCAGAAAGTTACAAGAATTAAAAGTCGGTTCTATAATCACAAATCCAAAAACGGGGGGTATGCAGAAGGTTATAGCATTACATCCAATTGAAACACACCCTTTTTATCGTATTCATTTTGTTGATAGAACATATTTTGATTGTTCCGAAGGACATTTATGGGTATGTCATGAAAGTAGAAAAAAACTGAAACGTGCCAAATACAATGATATATCTACTGACAAAGTATGGCAAACTAAAGATATGTTTGAATGGTATCGTCGAAAAAAAGAAGGAATGTATAAGGGAATGAATTTGATAATACCATTAACGGACCCTGTAAGATTCACAACAGGCTGTCATAAGCCAGAAATAGATCCATATGTATTGGGTGCTTTAATTGGAGATGGGTGTATTACTAATTCTGTTTTGGAGAATGGATATGTAGAGTTTATAAATGAAGATGATGAAATAGCAGACAGATTCAAAAAGGCTGGTTATAATATGGATAATTACGGTCATAAGTCAAAAGATTTAAATGTCAAATATTACTATATCCACAATGATAAATTGATTGCAAGTTTAAAAAAACTTGGCATAGCAGGAAATAACTCATTAAATCATTTTATTCCCAAATATTATCAAATGGCATCTATTGAAGATAGGATAAATTTGATGCAGGGACTTATAGATACAGATGGATATGTGGATGATAGAGGACACATTATTTACACAACCATCAGTCAACAGTTAGCTGAAGATGTTGCTTTTATTGTAAGATCATTAGGTGGCGTAGCTACAATTACAAAGGGGGAAGCTGGATATAGACATCCGAAATCAGGTGAATATATTAGATGCAATGATGCTTACAGTATTCAGATTCGCACAAAGATGAATCCTGATTTGTGCGGAATAAGAAGAAAAAAAGATCGTGCAAAATACGAATTTAATGGCGGAGCAAGCGAGCTTGGCAAGCGTATTTTAGATATTGAGTATATCGGCAAAAAGGAAGGGCGTTGCATAACTGTAGATGACCCATCTGGATTGTATGTAGTTGACAATTTTACGGTTACTCACAACTCATACATCGGTTGCTGTTGGCTTACTCTCAGTTGTATGCAATTTGAAGGAATCCGTATGGTTGTTGCCCGTAAGGTTCGTAAAACGCTTTTGGAAACAACTTGGAACACTTTAAAGGATGTGTTGAGAGCTTGGGGGTTAAAGCAAGACATACATTATCATATCAATAACTTGGTATATTCCATTACATTTTGGAATGGGTCTGAGATTATCGCAATGGATTTGACGCCCAGTCCTGGCGACCCGGATTTCAACTCCCTTGGTTCTTTAGAGATTACAGGTGGATTTATTGATGAAGTATCGGAAGTTTCAGAAAAAGCGGTTGAGGTATTAGCTTCACGTATTCGTTATAAAATAGCAGAGACATTTGTGGTTGGCAAACTATTCATGTCAACGAATCCATGTCTAACTTGGGTCCGGTCAACTTTCGTTATGAATGACGACGGGGAGCCAGTAGAGTTGCCTAAAGGTTATCGTTATATCCCTTTCAGTTTGTTCGATAATCCCAATGAACAATTCCGAGCAATCTACTACAACAAATTGAGCAAACTCCGTAACAAGGCAGATCGTGACCGTCTGTTGTATGGGAACTGGTTATTTACTACCAGCAACAAGATGGCTGCTTACTGGAACTTTGATGGAGACAAGCATCTTGTGCATAATCTAAAAGAGCAAGTGTATGACCCGATGAGGCCGCTTATTCTCAGCTTTGACTTCAACGTAAATCCATACATGAGCTGTTTGCCTATACAGATAGATTTTGATAATAAGGTAGTTAACATTTTCCCAGAATATGTAGGCTATCCAAAAGACAAGAGGAACAATACTCCGGCATTCACTAAGTATATCTCATCACAATTAGTAGCTGAAGGGCATGTAGGCGGTGTACTGCTTACCGGGGATCCAGCTGGATTAGCTCGTTCTACCCAGACTGAAGAGGGAGTAAACAATTTCACAATAGCCAACAAGAACCTGACGAATACGGTATTGAAGCCAAAGGTACAGTTATTGAGCAAACAGCCGGCAATGATTACCAGACTGGAATTTGCCAATGAAATGTTCGCAGGGTATAATGGGTGGAAAATTAGGATAGATGCTCGTTGTCATAGATTGATAGAGGATTTCGTGTACCAAAAGAAAAACCCAGACGGAACCAAGGAGAAGAAGAAAGTATTGAATGATAGCGGAGACCGTGTAGAGCGATATGGGCACTTCTCAGACTGTTTTGACTATGCTTTGATATATTACTTGTCCAAAGAGTATTCAAGCTATCGCACAGCCACTGTAGATATTGTGACCACTATTGATATGGGGGAAACTGTTTATGGTGACTTTGACTATTAATAATAAACTAAGAATACAATGGCATATTTACGCTTTCTTACAGATAAGGATTATTGCTCTATCGCGACAGAAGAGCATATGAAGCAAATTATTAGGGATGTTCCTGAACGAATACCACAAGCTGAACAAAGAGCTGAGATGCAACTATTGGAATATCTTGACCAGTATTATGAAATAGAAAAAGTTTTGGCGGTAGGTAAAAATATCCGTGAATATAACGTTTTTGTGTCTTATCCGGGACAGGTATGGATTAAGAAAGACGGTGAGATATTTAAGACATTGACTTGTATCAATGGCTTGAAACGTCCAACGAAAATAGAATATTGGCAACAAATCATTGATTTTATCGACCCATTACTTATCGACAAAGCAAAGAAATATTCCCAGTTGAGAATGTATTCTAAAGGGGAGGTTGTTCGATTTGGTACCGAGTATTGGCAGTGTGTGACGCCTCATGGATATGAAGCAGGAGAGATCCACATGCCTGGCGCAAGTGTATGGAAAGAGGTTGAGACAATGGTTTGGGAACCTAATCTTGATTGGGAAAAGGATATGGTTTGTTCTTTCAATGAACGATTCTATCAGTATTTGGGAGAGTCAAAAACAGATGATAGTGATTTGGAGAGAGGTCCTGATGATGTTTCAGACTCGGAATTTATATTGACACCGGAAGAGGATAATAAGTGGGGGTTAATTGGAGATTACTCTGAAGAATTAGAATATGCGTATGCTGAAGGTGTACATGATTATGTGGTAGCAGAGGGAACAGTTTTTTATCCGGTGATGAATCCAAATCCTGATGAATTGGTGGAAGGCAAGAATATAACAAGGGATGATCCGAGAAACATCAACATAGTGGCTCACATGAGCCGGATAGCACTGTATCATCTGCATTCAATAATATCACCGACTAATATTTCAGAAACTCGTAGATGGGCATATGAAGATTCGATAGCATGGTTATACAATGCTTCCAAGTTTAAGATTAATCCGCAGCTTCCAAGAAAGCGAGAGAAAGATTCTTGTTTACCTAAAGTTGATTGGGCCTGTGAGACATTTCATAGGGATTTTGACCCATACGAAAATGCTTGGTTGATATAAATCAGATATTTTTCTTTCTTGTCTGTTAAAAATGGGGCGACATTAAATCAGAAATGATGATGTTGCCTCTATTTTTATGTTGATTTAATGGAATGATAGGTTTAAAATGTAAATTTGATATAGATAATCGTGCTTAAAATTCAAATTTTATATGTATATTTGCAAGTGAAAATGCGATGTTTTATTGCAAATTGTGCATAAAATGTGACATGAGCCTAAATATAAGATGAAATAACTTGCTGATTTTCAGTCGTAAACATAAGCGGAGGAAGAAATTCCCTGTCTCTCCGCTGGAAAGAATTGCAAAACAAAGAAAATCCCTGTAAATTAATACTTTACGGGGATTTTTTGTTTTTGGTGCATGGCAAAAATAAGCATATCAAAGCATTCTTTGGGTCAACGTAACAATCTGAGGGATTTTATATTTAAGCATATAATTTAGCAAGTC
>ENA-UOOD01003155-UOOD01003155.1-human-gut-metagenome-genome-assembly--contig:-CS67-NODE-3155-length-13987-cov-8.597186_pt1 | contig 13987 bp, 10 predicted proteins | sample MGYA00242464_ERZ724011 | MGnify/ENA metagenome assembly ERZ724011 | reverse complement strand
TTCAGAAAAAGAACGGCCTGCGGGCGGACGGCGTGGCGGGCGCGGCGACGCTGGCGGCGATGGGCGTTTCCGAAAAGGCGGCGGCCTCGGCGGTGACGACGGCGGCTTCCGGCTATGCCTCGGAGGTTGAGCTGCTGGCGCGGCTGATTCACGGCGAGGCGCGCGGCGAGCCCTATGTCGGCATGGTGGCGGTCGGCGCGGTGGCGCTCAACCGGGTCAGGAGCAGCCGTTTTCCCAATACGCTGGCCGGGGTGATCTATCAATCCGGCGCAGGTGAGCGACGGGCAGATCAATTTAGCGCCCAGCGAGCAGAGCCGCCGCGCCGCGCGGGACGCGCTCAACGGCTGGGATCCGACGAGCGGCTGCCTGTATTACTACAACCCGGCGACGGCAACCTCCCCGTGGATCTGGTCGCGCGAGGTTCGGCTGACCATCGGCGACCACAGCTTTGCGGTGTAAAGGATGGGCGGCATGGAGGAAGGAAAGCGGCTTCGGCGCATGCTGGCCGGGCTGACGGCGCTGCTGTGTCTGGCCGTCGGCCTGTGCGGTGCGCTGCACCTGCGCGAGGCCGAGCTGCGCCGCGAAATCGCCATGCAGCAGCAGCGGGAAATGGCCGACGTGATCGCGGCGATGGCGGATATCGAGGTGAACCTGTCCAAGCTGCTGGTGGCCTCGGGCGCGCGGCAGAGCGTGTCGCTGCTGGGCGAAACGGCGATTCTCGCGCAGCATGTGGAAAGCGGCCTTTCCCGTCTGACGGCGGGCGAGCAGGCGACGGGCGACGCGATGAAATTCGCCGGGCAGATGGGGCAGTATTCCCTGGCGCTGGCGGCGCAGGTTTCGGATGGCGGCATGCTCACCGGGGAGGACGAGCGGCAGATTGAGGATATGATGCGCGCCTGCCACGCGCTCGGCGAGCAGCTCGCCGGGCAGGGCGAAGCGGTTTCATGGCCGGAGAGCGAAACGAAGAGCGCCGTCGAATACCCGGCGCTGATCTACGACGGCCCGTTTTCGGATGGCAAAACGGAGGGGAGCGCCGCGCTTCGGGGCAGCAGCCGCGTGACCCGCCGACAGGCGCGGGAGGCGGCGGCGCGATACGCGGGCGTGACGAGCGACCGCGTGGCCGATGCGGCGGACAGCGGCGGCCGGTTCGAGGCCTTCGGCTTTACGGCCGATACCCCGGACGGAAAAATCGCCGTGCAGGTCACGGGGCAGGGCGGCTATCTGCTCTGGATGATGCCGGAAAACGCGGCGTTCGCCCGCCGGCATGACGTCAAGACATGCCTGCAAAACGCAAAGGTCTATCTGGCGGACGTGGGCTTTGGCGAAATGGAGCCGTGCTTTGTGCAGCAATACGACGGCATGGCGGTCGCCAACTTTGCCGCCGTGCAGGACGGCGTGACGCTCTACCCCGATCAGGTCAAGGTGCAGGTGAGCATGGACAGCGGGCGCGTGGTCGGCGCGGAATGTTCGCAGTATCTGGCCAACCACACGCGGCGAACGGACGTAACGCCGACGGTGACCGCCGCGCGGGCGCGGGAGATGGTTTCGCCCAAGCTCACGATCAAGAGCGAGCGCCTGTGCGTCATCCCGCTGGATGCGGGCGAGGCGCTCTGCTGGGGCTTTTCCTGCACGGACGGCGCGGCGGATTACTGGGTCTTTGTCAACGCGAAGAGCGGGGAGACGGAGCAGCTTCTGCGCGTGATTGCGACCGAGCAGGGAGAGGCCGCGATGTAACTTATGAAATTTTCCATACATAAAAAAGCGATTCTCCCCTGGAAGGAGGGAGAACGCCGCAGACTGTAGACAAAAAGCGATTCTCCCTCCGGAAGGAGGGAGAACGCCGGTTTTATACTGATTCGCAGTTAAAATGCTTAACAGAGCGCATCAGATTTTTTGTTCTGACGAAGCCAAGTGAAGTGAGGCGTACTGGAGGTACGTTGAACGGAACGAGGCAAAGTCAGAGCGAAAAAGATGGTGCGCGGATTAAGCCATTTTAACAAGAATTAGTATTAGCAGTGGCAGCGGCGGCGGCGGCAGAGCTGCTTGCGGTTGACGATGGTGACGACGGTCGGCACGCAGGAATTTGTCAGGCGGACGACGTTGCCCATGACCGGGCCGGTGATGGTCGTGCAGTATTCGTATGGCTTGCTCATCAGCTCCTCGATGGTGTAGCAGCCCGGCTCAAGCCCGCTGATGACCAGCGGCTCGTCGAGCTGGGTGCAGCTCCCTGCGCGGAGGGTGAACGTCTCTCCGTTTGGGTAGCTCGGGCCGGTGATGCGCAGGGTAAACGTGCGCTCCGTGCAGCTCTGGCCGCCGCAGGGCTCCAGCACGATCTTATGGATGACGAGCGTCGGGCCGTTTTCGCAGCCCGCGCAGCAGAAATGCGCCGGGTTGCAGCACAGCGGATGGAGCCACTCGACATACGGGCAGCTCGGCCTGCAATCGCAATGACATGACATATCGGACACCTCCGAAAAAATATGGAAAGCGCGTTGCGCCTGTTCTTGGTTGGATGGAAGCGTTTGCGGCTCTGAACGCTTGGCGTCAGGCTGGGGGCAGGCTCCGATATACACTATGCGCCGAAGCAGCCGAGGGTGAAAAAGCGCAGGGGGAAGGGAAGAAAAAATTGCAAACCGAGGAAATGCGCGGTATAATACACTGGTAGGCTTATGGCCTCCATCAAACCGGAGAAAGGACTGCGCCCCATGAATGTCAAGCGCATCATCCGCCGCGTGACGGATAACGACTACCTCTTCACCATTTTCACCAAGATTCTGGCCGTGCTCATCGGTCTGGTGGCCTCGTTTTATTCCAACCGTTTTCTCGGCCCGCAGCTCAAGGGCGAGCTGGGGCGCATCTCTTCGCTGCTTTCCATCGTGGCGGTGACGGCGAATTTCGGCCTTTATCAGCCGTACCCGTATTATAAGCGGCAGGGCGAGCCGGATGTGCTCAACAAGTTCCTGCGCATCTTTTTGCTGCAATTCATCGCCTATACGGTGATCGGCGTGATCGGCGCGGTCTGCTTTCATTCCTTTGAGCTGACGGCGGTCTGCCTGCTCGCGCCGATTCAGGTGCTGGCCAATCAGCTCAGCTTTATGATGATGGTGGAGGACGTCAAGTTCAAAAACGCCATCTTCTTCACCGCGCGCATCACCAACACCGTCATCACCATTCTGGCGTTCTATACGATGGATCGGACGATCCTCGTCGCGCTGGCGCTGATCGTCGTAGGCGACGTGATCACCGTCGTGATGGCGCTGCTTCGGATGAAGCGGATGCCAAACCCGATGAAGGCCGACCTGCGCTTTGCCGCGAAGATCGTGCCGTTCGGCTTTATTTCGATGGTCACCACGCTGATGCTGACGCTCAACTATCGCGTCGATACGCTGATGATGGGCTACCTGTATCACATCCCCGATACGGAAATCGGCTTTTATTCGCTCGGCGTGTCCCTGTCGGAATACGGCTGGCTGATTCCGGATGCATTCCGCGAGGTGCTCTTTTCCCGCACGGCGAAGGACGACGCGATTGAAGAAGTAACCATGAGCATGAAGGTCAATTTCTATCTGACGCTGCTGATGATTCTGGGCATCCTGCTCCTCGGCCGCCCGGTCATTCGGATTCTGGCGGGCGCGGAATATCTGCCGGCGTACCCGGTGACGGTCATGCTCATTGCGGGCATCATCCCGATGAGCTATTTCAAAATCATCGGCACGCTGCTGCTGGCGCAGGGCAAAAAGGGCGTGTATCTGGGCATGCTCAGCGCGTCGGTGCTGGTCAATATTCTCTGCAATATGCTCACCATTCCGCTCTGGGGCAAGATGGGCGCGGCGGTCGCGTCCGTCGTCTCCTACGCAGTGGCGGGTTTTGTGTTCCTGGGCTATTACCTCAGAACGTACAGCATCCCGCTGAGCGCCGTATTCGTCTTCAGCCCGGCGGAAAAGGCCAAGTTGATGAGCAAGATCGGCGCGGTGAAGCGCAAGCTGGGGAAGAAAAAGACGGCGTAAAACAGAAAAAGCGAAAAGCAGGAAGATAAACGGCAGGGGCGCGCATTGTGCGTCCGCGCAGGGGTTTGGGGCAAAGCCCCAAGAAAGGAAAAAACATGGACGAGAAGCAAATGACGAAGGGCCGCGAAGCGTATCGGATGATGGACGAGGCCTGTAATCAGCTTGTGCAGAGCGGCAACTGGCAGCGCGTGGGCAGCAGCGATATCAAGCTCTTTCTGGATATGTATGTGCAGGCGCTTTTGCTGAAAATGGCGCAGACCACCGGCGAAATATCCGGGGATATGCTGACCTATATCGCCCGTGTGCCCGCGCGCGATATCCTCAAAATCGGTCAGGCCGCCCCGCAGCAGGCGCTCAACATCGGCTTCAAAAACCGCTCCTTTGCGGAGGGCACGCCGCTGCTTTTGCGCTGCTGCGTCGCCATGGACGATAAGGACGGCACGGCGACCGCCCAGCAGTTCGTTGACGGCGTGAGCCGCCTGCTCTACGCCGCCGCCGATGTGGACGGCGATATGAGCGGCAACGAGCTGAATTTCATCACCGCCTACGCGGGCGGCCTGCGCACGTTTCTGATGACCCGCGCCGCGGGGCGCCATTATGACGGCGCGCAGGAAGCCGTTCGGCGCGTCGATATCCCCGGCGGGAAGCAGGGCGGCGGCGCGGCAAAAGCCGCCGAGGAAAGCGAAAAGCCGGAAAAAAAGACGGCGGAGAAGGAAGAAACGCTGGACGAGCTGATGGCGCAGCTCGACAGCCTCATCGGCCTTGAAACCGTCAAGCACGAGGTGCGCTCGCTCATCAACCTCATCAAGGTGCGCGCCATGCGCAAGGAGCACGACCTCAAGGTGATGAACATGAGCTTCCACATGGTCTTCACCGGCAACCCCGGCACGGGCAAGACGACCGTGGCGCGGCTGGTCGCCAAAATCTATAAGCAGCTCGGCTTTTTGAGCAAAGGGCAGTTGATTGAAACCGACCGAAGCGGGCTGGTCGCGGGTTATGTCGGCCAGACGGCGGGCAAGGTGACGGATGTGGTCAACAGCGCGCTGGGCGGTATTCTGTTTATCGACGAGGCCTACGCGCTGGCGCGCAAGGGGATGGAGAACGACTTCGGCCACGAGGCCATCGACACGCTGGTTAAGCTGATGGAGGATCACCGCGACGATCTGGTGGTGATTGTCGCGGGCTATACCGACGAAATGCACGACTTTTTGACCAGCAACCCCGGCCTGATTTCGCGCTTTAACAAATACATCGACTTCCCGGATTACACCGACGACGAGCTGATGGCGATTCTGGAAATGAACGCCGGCCGGCAGGGCTACCGCGTGGCGGAGGCGGCCAAGGCCGTCGTCCGCGGTATGCTGGTCAAAATGACGCTCAGCGAACGGATGGATTTCGGCAATGCGCGCGGAATGAGAAACACGCTGGAAAAGCTGGTGCAGGCGCAGGCCAACCGGCTGGCCGCCTGCGAGGGCGAGGTCACGCGCGACATGCTGGAGGAAATCACCGAGGCGGACGCGAAGGCCGCGCTCGTCGGGGAGGAAGAACAGAAGCAGGCGGACAGCGAAAACGTCGCCCAGCTTGCGGAACGAGGGGAACAGGAATAAGCCATGGCAGCGATTTTATCCGCAGAACACCTTTCCAAATCCTATACGCTTAAAAAGCTGCTGACCGATGTGACGATTTATGTCGGCGAGCACGACCGAATCGGCGTGGTCGGCGTCAACGGCACGGGTAAATCGACGCTGCTCAAGCTGCTGTCGGGGCTGGATGAGCCGGACGGCGGCGTGGTCATGCGCAAAAACGGCCTGCGCGTCTCCTATCTGCCGCAGATGCCGGATTACAGCCAGCCGCGCACGGCGGTGCAGCAGGTGCTTTTCGACGCGCCCAAGGACGTCGGCGCGCCGGATGAATACGAGGCGAAGGCGCTGCTCAGCCAGTTCGGCATCGACGATTTCGACGCGGACGTGCGCACGCTCTCCGGCGGGCAGAAGAAGCGCGTCGCGCTGGCGGCGGCGCTGATCCGCCCGGTCGATCTGCTGATGCTGGATGAACCGACCAACCACATCGACGCGGAGACCATCGCCCTGCTGGAAGGGCGGCTGGCGAAGTATCGCGGCGCGCTGATGATGGTTACGCACGACCGCTACTTCCTCGACCGCGTGTGCAACCGCATTGCGGAAATCAGCGACGGCGAATTGTATCTGCACGACGGAAACTTTTCGTATTATCTTGAACAGAAGGCCGCGCGGCTGGAGATGGAGAACGCGGCGGCGAGAAAGCGAAGCTCCATCCTGCGCCGCGAGCTGGAGTGGATTCGGCGGGGCGCGCAGGCCAGAAGCACCAAGCAGAAGGCGCGCATCCAGCGGTTTGAGGAGATGAGCGCCATCAGCGGCCCGCAGGAGGAGCAGCGGCTTTCCCTCGGCTCGACCAGCGCCCGGCTCGGGCGGCGGATCATCGAGTGCGAGGCGGTCTGCAAGGCGCTCGGCGGGCGGACGCTGATTTCCGATTTTACCTATACGATTCTGCGGGATGAGCGCATGGCGGTCGTCGGGCCGAACGGATGCGGCAAAACGACGCTGCTGCGCATGCTTGCCGGTCAGCTCGCGCCGGATTCGGGCACGATTGCCGTCGGCGAAACGGTGAAAATCGGCTTTTTTACGCAGGAATTTCCGAAGGTTGCGCCGAACGTGCGCCTGATCGACTTCATGCGCGACATCGCCGAATATGTGGAAACGCCGGACGGGCGCTTTTCCGCGTCGCAGATGCTCGAGCAGTTCCTCTTCCCGCCGGATGTGCAGTATACCCCGGTGGAGCGGCTATCCGGCGGCGAAAAGCGGCGGCTGTATCTGGCCAGCCTGCTGATGGCCTCGCCGAATGTGCTGCTGCTGGATGAGCCGACCAACGATCTGGATATCGCCACGCTGGAAATCCTCGAGGATTATCTCTCCACGTTCAAGGGCGCGGTCGTGGTGGTGTCGCATGATCGATACTTCCTTGACCGCGTGGCGGGACGGCTGTTCGCCTTTGAGGCGGGCGGCAGGCTGACGCAGTATGTCTGCCCGTTCAGCGATTATCTGGATGCGCGGCTTGCGCGGGAGGCCGGGGAGCGGGCGGAGAAGCAGCCGGCGCAGGCCGCCGCGCCTAAGCGCAACCGGGAGCGCGAACTGCGCATGAGCTACAAGGAGCAGCGCGACTACGAGACGATCGACGCGCGGATGGAGCAGCTTCAGGGCGAAGTGGAGGCGCTGGATCGCCAGATCGAGCGAAACGCCAGCGACTTTGTGAAGCTGACCGAGCTGACGCAAAAGCGCGAGGCGACTCGGCTGGCGCTTGACGAGGCCGAGGAGCGCTGGCTGTACCTGACCGATTTGGCCGAGCGCATCGAGGCGCAGAAAAAAAGCTGACGGCGCGGACATGTTTTCCCCCGGCGGCGCATAAGCTGTATGCGTCACCATGAAAGAAAAGGGGGAAAACAAACCATGAAACGCAGCAACAAAGCGATGCTCGCCGCAGGGATGCTGGCGGGCGTTTGCATGCTCACCGGCTGTGCGTCGGGCGGCTCTGCGCAGCCCACGCCCAGCCCGGACGTCGCCCAGCAGCAGAGCGCCGAGCCGAGCCCGGAGGCGAGCGAAGAACCCGCGGAGGAAGCGCCGCTTTCCCTGACGGTTGACGGCAAGGCGGTCGAGCCTGCGGCCATGGAGGAAAACGGCAGGCTGATGCTGCCGCTCGTAGAGACGGGCGAGGCGCTGGGCTGGACGGCGAAAAGCGAGGCGCTGAGCGAGGAGACGCAGACCCGCCGCAGCGTCGCCCTGACGAGCGGCGACAGCCGAATCACCGTGACGTGGCTGGTCAGCGACAACACGGCCAGCGCGATCACGTGGCAAAAGGAAGGGCTGCTCATTCCGGTGGATACGCGCCTGACCACGCTGGGGGACGTCGTCTATGTGCCCGCCGCTTTTTTTGAGGAGGCGGTCGGCGCGAGGGTTGCGCGGAAGGACGGGGCGGTGGAGGTTTTGCCTCCGGAAAGCGCGGCCACGCCGGAAACGCAGCCGCAGACCGCCACAGAATGAAGCGGGATGAAAATAGAGGCGAGCAAAAGGACGCATGTTTCGGCACAAAAAGCGTTGACAGCGGCGGTGGAGACTGCTATAATAATCCCAGAGATCAGCGAAGGAGATTCGCGGATCAGATGTCCTGGGGTGTGCGCCAGTCGTCTGTATTTTCTCCTACATTTTCATAACAGGAGCTTCGAGTCGGTTCGTGGATGTCACGCCCCCGTCTTAGGACGTCAGGGGACGGCAGAAATGCGCCGCAGGGCACCGACCTACCGCGAGCGGTGGGTGAAAAACGACGACAGCGGCACTTTGGGATTTTTATTTTTTCAAAATCAAAACGCAGTTCAATCGGGGACTGCGTTTTCGTTTTATACAAAAAAAGGAATGTCAAGCTGACAAACCAATATTTCAAGAATAATACGAAGGATTTGTGCCCGAAGGTTTCCAAAGGGCGACCGGAAAGCCCTTTGGTGGGGCGATGGGGCAAAGCCCCATATTCCAAAATGCCTAGATAGTTGTTTCTTGAAATGTTCGGTCTAAGCTTGACAGTCCCGAATTTATTACCGGTTGGACGCGCCGCAGGATTTTGCGACGTTCATCGCGCCGAAGGTCATCTTCTTGCTGCCGTCGGGGAAGAGCCAAATCGCCTCCACGCCGTCCAGCGAATCGACGAACGCGCGGCTCTCCTCGTAGGGCATCAGGAATGCCGCCGTGGAGAGCAGATCGGCGTAGCCGGAATCCTCCGTGATGATGGAGACGGAGCGGAAATCCGTATCCGGCATGAGCGTATCCGGGTCGATCAGGTGGTGATAGCGCTGACCGTCCACCACGTAGTAGCGCTGATAATCGCCCGAGGTGACGACCGAGCAGCCGGTCACGTACAGCGTTTCCACAATGTCGCTCAGGCCGAGCACCGCGCCGTCCGGGTCCTGAATCCCGACGCCCCATTTGGTGCGTCCGTCCGCGGGGGGATTGCCCATGCGCACGTTGCCGCCCGCGCTGATGATGAAGGAGGGCATGTCGCCGGCCAGCAGCATCTGCGAGACGATCTCCGTCGCATAGCCCTTGGCGACCGCGCCCACGTCCAGCTTCATCTCCGGGTCGGCGAAGTAGACGGTCTGCGCCGCCTCGTCGAGAATCAGGTCGTCGATGTTCATGTGCTGCGCGGCGGCCTGCAAATCCGCCATCGGCGGGAGCTTCGCGTTCTCCGGGTCGTCAAGCCCCGCTTCGCGATACTCATGCCAGATGGAAAGCACGCTGCCCATGGCGACGTTCGTCTGCCCGTTGACCAGCTCGTAATTGCTCTTGCAGAAGGTCAGCAGGCCGAAGAGAATCGGATCGACCTTCACCGGCTCGACGGCGGCCTGACGATTTACGTCGCAGACGCTGGTGATGCCCTCGTCGGCATAGCTGTTGTAGGTGTCAAAGAGCTTGTGCAGGTGCAGATACATGGCGTGCGTCTCCGCGGCGCGCGCGTCGAACGTCTCCTGATTTTCTGCGTAGCCGATGAGGGAGATCACGGTGTCAAACGTATCCATGAACACGGTGCTGTATTTGTTCATATCGGCGCTGCCCGGCAGGGCGAACGCGGCGACGAGCAGCACGAGAAGCAGGATACCGGCGGCTTTTTTCATGGTAAGTGGTACCTCCAACGATCAGAATGATCTTATTATAACAAAAACGCGCGGATTCTACAAGCGTTGCGAGCTGACAGGGATTGCCACGGGAAAACGATTGTCAATCCGGGCAAAAATGTGATACAATGCCGTTGGTTCCGTGTTTCGCGCTTTTGCGACACGGGCGCAGCGAAAACGACGAAAGAGGGATTTTTCATGGCAATGGTACAGACGAAACGGCTTGCGGCGCTGCTGCTGGCTTTGCTGCTGACGCTTTTTCTGCTGCCATCTGCCCTCGCGGATAGCGGCGTGGTCAGCGGAACGACGGTTTCCGGCACGGTGCGCGTCTATCTCTCCTCGATTTCGAGCCTGACGGCGGTGGATGTGAGCATCGCGGGCAGCTATTCCGTCGGCGGGGACACGAGCCGCGCGCTCTCGCGTGGGCAGAATATCCGCGTGAGCAACAGCGGCGGCACGCTGATGATGACCGCAAACGGACAGACGCAGACGATGGGCAGCCGGTTCAAGCTGCGCCGCCATCAGACCAGCGGCGAAAACGGCGTGCGCATCGCGCAGGCGCGCTACCCGGCGAGCCTGTATCCGGGCGATATCGAGTTTATCGCCAAGGGCGGCAACGTGCAGATCGTCGTCCATGTCTACATGGAGGATTACATGCTCGGCGTTCTGCCGTATGAAATGGATAATTCCTTCCCGCTGGAGGCGCTCAAGGCGCAGGCCGTCGCCGCCCGAACGTATGCGCTCAAGAAGATGAGCGTGCAGGCCGCGACGTATGACGTGGTGGATACGACGAGCGATCAGGTTTACAACGGCACGCCGTCGGGCAACGCGCGCTGTGCGCAGGCCGTACAGGAGACGAGCGGCATCGTCGGCACGGTGGGCGGCGAATATATGGCCAGCTATTACACGGCCTCCAACGGCGGCCAGACCGAATCGGTTAAAAACGCATGGGGAAGCGGCTCGTACAGCTATTTGCAGGTGAAGGACGACCCCTACGACCTGCGCAACGGCGCGTCCATCGCGAAATCCGTTACCTTCTACCGCAACGGCACGACCAGCGTTTCGGCGCTGACCGAGCTGCTGCGTACCGAGGCGGCGATGCTCGTCGGCGCGGGCAATGTGGAAATCGCGTCGATCAACGGCGTGACGCTGGCCGAACCGAAGTACGGCGAGCCCTCCCGCGTATACAAAAAGGTGCTGGTCAACCTGACGCTTTCGGGCTACGGCGACGTCAGCGTGGCGCTCGACTATTTTTCGCAGGTGGAGGGGCTGTGCTCCATGTCCATCAACGTGCTCAAAAACGAGACGCTGACCGTGACGGAGGCCGTCGGCGGCTATAAGCTGACGGCGCGGCGCTTCGGCCACGGCGTGGGCATGAGCCAGCGCGGCGCGCAGCAGATGGCCAACGAGGGCTTTTCCTACGACCAGATTCTCGAATTTTATTATCCCGGCCTGACGCGCACGCGCTACACCATGACGCGCACGCTGCTTGACAGCATGGACGGCACGCCCGCCGCGCCCAGCACCCCGGATGAGCCGATTGCGGACGCGAAGCCCGCCGTGGTGACGCTCAAAAACCCGCTGGACAGCCTCAACCTGCGCCAGCGGCCGACGACGGCCTCCTCCATCCTGGCGCGCATGCCGCACGGCACGCAGATCAACCTGCTCAGCCGGGAGGGCGAATGGAGCCGCGTGCAATACGGCACATTGACCGGCTATGTGATGACCTCGTACCTGATCGTGCAGGAGGACAGCGTGGACGAAACGCCCCCCGGCGTGGTCAGCCGCGGCACGGCGACGGTCGCGCTCTCCGACGAGAGCCAGACGCTTAACCTGCGCGCCGCGCCGACGACCAACGCCGCCGTGCTCTCGCGCCTGCGCCACGGCCAGACGCTCACGGTGCTGGAGCGCTATGCCAACTGGACGTATGTGCAGTATGGCACGCTCAGCGGCTATGTGATGAACGATTACGTCGTCTACGACGCGGGTGACAGCGATTCGGACGCGCCAAGCGGCGATGAAAACGGCGGCGAGGACAGCGGCGAAAACGGCGGCGGTCAGGCGGCCGCGCAGGTCGCCATCGTGCTGCCCTCCGACGGGCTGAATCTGCGCGCGGGGGCGAACACGGCCTCCGGCGTCATCATGGTGCTGCCGCAGGGCACGATGCTGACCGTCACCGGCGAAATGCGTGACAACGGCATGCTGCCGGTGCTGCTCGGCTCTGTGGCGGGCTATGTCAGCAGCGATTACGTCTATGTGACGGATGAAGCGCTGGCGACGTCCACGCCCGCCATCAGCGCAACGCCGACCCCCGCGCCGACCCAGCCGCCGGTTCAGGCCCCCGAGCAGGACGAGCGGGAGGCGACGGTTCGCGCCTACGGCGGCCTCAAGCTGCGCCAGCAGCCCGATACGTCCTCTGCCACGCTGACGACGATGCCCTACGGCTCGGTTGTGACCGTGACGGGCGAGCGCGTGAACGGCTTTTACGCGGTCAGCTATGGGGAGCTGAGCGGCTACGCCAGCGCGCAATACCTGAATCTGGACGCGGACAGCCCGCAGGCGACCGCCGAACCGACGGCAGCGCCGGAGGCCAGCCGCCCCGTCACGGGGCGCATCGGCACGGTGACGGCGCAGAGCGGCCTGAATCTCCGCGCGGATTCCTCGCAATATGCCAACGTGCTGGCGACGCTGGGCTACGGCGTTCAGGTGGCGGTGACGGGCGAGCGCGTCAGCGGGTTTTACCCCGTGCGCATCGGCACGCTCAGCGGCTATGTCAGCGCGGATTACATCCGCTTTGACGTGGACGCCGCCGCGACTCCCGAGCCGACGGCCACGCCCGCGCCGAGCGCGAGCGGCTACCGCGTCGTTGTGGAAAGCGACAACGGGCTGAACCTGCGCGCCCAGCCGAACGCGGGCAGCGAGGTGCTTTACGTGCTGCCCTACGGCATGGTGCTGACCGTGCTGGGCGAGGGCGAAAACGGCTTCCTCTACGTGCAGTGGGGCGGCTACACGGGCTATGTCTCCGGCGATTACGTCACGCCGTTCGGGGCGCAATAAATCCTTCTCGGACGCGGTACTTTTTTCACGGGTCGGTTGCAATCGACCCGTGTTTTTTGATATAATAAAACGTCTTTCGCAATGCGAAGGGCGTTTGACAAGCGGCAGATACGACCGAGCCTTTGCCTTGATGGAGCCGTTGGTCAAACCGATCGAGGGAGTTTCAGCGGCGCAAAATCGGATTTTCCGTCGCGCCGATGGGAGTGACGCCGTGGAGACGGCATTGACGGGGGGCGAGCGCATTGACGATTTGCAGCGCGACGGCCTGCGCATCATCCAGCGGGAGGACGGCTTCCGCTTCGGCACGGACGCGGTGCTGCTGGCGGATTTCGCGGCGGTGAGGCACGGCGAGCGCGTCTGCGACATGGGCACGGGGACGGGCGTTCTGCCGCTGCTGCTCAGCGCGCGGGCGGAGGGAACGACGTTCGACGCTTTCGAGGTGCAGCGGGATGTGGCGGATATGGCGCAAAGGAGCGTGGCGCTCAACGGGCTTCAGGCACGGATTCGCGTGCATCACGCCGACTGCCGCGAGGCCGGCCGAATCATCGGCTGCGAGACCGTGCAGCTCGTCGTGACCAACCCGCCGTATACGGCGCTCGGCGCGGGGCTGGTCAGCCCGGAGGAAACCCGCGCGCTTTCCAGAAGCGATTCGGATTGCCCGCTTGCGGATTGGATGGCGGCCTGCGCGCGCGTGCTGCAAAACGGCGGGCGGCTGTGCGCCGTCTTTCCCGCGCCGCGGTTTTTGGCACTCTGCGACGCGATGCGCGGGGCGAAGGTCGAGCCCAAGCGCGTGCGCTTCATCGTTTCCAGACCGGAGAACGCGCCCAAGCTGGTGCTCGTCGAGGGCAAAAAGCGCGGCAGGCCGGGGCTGCACCTGCTGCCGATGCTCGTCACGCACACGGCGGACGGCGGTTTCACCGAGGAAATGCGGCGGATTTACGGGGAGCTATAACCGAAACGCTTTTCGGTTTTCCCGCGCGCAGAGCATGGCCAGAACGAACGCCGTCAGCGCGAACACAAGCGACAAAAGCGAACGCAGAAACAGATAGAGCAGCGCCAGCAGAAAGGCGACGAGCAGATAGCGCCCCTGTTTGGCCGGAGCGAGCGCCAGCGCGCGGATGCGCCCGCGGGAAAACGGCGTTCGCTGCCTGCGCGCGCGGCGGGCGATTTCCGCGTCGGTGGCGGGGTGCTGCTGGCCGAAGAGCAGCGCGAGCTGACGGCCCGCGATCAG
>ENA-UOOD01003151-UOOD01003151.1-human-gut-metagenome-genome-assembly--contig:-CS67-NODE-3151-length-13994-cov-39.464667_pt1 | contig 13994 bp, 8 predicted proteins | sample MGYA00242464_ERZ724011 | MGnify/ENA metagenome assembly ERZ724011 | reverse complement strand
ACAACATTGAAAATACGCCCTTTCGGACGAAGTTTGAGCGGGACCTCGCGGACTTCCGCGGCCACGCGGGGCTCGGCTGCATCAGCGACAGCGACCCCCAGCCGCTGCTCGTGCGCTCCCATCTGGGCCTGTACGCCATCGTGACGGTCGGCATCATCAACAACACTGACGAGCTGGTGAAGGCTTATCTCTCCGACAAGGGCCAGCAATTTCTGACGCTGAGCAGCGGCCGCGTGAATGTCACCGAGCTGACCGCCGCGCTCATCAATCAGGAAAACGACCTTGTCTCCGGCATCCTCCACGCGCAGGAGGTCATCGACGGCTCCATGACGATCCTGATTTTGACCGAGGAAGGAGAGCTGATCGCCGCGCGTGACAGCATGGGACGCCTCCCTGTGCTGATCGGACAGCGCGAGGACGGCTACTGCGTATCGTTCGAGTCCTTCGCCTATCATAAGCTCGACTATCAGGACGCCTATGAGCTGGGGCCGCGGGAGGTCGTCCGGCTGAACGCCAAGGGCTTCCAAACACTCTCTCCCGCAGGGAAGCAGATGAAGATCTGCGCCTTTTTGTGGACCTATTACGGCTACCCGAACTCTAACTACGAGGGTGTGAATGTGGAGTTGATGCGCTACCGCAACGGCGCGATCATGGCGCGGGATGAGGCGGAGCGCGGCGGCGTGCCCGAGGTGGATTTCGTCGCCGGCGTGCCAGATTCCGGCGTGCCGCACGCCATGGGCTATGCCAACCACAGCGGCAAGCCCCTTGCGCGTCCCTTTGTGAAATACACCCCGACCTGGCCGCGCTCCTTCATGCCGGAGGATCAGCAGGTGCGCAGCAGAGTGGCGCGCATGAAGCAGATCCCCGTGCCGGAGCTGATCGAGGGAAAGAAGCTGCTGTTTGTGGATGACTCCATCGTGCGCGGCACGCAGCTGCGCGAGACCGTGGATTTTTTATACAGCACCGGCGCGGCGGAGGTCCATATGCGCTCGGCCTGCCCGCCCATCATGTACCCCTGCCGCTACCTGAACTTTTCGCGCGGCAACAGCGCCATGGACCTGCTCGCGCGCCGCATGGTGCAGGAGCTGGAGGGTAACGAGGGCCAAAAGCATCTGGAGGAATACGCCGACAGCCGCACCGAGCGCGGAAAATGCCTGCTGCACGAGATCTGCGCACAGTTCGGCTTTGATTCACTCTCCTATCAGTCCCTTGACGGGCTGCTGGAGGCGATCGGTCTTGACAGGGACAAGGTCTGCACCTACTGCTGGACCGGAAAGGAATGACATTATGGGCATCTCTCACTCGGAAGCATACGCGGCCGCCGGCGTTGACATCGAGGCGGGCTATCAGGGCGTAAAAATGATGAACCGCTATGTACAGCGCACGCTCACAGCCGATGTGATCTCCGATCTCGGCGGCTTCGGCGGGCTTTTCTCGCTGGACCTGCAAGGGCTTGAAAAGCCTGTGCTGGTCTCCGGCACGGACGGCGTGGGCACCAAACAGCGCATCGCGCAGCTCATGGATCGTCACAACACCGTCGGCATCGACTGCGTGGCGATGTGCGTCAACGACATTATCTGCTGCGGGGCGAAGCCGCTGTTCTTCCTCGACTACATTGCCATCGGCAAGAACATCCCGGAAAAGGTCGTGTCGCTGGTCTCGGGCGTATCCGAGGGCTGTGTGCGCGCGGGCTGCGCGCTCATCGGCGGCGAGACCGCTGAGCACCCCGGCACGATGAAGCCGGACGACTATGACCTTGCGGGCTTTGCCGTGGGCGTCGTGGACCGTGACAAAATTCTGGACAAGAACAAAATGCAGCCGGGGGATGTGGTCATCGCGCTGCCCTCCAGCGGACTGCACTCCAACGGCTACTCGCTCGTGCGCAAGGTGTTCGATGTGGAGAACGCCGACCTCGGGCAGTATTACGGCGAGCTGGGCTGCGAGCTCGGCGAGGAGCTGCTGCGCCCGACGAAGATCTATGTCCGTCCTGTGTTAGCGGCCGTTGAGGCCGCCGATGTCCGCGGCATCAGCCACATCACTGGCGGCGGCTTTTATGAGAACATTCCGCGCTGCATTCCCGACGGCCTGTGCGCGAAGATCGAAAAGAAAGCGCTGCACATCCCGCCCATCTTCCCCCTGCTCGCGCGCATGGGCGGCATCTCGGAGCGCGATATGTTCAACACCTTCAACATGGGCACGGGCATGGTGCTCGTCGCTGCAAGAGACAGCGCCGACAAGGCGCTCGCCGCGCTGCATTCTCTCGGTCAGGAAGCGGGCGTCATCGGTGAGATCGTATCGGGCGAGGAAAAGGTGGCGCTATGCTGACACGCGCCCGCATCGCCGTGCTGGTCTCCGGCGGCGGCACGAATTTGCAGGCGCTGCTCGACGCGCAGCGCGACGGAAAAATGCCGCACGGCGAGATCGTGCTGGTCGTTTCTTCCCGCGCGGGGGCCTATGCGCTCACGCGGGCGGAAAACGCGGGTGTTGCGGCCCGCATGCTCTCGCCCGCCTGCGGGCAGAAGCCGTTTGAAAACGAGCTTTCCGTGTTGCTGCGCGAGCAGAAGATCGACCTCATTCTCCTCGCAGGCTTTACGGTCATCCTCAGCGCAGAATTTACAAAGCAGTGGCCGCGGCGCATCCTGAATGTCCATCCGTCCCTGATCCCCGCCTTCTGCGGCAAGGGCATGTATGGCCTGCGGGTGCATGAGGCCGCGCTCGCGCGCGGCGTGAAGGTCACGGGCGCGACGGTGCACTTTGTCAACGAAATTCCCGACGGCGGCGAGATCCTGCTGCAAAAGGCGGTGGAGATCGCGCCGAGCGACACGCCCGAAACAATACAGCGGCGTGTGATGGAGCAGGCGGAATGGCAGTTGCTGCCGCTTGCGGCAGAGCGCGTCTGCGCAGAGATCGTAAGAGAGAAGGAGCAGAAAAATGACTGATTTTCTGGAGTTTTTAAGGGCGACCTCTTATCCCGGCCGCGGCATCCTTGTCGGACGCCGCTGTGTGTATTATTTCATCATGGGGCGCAGCGAGAACAGCCGCAACCGCGTCTTTGTCAAGACCGAGGACGGCATCCGCACCGAGGCGCACGACCCCGCCAAGCTCTCTGACCCCAGCCTCATCATCTATCATCCCGTGCGCACGATGGGGCGCGACCTCGTCGTGACGAACGGCGACCAGACCGACACCATCTGCGAGCACGGCGACTTTCGCCGCGGCCTCATGACACGCGAATACGAGCCGGACGAGCCGAACTGGACGCCGCGCATCTCCGCCATCATGCACGAGGACGGCTCCTTCGAGCTGTCCATCCTCAAGCGTAAGGATGGGCGCTGCCTGCGCGAGTTCTTCTGCTACGAGGGCTGCGACGAGGGCAAGGGCTATTTCATCAGCACCTATCAGGGGGACGGAAACCCCCTGCCCACCTTTGCGGGCGAGCCGATGGAGGCGAGCGTCCCCTCGCCCGAGGAGGTCTGGGCGGCGCTCAACGCGGACAACAAGGTCTCCCTTTATACGAACATGAACGGCGAGGTAAAGCTGTTCAACAAAAACTTAGGCGACTGAGGAGGACGATATGAACGAGCTGGAACTCAAATACGGCTGCAACCCCAACCAGAAGCCCGCGCGCGTTTTCATGAAAAACGGCGCAGCCCTTCCCTTTACGGTTCTCAACGGCAAGCCCGGCTACATCAACCTGCTCGACGCCTTCAACTCCTGGCAGCTCGTGCGCGAGCTGAAGGAGGCGACGGGCCTTCCCGCCGCGGCGAGCTTCAAGCATGTCTCTCCCGCGGGCGCGGCGCTCGGCCTGCCGCTCGACGAGGTGGACAAAAGGGTCTATTTCGTCGCGCCCGGCACGGCGCTCTCCCCCATCGCCTGTGCCTACATCCGCGCCCGCGGCGCGGACCGCCTCTGCTCCTACGGCGACTGGGCGGCGCTCTCCGACGAGTGCGACGCCGCCACCGCCGCGTATCTGAAAAACGAGGTCTCCGACGGCATCATCGCCCCTGCTTACAGCGACGAGGCGCTTGCCATCTTAAAGACGAAAAAGGGCGGCAAATACAACATCGTGCAGATCGACCCCGCCTACACTCCCGCGCCGCTGGAGCAGAAGGATGTTTTCGGCATCACCTTTGAGCAGGGGCACAACGACTGCAAAATCGATGAGAGCCTGCTCACGAACATCGTCACCGAAAATAAAGACCTGCCCGAGGGCGCAAAGCGCGATATGCTCCTTGCCCTCATCACGCTCAAATACACCCAGTCCAACTCCGTCTGCTATGTGAAAGACGGTCAAGCCATCGGCGTGGGCGCGGGCCAGCAAAGCCGCATCCACTGCACCCGACTTGCGGGACAGAAGGCGGACAACTGGTATCTCCGCCGCCATCCGAAGGTGCTCGCCCTCTCGTTCGTGGACGACATCCGCCGTCCCGACCGCGACAACGCTATCGATGTCTACCTCTCCGACGAGTGCGACGATGTGCTTGCCGACGGCGCGTGGCAGCGCGTCTTTCAGGAGCGCCCCGAGGCGCTCACGGGCGAGGAAAAGCGCGCTTGGCTCGCGCAGCAGCGCGGCGTGACCGTCGGCTCGGACGCCTTTTTCCCCTTCGGCGACAATGTCGAGCGCGCGCGCAAGAGCGGCGCTTCCTACATCGTCGAGCCGGGCGGCTCGATCCGCGACGACAATGTCATCGAGACGGCAAACAGATACGGCATCACTATGGCGTTCACGGGTATGCGCCTGTTCCATCATTAAGCAAGGAGGAATTTCTCCATGAAGCTCATGGTCATCGGCGGCGGCGGCCGCGAACACGCCATCATTAAAAAGCTGAAGGAAAACCCCGCGGTCGAGAAAATTTACTGTCTGCCCGGCAACGGCGGCATCGCCGCCGACGCGGTCTGCGTCAGTGAGATCGGCGCGAAGGACATCCCCGCGCAGGTCGAATTTGCCAAGGCGCACGGCATTGATTATGCCGTTGTCGCGCCGGACGATCCCCTCGCCCTCGGCGCGGTGGACGCGCTGAGCGCGGCGGGCATCCCCTGCTTCGGCCCTGACAAAAAGGCCGCCGTCATCGAGGCGAGCAAGGCGTTTGCAAAGGACTTGATGCAAAAATACAACATTCCCACCGCAAAATACCGCGTCTTTACCGACGCGCCCTCCGCCTGTGCCTACATCGACGCCGAGGGTGCGCCCATCGTCGTCAAGGCGGACGGCCTCGCGCTCGGCAAGGGCGTCGTCGTCGCGCAGACAGTTGAGGAGGCGAAGGCCGCCGTGCGCACGATGATCGAGGATAAGACCTTCGGTCAGAGCGGCGCGCGCGTCGTCATCGAGGAATATATGGAGGGTCCCGAAGTCTCGGTGCTGAGCTTCACCGACGGCGAAACGCTCGTGCCGATGGTCTCCTCCATGGACCACAAGCGCGCGCTCGACGGTGACAAAGGCCCCAATACCGGCGGCATGGGCGCGGTCGCGCCGAACGCGTACTATACAAAGGAAATTGCGGCGGAGTGCATGGAGAACATTTTCCTGCCGACGATCCGCGCGATGCGCGCCGAGGGCCGCCCCTTCCGCGGCTGCCTCTATTTCGGGCTGATGCTCACCAAGAGCGGCCCGAAGGTCGTGGAGTACAACTGCCGCTTCGGCGACCCCGAAACGCAGGCGGTGCTGCCGCTGCTCAAAAGCGACCTGCTCACCGTCATGCAGGCGACGACGAACGGTACGCTCGCGGATGTGAGCGTGGAATTTTCGACTGATTCTGCCTGCTGTGTCGTGCTCGTGTCCGAGGGCTACCCCCAAAAGTATGAGAGCGGCTTCCCCATCACAATGAGCGAAGAGGCCGCCGCGCACTGCTATGTCGCGGGCGCGAAAAAGGACAGCGATACGCTCCTGACCGCGGGCGGACGCGTGCTCGGCGTCACCGCCGTCGCCCCCACACTGAGGGCCGCCGTCGAGGACGCGTACCATCTGGCAGAGGGCGTAGATTTTGCCAACAAATACTGCCGCGGCGACATCGGCAGCGCCGCGCTCGCGGCGCGGGAGGAGAGAGGATAAAATGGTATTTCGGACCTATGTGGAAAAGCGGCAAGGTCTCGCGCCCGAGTGCGAGGCGCTGCTGACGGACTGCCGTGATTTTCTCGGCGTGCAGGGCCTGCGCGCCGCGCGTATCTGGAACCGCTATGATGTAGAGGGGATCGAGGCCCCTCTCTTTGAAAATGCCTGCAGGAGCGTGTTTTCCGAGCCGCCGCTGGACCTTGTGTCCGACGCGGCGGACACGCAGGACGCCTGCGCGGTCTTTGCCGTCGAGCCCCTGCCCGGTCAGTTCGACCAGCGCGCAGACAGCGCAGCGCAGTGCATCCAGCTTTTGAGCCAAGGCGAGCGCCCGCGCATCCGCACGGCGAAGGTCTACGCGCTCTATGGGATGCTGACGGATGCCGATGTCGAGGCGGTCAAGCGTTATGTCATCAACCCCGTCGAAAGCCGCGAGGCGAGCCTTGCAAAGCCCGAAACGCTCGCCGAGGAGCTTGCCGAGCCGAAGTGCGTTTCGTCCGTCGAGGGCTTCACCGTCATGGACGAGGCCGCGCTCTCCGCACTGCTCTCCTCCATGGGGCTTGCCATGGATATCGCCGACCTCAAGGCGCTGCAAGACTATTTCCGCGAGACCGAGCGCCGCGACCCCACCGTGACCGAGCTGCGCGTGGTCGACACCTACTGGTCCGACCACTGCCGCCACACGACCTTCTCCACACACCTTGACGAGATCCGTATCGATGATGACGCCGTCAAGGGTGCCTATGCGCGCTATCTTGCTGCGCGCGAGGAGGTCTACGGCGCGGAGAGGGCTGCCAAGCGCCCGCAGACGCTCATGGATATTGCGACCATCGGCACAAAGACGCTCAAAGCCCGCGGGCTGCTCCTCGAGCTCGACGAGAGCGAGGAGATCAACGCCTGCTCCATCCATGTGCCCGCCATGGTGAACGGCAAGGAGCAGGACTGGCTTTTGATGTTCAAGAATGAAACGCATAACCATCCCACCGAGATCGAGCCCTTCGGCGGCGCGGCCACCTGCATCGGCGGCTGCATCCGCGACCCGCTCTCCGGCCGTGCCTATGTCCATCAGGCAATGCGTGTGACGGGCGGCGGTGACCCGAGAAAGGAGCTTGCCGAAACGCTTTCAGGCAAGCTCCCGCAGCGCAAGCTCGCGCAGACCGCCGCGGCGGGCTATTCCTCCTACGGCAACCAGATCGGCCTTGCTACCGGCCATATCGCGGAGCTGTACCACGAGGGCTATGTCGCCAAGCGCCTTGAGTGCGGTGCAGTCGTCGCCGCCGCGCCCGCGGACAACGTTGTGCGCGAGCGTCCCGCGCCGGGTGATGTGGTCATCCTGCTCGGCGGGCGCACGGGGCGCGACGGCATCGGCGGCGCGACCGGCTCCTCCAAGAGCCACGATATGAAATCGCTTTCCACGATGGCGAGCGAGGTGCAAAAGGGCAATGCGCCCGAGGAGCGCAAGATCCAGCGTCTGTTCCGCGACGGCGCGGTCACGCGCCTCATCAAGCGCTGCAACGACTTCGGCGCGGGCGGCGTGTCCGTCGCGGTCGGCGAGCTGGCGGACGGACTCATCATCGACCTCGACGCCGTGCGCAAGAAGTACGAGGGCCTCGACGGCACGGAACTTGCGATCTCCGAATCGCAGGAGCGCATGGCGGTCGTCGTCGCACCGGAGAACGAGGCGAAATTCATCGCCGCTGCCGCGGCGGAAAACTTAGAGGCCTACCGCGTGGCGGTCGTGACCGAAAGCCCCCGCATGGTCATGCGCTGGCGCGGACAGACGATCGCCGACCTCTCCCGCGCCTTCCTCGACACCAACGGCGCGACGAAGCACGCCTCCGTCGCCGTCCCCGCGAGGGAATGTGCCGCTCCCGCCGCAGCTCAAACGCTGCGCGGCATGGCGGGCAGCCTCAAGAGCGCGTCCCGCCGCGGCCTTGTCGAGCGCTTCGACTCCACCGTCGGCGCGGGGACGCTCCTCATGCCCTTTGGCGGCAGGACGCAGCGCAGCCCCGCGCAGGCGATGGCGGCGCTCCTGCCCGTCCTCCCCGGCGAGAAGACCGCGCAGGGCAGCGTGATGGCCTGGGGCTGCGACCCCGACGCGCTGAGCGCCGACCCCTATCGCGGTGCGCACGACGCGGTCTATACCTCGGTCGCCAAGCTCGTCGCCGCAGGCGCAGACTATCATAAGGTATATCTTTCCCTGCAAGAATTTTTTGAAAAGCTCCGCAATGAGCCCGCGCGTTGGGGCAAGCCCTTCGCGGCGTTGCTCGGCGCGCTGGACGCGCAGTTGGAGCTGAGCGCCGCCGCCATCGGCGGCAAGGACTCCATGTCCGGCAGCTTTCTTGACCGCGATGTGCCGCCGACGCTCATCTCCTTCGCCATCGCGCCGCTGCTCGAAGGCGAGCTGCTGACGACCGACCTGAAGGCGGTGGGCCACGGCGTCTACCTCTTCGCAGGCAAAACGCCCGAGCAGCAGACCGCCGCGTGGGAGCGTTTCACCGCGCTTGCGCGCGCGGGCAAGGTCGTGAGTGCGTGGGCGGTCGAAAACGGCCTTGCCGAGGCGGTGATGAAGATGTCCTTCGGCAACGAGATCGGCTTCGCCGCGGAAAATACGGTGCTTGACTGGTTCGCCCCCATGCCAGGCGCGATTGTCGCCGAGCTGAGCGATGAAGTCTCCGACGCCGTGCGCATCGGCGTCACCACAGCGGAAAAGGCCATTGCCCTCGGCGCGGACAGTGCCTCCATCGAAGAGCTTGCCGCGCTGAACGACGCCGTGCTTGAAGCCGTCTACCCGACAAAGACGCGGGACAGCGGCACGGTCGAGAGCTTTTCCCATGAAACGAAGACGCGCGTCGCCCCCGCCGTCAAGCAGGTGCGTCCGAAGGCGCTCATCCCCGTTTTCCCCGGCACGAACTGCGAGTACGACACGCAGCGCGCGCTTTCGGAGGCAGGCGCGGACGCCGAGCAATTCATCGTCCGCAACCTCACGAGCGCCGATGTCGCAGACAGCGTCGAGCGCTTTGCCGCTGCCGTCAGGACCGCACAGATGATCGTCATTCCCGGCGGCTTCTCCGGCGGCGACGAGCCGGACGGCAGCGCCAAGCTCATCACCGCGTTTTTCCGCAACGCCGCCGTCCGCGAGCAGGTGACGGCGCTGCTCGAGCAGCGCGACGGCTTGATGCTCGGCATCTGCAACGGCTTCCAGGCGCTCATCAAGCTCGGCCTCGTGCCCTACGGAAGGATCATGGATACCGACGAGTCCTTCCCGACACTCACCTACAATGTCATCGGCCGCCACCAGTCCAAGCTCGTGCGCACGCGCGTGTGCTCGACGCGATCTCCGTGGCTTGCGGGAACAGAGGTGGGAGATATTTACACCGTTCCCATTTCGCACGGCGAGGGGCGTTTTCTCGCCTCGCAGGAGCTGATCGAACAGCTTGCCGCAAACGGCCAGATTGCCACGCAATATGCAGGCCTTGACGGATATGCTACAATGGATACTGCTTTCAATCCCAACGGCTCCGTCTGCGCCATCGAGGGCATCACCTCCCCCGACGGGCGGGTGTTTGGCAAAATGGGGCACAGCGAGCGCATCGGCCCCGCGCTTTACCGAAACGTGCCGGGGACTTACGATATGCACCTGTTCGCCTCGGCGGTGCGTTACTTCAAAAAATAGGAGGGCAAGTCATGGCCTATTACTATCCCGATCCGTCTCATACCTTCAGCGAGTACCTGCTCGTACCGGGCTACACCTCGGAGGAGTGCGTGCCCGACCGCGTTTCGCTCAAAACGCCGCTGGTCAAATACCGCAAGGGGCAGGAGGACTGCCCCATCAGCCTGAATATCCCGATGGTCTCGGCGATCATGCAGTCGGTGTCGAACGACACGCTCGCCGTCGCGCTTGCCAAGGAGGGCGGGCTTTCGTTCATCTTCGGCTCGCAGTCCATCGAAAGCGAGGCGGAGATGGTGCGCCGCGTGAAGAGCAGCAAGGCGGGCTTCGTCGTCAGCGCCTCGAATCTCACGCCTGAGCACACGCTGGCCGATGTGCTCGCGCTCAAGGAGAAAAACGGCTTCTCCACCGTCGCCATCACTGAGGACGCCATGCCCAACGGGAAACTCCTCGGCATCGTCACGAGCCGTGACTACCGCGTCAGCCGCATGAGCACAGACCTCAAGGTGCGCGATTTTATGACGCCGCGCGAAAAGCTCATCACTGCTCCCTCCTCCACCACGCTCAAGAAGGCCAACGACATCATTTGGGAGCACAAGCTCAACGCCCTGCCCATTGTGGATGAGAACGACTGCCTGCGCTACTTCGTTTTCCGCAAGGACTACGCCGAGCACAAGGAGCACCCCCTCGCCCTCCAGGACGCGCAGAAGCGCTATCTGGTCGGCGCGGGCATCAACTCCCGCGACTACCACAAGCGCATCCCCGCGCTCGTTGAGGCGGGCGCGGATATTCTCTGCATTGACTCGTCCGAGGGCTACTCTGTCTGGCAGAAGAAGGTCATTGACTTCGTGCGTGAGAACTACGGCAATACCGTGAAGATCGGCGCGGGCAATGTGGTCGACCGCGACGGCTTCCGCTTCCTCGCCGAGTGCGGCGCAGACTTTGTCAAGGTCGGCATCGGCGGCGGTTCCATCTGCATCACGCGCGAGACCAAGGGCATCGGCCGCGGTCAGGCGACCTCTCTCATCGAGGTCTCCGCCGCGCGCGACGAATATTTCCGCGAAACGGGCGTCTATGTTCCCATCTGCTCCGACGGCGGCATCGTCCACGACTATCACATGACGCTCGCCCTCGCCATGGGCGCGGACTTTCTGATGCTCGGCCGCTACTTCGCCCGCTTTGACGAATCGCCCACGAATAAGCTCCTTGTCAACGGCGTGTATGTCAAGGAATACTGGGGCGAGGGCTCGAACCGCGCGCGCAACTGGCAGCGCTACGACCTCGGCGGCAAGACGGGTCTTGCCTTTGAGGAGGGCGTGGATTCCTATGTCACCTACGCAGGCTCTTTGCAGGATAATGTCGCGCGTAGCCTTTATAAGGTCAAATCCACCATGTGCAACTGCGGCGTGACCACGATCCCCGATCTTCAGAAGAACGCGAAGCTCACGCTCGTCTCCGCCACCAGCATCGTCGAGGGCGGCTATCACGATGTGATGCTCCGCTCCACCGGCAAGGGGAATGACTGAGCAGGGGCGCGCCAATTGACAACGCAAAGCGCATCCAGCTTATCGCTTATTGGGCGTAGATTTTCAGAAATTCGCGGATCTGCGCCGCGTTCAGCTTTTTTCGCAGGGCAAAAAAAAACGGCGGCTCGAAAGCCGCTGCACATAACGCTTATCAAAAACAACGATGACCCTTGGCCGATCTCCTGCGTTTCACGGCCAAGGGTCATCCATGGTTCTTAATATCTAACACCATTGACTACCTCTCTTTCTGCGGAGTCACGGCATACAAGATCTTTCCTGTGCTGGGGTGCTCTCTGCTATGCAATGCACCGTTGCGCGGTTCTCATGATGCGGGGAACATTGGAGTGTTTTTCTCAGATCCCTTGCAGCCGTCTTCCCCGTGCCGCCATGGCTCGGGGGTATCCTCACTGTACATTGGTCTCACCCTTTCTTTTTGTACTTAAAGGATAGCATCTTTTTGTGGGGACTGCAATTCGCAAAACAGCAGAAAAAAGCAGTGGAAAACTGTTTAAACTGATGAAATTCCGCACGGTCCCGAATTTTCACTTGACCGATTTATCGCTTTATCATATAATACTATGCCCTGACCTCCAGCGTGGATGTGAAAACGCTCTCAGGCATCCTGGGTCATACCCGGGCGGCCTTCACGCTGGACACCTACACCCACACCACCGGCGATATGCAAAAGAGGGCGGCAGAGATCGTAGATGAATTTTTGACCGATATTTTCGGAGAGGAGCTGAAGCCGTGGCAAGAAAATGAAAAAACGGAGAAGGAACTGTCCGCCTGAGAAAGGACGGCCGATGGGAGGGCCGTGTGGTCATCGGCTACGATGACAAGGGCCTGCCGAAAACGAAAAATGTGCTGGCTAAAACAAAATCAGAGTGTGTGGAGAAGCTGAAAACGCTGAAGGACGCCCTCGCGCCGCCCGCGCCGCCGAGGATCAAGGCGGATATGCCCTTCGGGGACTGGATGGAGCACTGGTATGAGACGCACAGCAGACCCGCCGCCCGTCCCGGCACACGGCGGATCTACGAAGGCTACCTCCGGCTGTACATCAGACCGGGACTGGGGCATATCCCGCTGAACAGGCTGACCGCGAAGGATATGCAGCGGTTCTTCGCCTGGCTGAAAACAGAGGGGCGTGCGGACCAATCGGACGGTGAAACGGGGCTGGCGGACTCCCAGCTCCGCAACATCCACAGCCTGTGTTGGCGGGCACTGGAAAAGGCAGTATCGGGAAACCTGATTCCACGGAACCCGGCGTCCGGCTGCAAGCTGCCGCCTGCCCGAAAAGGGGAAATGAATCTCCTCTCGCGGGAGTCCATGCAGAAGCTGCTGATCCAGGCGAAGGAGGAAAAGTACTACGAGTTGTTCCTGCTGGAATTTGCCACAGGACTGCGGCTGGGCGAGCTGACGGCCCTGCAATGGGAGGATCTGAATTTGACCACGGGCGAACTGCGAATCAGCAAGCAGGCGGTGGTCATAGGCTCGGAGGTGGTGGTCACCGAGCCGAAAACAAAGGTGGCGGTACGCACCCTGCTCCTGCCGCCCAAAGTGCTGGAGGTGTTCAGAGAGTACCGGAAAAGGAATGTTTCCAGATGGCTGTTCCCGTCCCCCAAGAAGGAGGACTCTCCTCTGCTGCCCTCGGTGGTGCGCCAGCGGCTGCACCGGCTGTTGGATCACGCGGGCTGTGAGAGGGTGCGCTTTCATGATCTCCGCCACACCTTCGCAACGCTGGCGCTGGAGAGCGGCATGGATGTGAAAACCCTCTCCGCCATGCTGGGGCATGTGTCGGCGGCCACTACGCTGGACATCTATACTCACATCACCGACGATATGCGGCTCACAGCCGCCGCCAACATCGACCGAAGTATCGGCAAAGCGGTGCCACAGGAGGACGCTTCAGTGCCGGGGCAGGAAACCGCCCCGGCCACGGCGGAAAAGCCGAGTATGACCGACTTCAAGCCCTATGTGGGCCGCAAGCGCAGGTCCGGCACCGGCTGTGTCAGCGAGATCAACGACCACCTGTTTGAAGGACGCTACTCCCCCAAATGGCCCGACGGCAAGAAACACGCCCGCAATGTCTACGCCCACACCCGCGAGGAGTGCGAGGAGAAGCTGAAGCTGTTAATTGCAGAGATGAAGGCTGAGATTGTGGAAGCGCAGCGACTGAAGGATTTGAGCGAGGGCGATGGAAGCCCACCGGAGGAGAAGAAGGGCAAGCGGAGGAAGACGCGGATATGAAAAGAATCACCGACATGGGTACCAAGCCAATGATACCCATGCCGGTGGTAATTCGATATAAAATTTAAGCTATTACCCTAAACGATAGATTGCTTCTTCCAACTGGAATCGATCAATAGATATCATTTTAATTGCAGGTTGACCGTCCTCAGTATAATAAACAACCATGTGGGAAAGAAAACTGTCTTTACAGTTAATAGCCTCGCGTTTCATTTTGAGTTCGTCTGTCGATTTGTTTAACCACACTTTCAGTATACTCTCAGGTAACTGGAACAGGTATTCTTCTTGGTCAGACCTTAAAATCCAGGGTTCCTTAGGATCCTCCCAATGCAGCGAATAATATTCATTAAAATGGATATGTTCGTCTGTCGTGTGGTACAAAAACAGCATTTGGCCGGAGTTTGTAATTGCCACGGCCATGCGCTGACCGATTTTATCCGCCAGTTCAAGTAACCTTCTTCGTACACCAACCAATGCATGGGTGATCTCGCCCATAGGGACAGCC
>ENA-UOOD01003144-UOOD01003144.1-human-gut-metagenome-genome-assembly--contig:-CS67-NODE-3144-length-14018-cov-24.146745_pt1 | contig 14018 bp, 15 predicted proteins | sample MGYA00242464_ERZ724011 | MGnify/ENA metagenome assembly ERZ724011 | reverse complement strand
GAACTTTGACTTCCAGCGTGGTCGTTGCCACCACGTTTTTAAGTTCCGTTACCCTGACGGTGTTCTTGTTCATTTTGCGAAGCTTGCAGTTGATTTAGTTATATGATGCCCACGAATTGTTCCGTGCTGCGCACTCTCACAATTCTACCGAATATTCGCCTATCGTGGAATTATCATCACATTTTTCCCGCAAGGAAAATACTTGCCACTGTTCCCGCTAACGTTGCCAGCAATGCCCCCGGCAGCGTGTAGCGGGTTTTTGTTACTTTTGCTGCCAGAAAATACACGCTCATGGTGTAAAAAATAGTCTCGGTACAACTCATGAGGATCGAAGTCAGCATCCCGGCATAAGAATCCGGCCCACAGGTCTTAAAAATATCCAGTACCAGCCCGGTTGCCGCAGAGGAAGAGAACATTTTCACAATAAGGAGCGGTATCAGCTGTGCCGGAAGTCCCACCGCCTGTGTGGCAGGTCCGATCAGATGCCCCAGCAGGTCAAAAAAGCCGGAGGTCCTGAGAATCCCTACTGCCATCATCAATCCTACCAGTGTCGGAAGGATCTCCACAACGATGCGCAGGCCCTCTTTGGCCCCTTTCAAAAAAGTCTCATAGACCTTCACCCCCGAGACCATCCCATAACCCACGATCCAGAAAATCACCATGGGAATCATAATATCTGACATGTGTGTCAATGTGTTCATCATGATCCTCACCTGTCCTTCCATTTACAGTAAATGATGGCAATGATCGTACTGAACAGTGTGGCCACCAGCGCCGGAGCAATGATCACCGCCGGATTGGCGCTGCCGTACTGGCTACGATAGGCGATCATATTGACCGGGATCAGCTGTAAGGATGAAATATTCAGAATCAGGAAGGTGCACATTTCGTTGCTGGCTGCCGTGGCCTCTGCTCCATACCGCCGATCCTCCGATCCCTGTCGTCCTTTCTCCGTCCCCTGCCCTGCCACTGGTCGTAACTGCCTGTTCACAGGCTGCATCCTCTGCTGCTCTATCCGTCGCTGTTCTGCCCTCTGTTTCTCCAGCTCCGCCAGCTGCTCCATGGCCTTTAATCCAGCCGGCGTGCAAGCCCAGCCAAGTCCCAGGACATTAGCAATGAGATTCGTGGTTATGTATTCCCCTGCCGGGTGATCCTCCGGGAGCCTGGGGAACATGAATTTCAGAAAGGGGCGAATCCCTTTTGTCATTTTCGCGATCATTCCAGACTCCTGCGCGATCTCCATCAGTCCCATCCACAATGCCATGACCCCCGCCATGGTGATGCAGAGGCTCACGGCCTCTCTGGCACTGTCTAACGCGCCTCCCGTCAGTGCGCTCATCTGCCCGGTACAGACACCATAGATCACGCCTAACAGGATCATTCCTGCCCAGATATAGTTAAGCATCTCATAAACCGCCTGCTATTCCTTCGTTTCACTATATGCGGGCAGCGGTATGTCCTATGCGGCACAGGTTACCTTTGCACCTTGCTCCCGACGGGATGTCACATGCAAAATGAGCCTTGCGGGCAGTGCTCCCTGCCGGATTCAACGCTTCTTATCAGGTGCACTAAAATAAACCTCCCGGGAATAAATTCTCCGGGAGGTTTACTCTAAACTACATTTATAAGTTATATTTATTACCTTCGGATCTACAGAGTTCCCTGTGTGAACAGGCTTCTCACATGTGCCACTTCTTCTGCGGTGGCTTTCTCCGCCGGCACATAATAAGACTTCTCTCTGGCGATCTGGTACAGTTCCTCCTGGGACTGCTCACAGGCCGTACGGAACTGCTTCAGTGTCTGTTTTAACTCCTTATTCTCCGACTGGGCGATCATTCCCGCATAACGGGTCAGCTCGCCGTTGATTCCGGCCAGAGTATCTGCTACCATTGTCTTTTCCTGCATTCTGCTGCCTCCTTACTGCAAAAACTTCATAAGCTGTTGTTTGTTCTCCATAGCGCTGCGGGCACCCTTTTCAAAAAACTGTTTTACCTTCGGGTCCTCCGCTTCCTTGGCGTACTCCTGCATTTTGCAGCGGGTCGTGTCAAAGCCGCCGATCAGATGGCGCAGATTCTGCAGATCTAATTCTGAAATATCACTCATGCTGTTAACCTCCTTTTGATTCCTTCTGTTCTATGCGAGGTTAGTATGCGCAGGATATTTTTTTCTATACTAAATAAAATTAGCAAAAATAGATACGGAAATAACAGTCAAAATACCGCAGACCACGATGGACAGGCTGCTCATGGCGCCTTCGATCTCGCCCAGTTCCATGGCTTTCGCGGTTCCCAGGGCATGAGCGCTGGTGCCGATGGCAAGACCTTTGGCAATGGGATCCTCAATCTTGCACAGGTGGCAGATCGTATCTGCCAGGATATTACCTAAGATTCCGGTGACAATGATGACAACTACGGTAATGGTCACAATACCGCCCATTTTTTCGGAAATCCCCATACCGATAGCTGTGGTAATGGACTTGGGCAGAAGCGTTACATACTGCTCATGATTCAGACCGAACATCAGACTTAAAGCAAAAACGCTCACCATGGCAGTCAGAACGCCGGCGATGATTCCGCCGAAAATGGCCTTGGGATAAGTCTTTAACAGCTCCAGCTGACGATACAGAGGCACTGCCAGACTGACCGTTGCCGGAGTCAGGAAAATGCTGATATACTGCGCGCCGTTTGCATAGGTCTCATAATCTATATGGAACAATAACAATACTGCCACGATCAGGATTACGGAGATCAGTAAGGGATTGGCAATGGCTTTTCCGGTCTTCTGTTTGATCCACAGACCGATCTCGTAGGTGACCAGTGTAATGGCAATGCCAAAAAAGATAGACTGGCTCAATATTTCATTCATTTATCTGTCCTCCTTATCATCTGCGGCAGCTTCGGTTCCGACCGTCTGCATGGCTGCGGCACCTTTGTTGTTCTGCCCCCGGATAATATGCTGGGATACCCGGCCTGTCACGATCATGATCAGTACCGTGGATACCACTGTGATCACACAGATGGGAAGCAGCATCTCTTTTAAAGCATTCACACTTGCCATGATTCCCACGGTAGCGGGCACGAACATAATGGACATGGCATCCACGAGGAAATCCGCTGCGGTCTCCACCTTTTCCAGCGGGATCAGCTTCGTGATCAGCCCCACCAGCATGATCACCAGACCATAAACGCTGGCTGCGATGGGAAGCGGGATCAGGATCTCCAGAAGCTCTGCCAGAAAGGAGATTCCCAGGATAATCGAAAATTGCTTCACATATTTCATGATATTGTCACCCTACCTGTTAACTTTAGTATTTCATTTCTTTGATGTCAGGGTCAAAAGCCCCCGACTTTGATGCCTACGGATTGCTCCGTGCTACGCACTCCCACGTCTCCGCTCCGCTTCGGTTCGTGCTAGACATGTGCCACTGGCACATAGCACCCTACCCAATATTCGCATATCGTGGGATTATCATTATATTGCATACAAACAAAAGAAGCTGCGCACTATTTTTCAGCACGCAACTTCGTATTATACTACTCGGTTTTTACTTTCACAATCAGCATTCTCTACCATTTAAGTAGACTTTTTGACCTTGCTTTCGTGAATTTTTACCTTACATCTGGTGTCTTACCACCGCATATTCGTCATCCAGTCGAAAGTAGGGACATTCCTGCTGGGTTCCGGATAAAAAGCGGTACATTTCATCTTCATCCAGATTCACCATGCAGCAATAGCATTCATAGTCTTCGTCATATTCATAATTGACACAAGCGTCACAATTAGTCATTTTCCCTCTCTCCGCATATGCCTTTCATGGATGTATCCTACATTATCCTCATATGCTTTTGTCTGTTTTGCTTCGGTTTCATTATGGTATTTTCACTGTTTCATGAGTTGCCATGCAAGTACTGATAAATTTCCCGTTTTCCGACACCCCTGTCTTTTGCCACCTGCTTCATGGCGGATTTATTATCCATGCCCTGCTCTTCGTAATAAGCCATATGTTCTTCAATGCTCATGGATTCCCAGGATGCGATCTCTTCCTGTCGTTTCTCTTCCGGGCTTTTTCCTTCCACTACCAGGACATATTCTCCGCGGGGTTCCTCTGTCTTGTAGTAGTCCAGCGCCTTTTCCAAAGTGGTGGGAAATACGGTCTCGAACTTCTTGGTCAGTTCTCTGCACAACGTGATCCGCCGCTCCCCCAGTGCCGCATACAGTTCCTCCAGTGTCCGGATCAGATGATGGGGTGCTTCGTAGAGGATCATGGTACGGCTCTCGGTCTTCAGTTCCTCCAGAATCGCTTTCTTTTCCTTTTTATCCGCAGGCAGAAATCCTTCAAAGCAAAACCTTCTTGTACTGAGTCCTGATAAGGTCAGTGCTGTAATACAGGCCGCAGGACCCGGCAGGGAAGTGACGGGAACATTCTGCTCCTGGCACATCCGCACCAGTACTTCGCCGGGATCGGAGATCGCCGGGGTACCGGCATCAGTGATCAGCGCAATGTTCTGTCCGTTTAACAGCTGTCCTACCAGCTGGTGTGCCTTCTCTACTTTATTGTACTCATGGTAGCTGGTCATAGGCGTATGGATGTCGAAATGATTCAGCAGCTTAATACTGTTACGGGTATCCTCCGCCGCGATCACATCCACCGTCTGCAGGGTCTCCACCACCCGCGGTGTCATATCCCCCAGATTGCCAATGGGCGTTGCACACAAATATAAAGTTCCGGGCATGAGCTCCTGCCTCCTCTCCAAATCATAGTAGTCTATAACTATTCAAAGCCATGATATCATGTCACTATGTATGGCGAATGCTCGCATTCGTAAGAACATTTGACATAATTATACGGTGAATGGTGTGCTGAATAGTTACAATATCTTAACTATCTAATATCCATATATATCATATATTTCCGGCATATATACTCCCGGCGACTGATATACGATCAGCGGCTTCTCCACCGTCATGCGGGGTTTGCCGCCTCGCACCGCCTCGATGAGCACCATATTGGGCTCCTTGTCGATGTAGGGATATACAAGCTGCATCCGCTTCGGCTCCAGCTTGTATTTTACCAGCATGGTCATGATCTCCGCCAGTCGAAAAGGGCGATGTACCATGTAAAAATGTCCGCCGGGCTTTAATAGTTTTGCTGTCCTGCTGACCACATCCTCCAGCGTACAGAGCACTTCGTGTCTGGCGATCGCTTTCGGTTCCTCCGGGTTCGTCAATCCATGCTGTCCGATCATGTACGGAGGATTGCAGGTAATACAGTCAAAGGAAGCAGCCTGAAATATCCGGTCTGCTTCCTTGATGTCTCCTGTCACGATGTCAATGCGGTCCTGCAGATCGTTCAACGCCACACTGCGTCTCGCCATATCTGCGCTCTCCTCCTGGATCTCCAGACCGGTGAGATGGGAGCAGTGGTATTTTGCTTCCATCAGAAGCGGGATGATCCCGGTGCCTGTCCCCAGATCCAGTAAAATATCTTTCTCTCTGGCATTGGCAAATCCTGTCAGAAGCACCGCATCCATGCCGAAACAAAATTTCTCCGGATTCTGTATGATCTGATAACCGTTCCGCTGAAGGTCATCAATTCGTTCTTTATCCTTCAGTTCAACCTTCATTCGTATTCTCCGGTTTTCTTCCGTTACCGTTATTACCGTTGTTGCCGTCTCTTCTGCCACCGTGTCTCGGTCTTCTGCGGAAGGAATTGTCTCTTGGTGCCTGTCCCTGGCTGCCGGACTGCTCTGCACCCTGAGCATCGCTGTTCTCTCTTACCTGCTCCGGACGGTTCTGCGGACGATTCTCACGGCGTCTGTCGCCGCGGTTATTATCCCTGCGGTTGTCACGGTTATTGTCTCTGCGGTTGTCACCACGATTCTCGTTGTTCCGATTTTCTCCACGGTTATCATTACGATTCTGATTCTCACCACGGTTATTATTTCTGCGGTTGTCGTCTCTGCGTCCGTCGCGTCTGCGGTTATCCCCGCGATTCTCGCTGTCGGCTCTCTGTTCTCTGCGGTCCTGACGCTCCGGGCGCTGCTCCGCACGTTTTTCTGCGCGTTCTTCCGCTTCTTCCTTCTCCTCGATCTCCTCTAACTTCTCGAGTTCCTTCTGTTCTTCCTTAGACAGTTCCTGACCGCCCTTTTTGCCGCGGCGTCTCTTGAATTGTAACGTGTCTGCCTCGTACTCCTTCAGTTCCTTCTCGTCACCGGCTTCTACCAGTACCTTGACCAGCTGGCGCAGTACGTTGACGCTCTGTACCTCGCCGTGCAGTCCGTCTGCCGTCTGGACATAGTCACCCACACCGGGAAGCTTGCGGTTCAGTTCCTCGTAAGTGTCTTCCTCATTTTTCAGACAGCACATCAGTCTGCCGCAGACTCCGGAGATCTTCGTCGGATTCAGGGACAGATTCTGCTCCTTCGCCATCTTGATGGATACCGGTACGAAATCCGACAGATAGCTGTGGCAGCACAGAGGCCTTCCACAGATACCGATACCGCCGCGTATCTTGGTCTCATCCCTGACACCGATCTGGCGCAGCTCGATACGTGTTTTGAACACACTTGCCAGATCCTTTACCAGTTCGCGGAAGTCGATACGTCCATCCGCCGTAAAATAGAATAATACCTTATTGTTATCAAACGTATACTCCGCATCGATCAGCTTCATTTCCAGACCATGCTTTAATATCTTCTCTTTACAGATCTTGAAGGCTTCCTTCTCTTTTTCTTTGTTGGCAGCCTCCTGCTCGATATCTCTCTCTCCGGCGATCCGCATCACAGGCTTCAGGGGCTGGATCACCTTGTCATCCTCCACCTCATGCACTCCCGCAACGACCGTGCCGAACTCTATGCCTCTGGCGGTCTCCACGATCACGTGGTCGCCTCTCTTTATCTCAAGCTGCAACGGATCGAAGAAATATACCTTGCCCGCTGTACGAAATCTTACACCAATTACTTTTGTCATATCTATCTACCTCACTGATGCCGTTAGCATCTTCTAATAAATTAAAATAACGTAGCTATTCAGCACCCCATCGCAAAATAGCAGCTGCCTGCGCGAAATGCGCCTGCAACTGCTATTTTATCATATCTTTTCGAAAATGACTACTCTATTTCTTCTATCGCTTACCGCTTTAGGATCTGAGTTCCACACCCAGCTTATTGTTCAGGTTCTTGAGAATCTTCTTCACGTAGCCGTCCACTGCCTCTGTGGTGAATTCTTCCTCCTTCGGGGCAAAGGTTACGGTGAAGGCCATGGACTTCTTCTCGGGTCCCACCTGTAATCCCTCATAGACATCGAAGAGTTCTACGGACTCTACGAAGCCGCTGGCTTCCGCGATGGCCTTCTCTACCTCGCCACAGGTAACGGACTTGCTCATTACCAGTGCCAGGTCTCTGGTCTCCTTGGCGAACCTGGAGATCGGTGCGAAGGTAGGAACCTTGCCGTATACGGGACGCAGGGCTTTCAGATCGATCTCTGCGATGTATGCGGATTCACGCATATCTTCTTCCTTCTGGATCTCGTAGGTCAGCTGACCTAAGTAGCCGATCTCTTCGCCGTTGTACAGGATCTTTGCGGTACGATAAGGATGCAGGAAGGTCTTCTTGTCCTCTACATATTCGAAATCAATGAACAGCGTCTCTGCTACCGTGTCTACCAGACCTTTCAGGGTGAAGAAATTCTCTTCCTTACCCCAGATACCGATGCAGATAGTCTCTCTCTCATCGGGATACTCGGTCAGAGGCAGATCCTTAGGGATGAATTTATTGCCGATCTCATATACTCTGCCTTCCAGACAACCGTTCTTCTGGTTACGGCCGATCGCGTGGATCATCTGGGGAGCCAGAGTGGTACGCATCAGAGACAGATCCTCATTGATCGGGTTGATCAGGCGGATCGCATGTCTCTCCGGTGCATCCTCGGGCAGACCTAACAGATTAAGATCGGAAGGGGAGAAGAAGGAGTAATGTACGCCCTCAAATGCGCCCTGTGCACACAATGCTCTCTTGATCTTAAGCTCGGTCTTCTGCTTCGTATTCATACCGCCGCTGGTTACAGCTGCTGCTTTCAGGAAGGTAGGGGTAACATGATCATAACCATACATACGGATGACTTCCTCTGCGATATCGGGATAGGATTCCATATCCTCACGATATGCAGGTACCTGAATGGTCAGCTCGTCACCGTCTATCACAGGCTGGAAGTTCAGAGAGGTTAAGATTCTCTCGATGTCAGCGGTAGGTACTTCGATACCCAGTACGCCGTTCACCTTCTTGATGCTTGCCTTCATCTCGGTGGGTTCAATGGAGTTACCGGTGTTTGCCTCTACGTGAGTAGAGGATACTTTACCACAACCCAGCTCCTCGATCAGATGCAGTGCTCTCTTGCTGGCCATAACGGTAGCATACTCATCCACGCCTTTGGCATATCTCTGGGAAGAATCGGAAGACTGTCCCAGTGCTCTGGAGCTCTTACGGATATTGTCTCTTGCAAATTTTGCGGACTCGAAGATGACAGCCTCTGTGGTATCGCGGATCTCGGAATTTAAGCCACCCATGATACCTGCCAGTGCTACGGGCTTTACGCCATCGCAGATGACGAGGTTGTTTTCGTTTAATTCGAACTCTTTTTCATCCAAAGTCACAATCTTCTCTTTGTCATGGGCACGTCTTACATGAATGGCATTGCCTTCAATGTAAGAAGAGTCAAATGCGTGCATGGGCTGACCCAGCTCTTTTAAGATGTAGTTCGTGATATCTACCACGTTGGAGATAGATCCGATGCCTACCAGTGCCAGACGTCTCTTCATCCATGCGGGGGATTCGCCGATTTTTACATCAGTTACATAGTGTGCGATATATCTGGGGCACAGATCCGGAGCATCCACAGTTACGGTGAAACCGTCCTTGGTAACGCCGCTCTCGGTGTAATCCAGTGCCGGCGTCTTCACGGGTTTGTTCAGGATCGCCGCTACTTCTCTGGCAATACCGAAGATGCTCTCGCAGTCCGGTCTGTTGGCGGTAATGGCAATGTCGAAGATCCAGTCATCCAACTGTAACAGAGGCTTTACATCTGCACCGATCTCGGCATCCTCCGGCAGTACCAGCAGTCCGTTGTAGCCTGCACCGGGGTACAGATCCTCAGTCAGTCCCAGCTCGGTACCGGAACACAGCATACCGCAGGACTCATAGCCGCGCAGCTTGCCTTTTTTGATCTTCATGGTGCCTTCGATGGTCACATGATCTTTTGCGGTAGCATATACCTGTGCACCTTCCAGTGCTACGGGGTATTTGCCGCCTGCATGTACGTTGTCCGCACCACAGCAGATCTGCAGGGGCTCTGCGCCGCCTACATTTACCTTACATACATGTAAGTGGGTCTCAGGGATGGGCTCACACTCTTCTACCAGTCCGACTACCACGCCGCTGATGTCCTTACCTACTTCGTAGGATTCCTCTACCTCGAATCCGCAGGAAAATAACTTTTCCTCCAACTCCTTGGCTTCGACATCTATATCAACATATTCTTTTAACCAACTAAGTGGTACTAACATATCTTTTACCTCCTTCAATGCCGTCTTGTACGACATCCTCTCGTAATGTTCCTTGCATCGTTACTGTTTTAAAATCATATTCCTGTGATCTTAGTCATCATTGATCTGATCCAGTACACGCATATCAGATTGATATAACAGTTTGATATTGTTAATACCGTACTTTAACATTGCCAGACGCTCAATACCGATACCGAATGCCAGTCCACTGTATTCCTCGGAATCAATGCCACAGTTCTCCAGTACCTTCTTATTCACGATACCGGCACCCAGTACTTCGATCCAGCCGGTACCCTTGCACAGACGACAGCCACAGCCTCCGCAGGCGAAGCAGCTGACATCCACCTCTACGGAAGGCTCGGTGAACGGGAAGTAAGAAGGACGCAGTCTTGTGGTGGTTCCTTCACCGAAGATTTTCTGTACCAGTACTTCCAGCATACCCTTCAGGTCGCACAGAGTGATGGTCTTGTCTACTACGAGACCTTCCATCTGGGTAAACATGGGAGAATGGGTCGCATCATCATCGGAACGGAATACTTTACCGGGGCTCAGGATCTTGATGGGAGGCTTCTGGCTCTCCATAACGTGTACCTGACCTGCAGAGGTCTGGGTTCTAAGCAGAAATTCCGGAGACAGGTAGAAGGTATCCTGCATGTCTCTTGCGGGGTGATCCTGCGGGGTATTCAGTGCGGTGAAGTTGTAATAATCGGTCTCGATCTCAGTACCTTCATATACGCTGAAGCCCATGGATGCGAAAATGTCGATTAACTGGTTACGCACCTGAGTTACAGGATGCAGATTACCGGTCTTACGGCTCTTTGCCGGCATGGAGATATCGATCTTCTCACTCTCGTAGCGCAGCTCCATCTCTTTTTCTTTTAACTTCGTATTCAGCTCGTCAAAATGCTCGCTGGCCCAGTTCTTCAGTTCATTGACTTTCTTACCGAAGTCAGCCTTCTCTTCCTTGGGCACGGAACCCATCTGCTTCATCAGTCCGCCGATAATACCGTTCTTGTCGAGAATGGTCTTTTTGTACTCGTAGACACCCTTGGTGTTCTCGATCTTCTCCAGCTGTTCCCGGATGTCGGCTTTGATCTGTTCGACTTTTTCATTCAATTCGTTTAAATCTGCCATCTTACTCCTCATTTCTGTGTGAATGCTTCACACGTATTTTTACTTGTGCCTGGGGATGTGTATTGCATTTTTATATTGTAACTATTCAGAGCCTCATTCGCAAAATCGCATCTGCGATGCTTACTTTTTGCTCATTGAGGCTAGCTCGCCAAAGAAATTTCCAAAATTATGCTCATTCATGCAAGCATGATTCGCAAATTTATGCAAATTTCCTCGGCTCTGAATAGTTACAAAAAAAACCGCGCATACAACTTCACCCCATTGGGACGAATTCATATCCGCGGTACCACCCAAATTCCTTATGTGAAAAATGAAAATTATTTTTACATTCACGATAAGACTCTTAACTCACGTAACGAGTGAGGAAACGTCATACCCTACCAAATCCATGCTCTCTGCTCTCGAATTCTTCCGGTATGCGGCTCGCGTGGGAATTTCGATTCTGCTTGAACCTCAGGAAGCTTTTCAGCCGGTGAACTTCCCTCTCTGTCAGGAAAAAAGAATCTTACTGTGCACGTTCATTGCCTTTACTTTGATATGATAATACCGGAATAGCGGAAATGTCAAGGTCTTTTCATCATCTGGCCTGCTTATACTTCTTTCCATAATATTTTTTCCACGGTGTCGATCACTGGATATTTCTGTGTTCCGATGGGGTGTCCGTCACGATAGGTGGAAAATACATCGCAGGAGATCACATTGGTGCTTCTGTATATTTTCTCCACCGGTGTATGTCCAACAACCTGTAAAAGGCTGTCTTCTTCATACATTGTCTCCTGATGATACTGCGGGCGGTACCAGATAGGGCTGGCACTGCACCATAGCTGCTCCGGTCCCATGGTATTTATCTCTGCGATGGTTTGGTCCACAGAGTCTGTATTTTTCACATTTTCCTCTACAAATGCCTGTAAGATGCCGCCATGGCAGAACAATACATCATCGATCCTCTGTATGTACCGAATCTGATTCCCGGCCGGCAATGCCTCCTTAAGTTCCTCCAGTTTATTTCTGACCGTATAGGCTGCCGCCCGACTGTATCCCGATTCCCGCTCATTCCACAGATAGCATAGATCATGATTCCCGTAACACCACAGAGTGTCGGGGAATTCCTTTGCAAAAGAGATCGCCGCGTCAAAAGTCTGCGCATACAATTCAACGTCATATTCCCTGTTCCAGTCATCCGGGATGTCCATCAGGCATACTGCCCGATCCGCACACCTTTTCTCATCCATTCAGCCGCTTCCTTGAACATATACGGTTTTAAATGAACATCCGGTATCACAAGTGCTTTCATATCTGCTTCTCCTTTCTGCCCGCCACCACCGTAGAAATTCCATCGGTGAAGCCTGCTCCGACACCTCATATTTTCATTTTAATTTTACTCTCCGGCTCTGATGATCTCCGCTGCCATCTGCCCAAGTCCTTCCGCCCCGTACTTATCCCAGTTCGGATACACACCGCGGTAGTTAATGCAATAGACAAGGCCGTCCATCTCCAGCATGACCCGACTGATACATTTCATATACTGGCTTTCTGCGCCGTAGACAATTTCATATTTTCCGGCCGCAATGCTGGTTTGGTCATACGGGGTCAACTGGTAGCCGTCCGGAACATATTTTCTCGCATAGCCTTCATAATACACTCGAATACCGTCCACCGTTTCCAGCTCTGTCACCGAATTTTGATCGTCTGCCATGGCATCCTTCATCAACTCTTCAAAACTTTTGTGGGCAATCTTCTCCCCCACTTCTGCTGTTTCCACTCCAATGGTGACGATATCGGTTCCTTTCTGATAAAAAAGTTCCAACAGCTGATCTCCGAAAAGCTTCTCTCCCTTCTCATCCAATGCCTCCGTATTCACCAGGGCAGCACTCTGAAAGTCAAATCCATTGGAAAAGGTTTCCACTGTTCTGAAAGTTTTTCCCAGATCCTGTGCAGCCTGTTGTAAATCCTCATAATTCGCATATTCGGTTGTGATTTCCGTCGCACGATAATGTTTTACGATTTCCATGGCCGCACAGCCGGTGACCAGAAACGCTGCCAGCACACACGCTGTTGTCAGGACCCGCCTGCGCAGATTGTATCGGTTCCCCTGCTGTCTGCCGGTAAGTACCTGCTCCTGTACATACAGTCTTTGCAGTAATTTTTCCTGCAGTTCTGCCCCGGGTCTGATGTTTACAAAACTTTCTTTTAATAACATTTCCATTCTTTCATCTGTCATAACCTGCCGCCTCCAATTCTTCTTTCATCTTTTCTCTGGCCTTATGTAATCTGCTCTTTACTGTTCCCTGTGGAATCCGAAGGCACCCTGCGATATCCTCTATCGTCAGTTCTTCCCCGTAGTACAGGCACACGGGAATCCGATACTTCTCCGGCAATTTCCGCAACGTTGTCTGTACATACCTGATTTCTTCCTTTTTTAACAGATGATCTTCCACTTCGGATCGTTCCCCGTTCCCCCCGGCTGCTGGCTCCATGGGTTCCTCACTTTCCATCGGTGCAATGCTGTTTCTACGGTTTATTTTCCGGTTCCGATTTTTCCAAATCCGAATTGCAACAGATAGTAAATAACTTTTCGGATTTCCGTCTTTTTGTATCTTGTCCAACAGTTCCAGGGTTTTCAGGAAGGTGTCCTGATACAATTCTTCCGCCTCCGGTCTGTTTCCTGTCAGGTAGACGCAAAAACTGTAGATATCAGTGCCATATGTTGCAATGAACTGCTCTAATTCCTGTATTGTCATATAAATTTCCTTTCCGGTATTTTCGTCTGCAGTACGTTAATGCTTTTACTATATATTGTCCTGAGCTTCCAACCGGTTCATTTTTATATAAAAAAATAGAAAGTGAAGTGTGGATTTCACTTTCTACTCATTCAGTTTTCTGTCTTATCCGTTCTCCTTGATCTCCAGCATCAAAAGTTCCATGGTCAGATCAAAGTTTACATTAGCATCCAGACGTCTCTTGGCCTTATCCAGAGCTTCGATGACTTCCTCGATTCCCTCATAGCTGCTGCGCTGGGCCACGCGGCGGATGGCACTGATCTCTTCACGGAAAACGAGATGGTTCACATCACTGGTTGCCTTGAACAGCAGCACATCCCGATACCAGATGGCGATGAGATCCAGATAATCATTGATCTGAAGCTTGTATTCTGTAATTTTCTTGATCGCCGAAGTAATTTCATTCAGATCCATATCCTGAATATATTTTAACAACGACAAAGCTTCGTTTTTGATATTGTCAAAATCCTCACTGGACGCCAGGGATTTTGCCTTGCCGATATTACCTCTGGCAAATGCCACACAGACCTCCGCTTTATAATCCG
>ENA-UOOD01003128-UOOD01003128.1-human-gut-metagenome-genome-assembly--contig:-CS67-NODE-3128-length-14059-cov-3.956727_pt1 | contig 14059 bp, 11 predicted proteins | sample MGYA00242464_ERZ724011 | MGnify/ENA metagenome assembly ERZ724011 | reverse complement strand
GGCCAGCGCCTTCCGGTTCATCAGTGCATTGATCAGAGAGGATTTACCGACATTGGATTTTCCGGCAAATGCGATCTCTGGCAAGGTGTGATCCGGCAGTTTACTTGTAATTCCACAGACTGTTTCCAGATTTACATTCTTAATTACCATCTTTTTTCCTCCGTGTGCGCACAAGCGCGATCTTCAGAACCTCTTCCATCTGCGATACCGGAATAATCTCCAGTCCCTTTGTGATCTCAGAAGAAAGTTCATCCACATCTTTTTTGTTCTCCCTCGGTACAAGTACCGTCCTGATTCCGGCATTCTTTGCCGCCAGGAGCTTCTCTTTCAGTCCTCCGATCGGAAGTACTCTTCCCCGCAGCGTAATCTCACCCGTCATGGCAAGATCGGCACGCACTTTCTTGTCTGTAATTGCAGAGAGCATCGCAGTCGCCATCGTAATACCGGCTGAAGGTCCATCTTTCGGAACTGCCCCTTCCGGAATATGGATATGGATATCATGTTTTTCAAAGAAATCTTCAGCAACCTTATATTTACTGCTGATTGACCGGATATAACTGATTCCTGCCTGCGCAGATTCTTTCATCACATCGCCAAGCTGTCCCGTCAGAATGATCTCACCCTTTCCTGGCATTACATTCACTTCAATCTGCAGGGTATCTCCTCCTACACTGGTCCATGCCAGACCACGGACGATTCCCACCTCATCCTCGGCATTTGCCATCTGATAGGTGTACTTTTCTTTTCCAAGATACTTTTCAATATTCCGCTCTGTTACCTGAACTCTCTTTTTATCATGTTCATAGATCTCTCTGGCAGCCTTCCTGCAGATATTACCAATTTCACGCTCCATCTGACGCACACCGGCTTCCTTGGTGTAGTTCTGCGCAATTTTCCAGATCACGCCCTTACTGATCGTAAGCTGTTCTTTTGTTAGTCCATGTCTTTCCAACTGCTTTGGAATCAGATGTTCTGTCGCAATATGCAGCTTTTCATTCTCCGTATAACTGCTGACCTCAATTACTTCCATACGGTCAAGAAGGGGCCGGGGGATTGTCTGCAGCGAGTTAGCCGTCGTTACAAATGTCACCTCAGACAGATCGACCGGGACTTCCAGATAATGATCACGGAAACGGTTGTTCTGTTCACTGTCTAACACCTCTAGAAGCGCAGAAAAAGTATCTCCCTTATAGTCTGTGCTGACTTTATCAATCTCATCCAGAAGGAGCAGTGGGTTCTTTACCCCGGCGCTCTTAATACCGTTTGCGATCCGTCCCGGCATTGCACCAACATAAGTTTTTCTGTGTCCACGGATTTCAGCCTCATCACGGACACCGCCAAGAGAAATTCTCACATACGGTTTTTTCAGTGCTTTTGCAAGTGATCTTGCAATGGATGTCTTTCCAGTTCCCGGAGGACCTACCAGACACAGGATCGGGCTGTCACCCTTTTTCGTAAGAGCACGTACTGCCAGAAACTCCAGCACACGTTCTTTCACCTCTTCCAGTCCGTAATGTTCTGCTTCCAGAAGCTCTTTCGCATATGCAATGTCTGTAAAATCCTCAGCCCGCTTATTCCATGGCATTTCCAGCATGGTTTCAATATATGTACGGATCACGCCCGCTTCTGCCGGACTCTGCATGGAATTTTTAAATCTGCTGATCTCTTTTTTCAGCTTTTCTTTTACCTCATCCGGTGCATCCAGCGCTTCTGCCTTCTGTGCAAATTCCTCCGCATCGGAAATTGTAGTATCCTCACCAAGCTCTTCTCGGATCAGCTTCAACTGCTCGCGCAGGATATATTCTCTCTGATGCTTATCCACACGCTCTTTCACCTTCATCTGGATCTCATCGCGGATGTTCATGATCTGCATCTCATTGACCAACTTAAAGGAAATAAGCTCATAACGTCTGTCAAAATCAAGTTCTTCCAGGATTTCCTGCAATTCCCGGTAATCCAGAGGCATATTCGCTGCCACCTGATTCACCATCTTTTTCAATTCCGTGATCTCTTTGATCTGGTTTACCATATCTTTTGTGATCTTCGGAATTCTCGCCGCATAATCCAGATACAGATCCCGAAGTCCCCGCGTCATCGCTTCCCGGTTGATCTCACCTGCAATATCCGGATCACTCTCTTCTGGGATCGTAATATTTGCCCGAAGATACGGATCTGCAAATTCTATTGTATTTAAAACCGCCCGTTCTTCTGCTGATACAAGCACCCGCAGAATCTGCTTTGGCAGTTTGATGATCTGTTTTACTGTCGCAACTGTTCCCACACGGTAGAGATCCGCTTCTCCCGGATTTTCCACTTCCACATCTTTCTGTGTCAGCAAAAAAATCTTCTGGTTGCTTGCCATCGCTTCCTGAACCGCTTCAATCGAGCGTTCCCGGCTGATGTCAAAATGTGCCACCATCTCCGGCAGAATTGTCATTCCCCGCAGGGCAACCATTGGCAGACTTTCTGTTCTGTTCATATAGTTTTTTCTCCTGTTAAATAAAAATGGATGCTTCTGGCCTTAACCGTCAGCACCCATTTCCATACGTCTGATTTTCTTATGCACTTTCCGGTCTTGCTTCGATCTTTTCTGTACTCGGTGCTTTCTCCCCAAGTACTGCCTCTTTTGTCACAAGACAGTATTTCAGATTCTCATCAGACGGTGCTTTATACATGATATCCATCATTACATTTTCCATGATCGCACGGAGTCCTCTGGCTCCTGTCTTACGCTTCAGGGAAGTCTCAGCAATCGCCTCCAGCGCCTCTTTGTCGAATTCCAGTTCCACATCATCCAGCTCCAGAAGCTTCTGGTACTGTTTTACAATCGCATTCATTTGTTCCGTCAGAATGCGGATCAGATCTTCCTTATCCAGAAGTTCCAGGGATACAGTTACCGGCACACGTCCTACAAGTTCCGGGATCAGTCCGAACTTCACAAGATCCTGTGGAAGAATCTGCTGCAGAAGCCGGTCGATATCTTCCTCATGCCGCTGCGCGATCTGTGCCTCAAATCCAATGGATTTCTTATCTATTCTGTTCTCTATGATCTTATCTATTCCCTCAAACGCTCCACCACAGATAAATAAAATATTGGTGGTATCAATCTGGATCATCTCCTGCTGCGGATGCTTACGTCCACCCTGTGGCGGTACATTTGCGATTGTACCTTCCAGGATCTTCAGAAGTGCCTGCTGAACACCTTCTCCTGATACATCACGGGTAATCGACGGATTCTCAGATTTTCTTGTGATTTTGTCAATCTCATCGATATAAATGATTCCGTGCTCTGCACGTTCAATATCACCATCTGCTGCCTGAATGATCTTAAGAAGAATATTCTCTACATCTTCTCCGACATATCCCGCTTCTGTAAGCGCAGTTGCATCTGCAATTGCAAACGGTACATTCAGAATTTTTGCGAGAGACTGTGCCAGAAAAGTCTTACCGCATCCTGTCGGTCCTACCATCAGGATATTACTCTTCTGAAGCTCCACGCCCAGATCTTTTTCTGCCATAATACGCTTATAGTGATTATATACCGCAACAGAAAGTACTTTCTTTGCTTCGTCCTGTCCGATCACATAATCATCCAGAAATGCCTTGATTTCTTCCGGTTTCAGAAGATTGATATCATCATATGCATTTTCTTCTTCATAACCAAGTTCATCTTCAATGATCTCAGTACATACATCCACACACTGGTCACAGATAAACACCCCATTTGGTCCGGCGATCATCTTGCGTACCTGACTCTGTGGTTTATTGCAAAAAGAACATCTTACGATTTCTTCATATTTTCCTGCCATATTCTTACCTCGCACTTTTTTACACGTAAAGGGAATGTCCCAATAAGGACATTCCCTTTTCCCGTTAACGGCTTGTAATAACCTTATCAATCAATCCATATGCCAAAGCTTCTTCGGCAGTCTTCCAGTTATCTCTTTCCGTATCTGCACAAATTGTCTCATAACTCTGACCTGTATTTGCAGCCATCAATCTGTTCATTCTTTCTCTGATCTTCAGAATATGCTGTGCATTGATCTCAATCTCGGTTGCCTGACCCTGTGCACCGCCTGAAGGCTGGTGAATCATGATCTCTGCATTCGGAAGGGCATATCTCTTTCCCTTTGCTCCGCCTGCGAGAAGGAAGGCTCCCATACTTGCAGCCATTCCCATACACATCGTAGAGACGTCACATTTGATGTAATTCATAGTGTCGTAGATCGACATACCTGCTGAAATTGATCCGCCAGGACTGTTAATATAAAACTGGATATCCTTTTCCGGATCTTCTGCTTCCAGAAACAGCAGCTGCGCTACGATCAGGCTCGCTGATGCATCATTCACTTCGGTATCCAGGAAAATGATTCTGTCTTTTAAAAGTCTTGAATAAATGTCGTAAGAGCGTTCTCCACGGCTTGTCTGTTCAACGACATAAGGTACTAAACTACTCATGTAACACTCCTCCTGCTATATTAAAATATGAAACAGATACTTATTTTTCTACGGCATTGTCAACTACAAATGTAATTGCTTCCTGAACTGCCATATCCTGCTTCATCTGTTCTTTTTCTTTGTCGCCCATAAAGCTCTTAAGCTTGTCAGCTTCCATCTGGTAAGCTTCTGCCATCTTAGCGATCTCTTCGTCTAATTTTTCATCTGTGATTTCGATGTTTTCTGCTTTTGCAATTGCTTCAAGAACAAGTCTTGTCTTGATTCTCTTCTCAGCCTGCGGACGAAGTTCATCCATCATCTTGTCAGCTGTCATGCCTGTGAACTGCATGTACTGGTCAAGAGTCAGTCCCTGCTGCTGCATTCTCTGAGCGAATTCATCAAGCATCTGTCTTGCCTGTGTATCAACCATAGCTTCCGGAAGATCCATCTTAGCTGATTCGATGATCGCATCTACAGCTGCATCTTCCTGTGCTCTCTTGCCATCGTTTACTTTCTGCTCTTTGATCTTAGCTTTGATATCAGCTTTTAATTCATCAAGGGTATCGAATTCTGATACTTCTGAAGCAAATTCATCATCAAGCTCCGGAAGTTCTTTTGCTTTGATCTCATGAACTGTGCATTTGAATACAGCTTCTTTTCCTTTGAGGTCTTCTGCATGGTAATCTTCCGGGAATGTAACCTTAACTTCAACTTCTTTTTCCGGTTCTGCACCGATCAGCTGTTCTTCAAATCCTGGAATGAAAGATCCTGAACCGATTGTCAGCGGATAGTTTTCTCCTTTTCCACCTTCAAAAGCTTCTCCGTCTACAAATCCTTCAAAATCAAGGACAACTTCGTCTTTATCCTGTACCGGACGTTCTTCTACTGTGATTGTTCTTGCGTTCTTAAGCTGTTCTTCCTCAATCGCGTCGATTTCTTTCTGTGTTACGCGGTTAGAATATTTCGGAACTTCGATTCCTTTGTATTCGCCAAGTTCTACTTCCGGCTTTGTAGCTACTTCAGCTGTGAAGATGAACGGTTTTCCTTTTTCGATCTGTGTTACATCGATCTTCGGCTGAGATACGATCTCAAGTCCGCTTTCATCGTATGCTTTTGAATATGCTTCCGGAATCAGAGCGTTTGCTGCATCATCATAGAAGATTTCCGGTCCGTACATCTTTTCGATGAGCTGGCGCGGAACTTTTCCTTTACGGAATCCAGGAACATTAATTCTGCTTTTCTGTTTCTGGTATGCTTTCTGAAGTGCTCCTTCTAATTCTTCTGCTGAAACTTCGATTGTGAGTTTCGCCATATTGTGTTCTAACTGTTCAACTTGTAAACTCATTACCATTTCCTCCTAAATTTACATATGCAAAAAGTCGACAGACTTATCTACATTACAATCATTTTACAAGTATAGCACAACTTCTACAGTTTATCAAGCTCTAAAATTCGTTCTATAAAGCCATTTAATTCCTCATCACCGATCGACCAGGTATTCCGCCCTTTTTGCGTCACGGTAAAGGTATATTCCTGCTTCTCTCCATACTGCATATCAAGATAAGAACTTCTTAAAAGGCTGTATGCACCGGTCATGTAATCCAGCACCATTGCCTCTTTGATTTCTTCATCTGTTCCGCTGTACTTTCCTGCATCTTTGTCTGCCTGAATCTTCTCGGACTCTTCCTTCAGCTTCGGCATGAAGCGGGTAAATACATCCACCGGCTGGTACTTTACCGTCACCTCACAGGTCTTACTCCCCGTCTTTTTTACACCACTTACCTGATAACGGACAGAACTAAAGATCTCTTTGATCAATACACCATATGTCTTAGAAAAGTCATTTTCCGTCTCCACACCATTTAGCAGACAGTCCTGGACAAAAGCATTGATCCCGTTCTCATAGACCTTTTTCAGATCACTGTCTGATGCTCCGAGAATTTCTTTTGCTTCCTGGGTTTGTCCCTGAAAAGTCAGATCCAGGTTCGCCTGCACATATTTTTCCGCCTTTCCTTCATTGATCCCACATCCTGCAAGCAGTGTAGTCAAAAGCAGCACTGCCAGAAACACACTGCCTGCTTTTTTCTTTTTCCAGAAACTACCGTTCATAGACTACCTGCTTTGAAATGGTATCTGCGCTTTCTTTATCCCGCAGCTCGCTGATCAGCGCAAGTGCAAAATCGATCGCGGTTCCAAGTCCCCGGCTGGTTGTGATATGTCCATCTGTCACTGCCGGCTGACAGGTAACTTCCGCTCCGGTAAGTCCTTCTTCCATTCCCGGATAGCAGATTGCCTTCTTTCCTTTCAGGATTCCCATTCCGCCAAATACGGTCGGTGCCGCACAGATTGCAGCCAGATATTTTTTTTCTTCATTATGTTTTAGGATCAGCTCTTCAAGACCTTTGTGTTCTTTTAAATGGATTGTTCCCGGCATCCCCCCCGGAAGCACCAGCATCTTCACCTCTGAAAAATCTGTATTTTCAAACAAGCTGTCTGCTTTTACTATAATTCCGTGTGCCCCCTGGATTTCTTCCTGTCCCATGATGGAAACGGTTCTGGTCTCGATCCCGGCTCTTCTTAAAAGATCAACGACCGTAAGACCTTCAATCTCTTCAAATCCATCTGCAAGAAATACACATACTTCATTCATAATCTTGTCCATCCTTTCTTTTTCCTGATGTTCCCCATTGTAACAGAAGCCTGCAAAAATGGCAACTTTCTGCCTTGTCTCCCCTGAAAAACTCCGCTATACTGTTAATGAATGTATAAGGAGGGCTTTCCCATGGAAATTGAACGCAAATATCTGATTCATAAGCTTCCGGATCACCTTGAAGCTTATCCGCACCGCACACTTGAGCAGGCTTATCTATGCACCGAACCGGTTGTCCGTGTCCGCAGAGATGCTGATGACTACATCCTGACCTACAAATCCAAAGGTCTGATGATGCGTGAAGAATACAATCTTCCTCTTACCGAGGAAGCCTACTGCCATCTGCGCGAAAAGGCAGACGGGCGCATTATCACAAAAGAACGCTACTGCATCCCTTACGAAGATCATCTCACGATCGAGCTTGATGTCTTCGCCGGTGATCTCGCCCCGCTTCTCCTTGCCGAAGTCGAATTCTCTTCCGAAGAAGAGGCAAATTCCTTTACCCCGCCGGACTGGTTTGGTGAGGATGTCACCTTTTCCAGCAAATATCATAACAGTACACTGAGTCAGAAAAAGGATTGAGAAATTTCCCAATCCTTTTTTCTTTCGCAAATGCGCCATCCGGTACATTTGCAACCACATTCTTTTTATTAGTCTTCCAGACCAAATCCGTCATGGATTGCAACCAGTGCACGGTCTGCATCTTTTTCATCGATCAGAACCGTGATACGGATCTCTGATGTAGAAATCATATTGATATTGATATTGGAATTGCTCAGTGACTCAAACATGGTCGCAGCAACGCCCGGATTGCTGAGCATTCCAGCTCCTACGATCGATACCTTTGCAACTTTTTCGTTATAATTCATCTCTTTGATCGTAAGGGCTTCTTTTCTGGCTTCCATAACTTCCATTGCCTCTTTAAGATCATCCTGTGATACAGTAAACGTAATGTCTTTTGTTCCGTCACGTCCAACTGACTGAAGAATAATATCTACGTTAATATTATGCTTTGCAAGTGTATTGAAAATCTTAAACGCAGTACCTGGTTTGTCTTCTACACCCATTACTGAAATTCTCGCTGTATTTTTATCTGCCGCAACGCCGGTAATTAACATTTTTTCCACCTTTGCTACCTCCTTGACCAGGGTTCCTTCTTCTGTGTTCAGGCTGGAACGTACAACCAGCTCAACCCCGTATTTTTTCGCCATCTCTACAGAACGATTATGTAAAACCTTTGCCCCTGATGTTGCAAGCTCCAGCATCTCATCGTAGGTGATCTCTTCGATTTTGCGTGCATTCGGTACCACTCTCGGGTCTGCAGTGTAAACACCGTCTACGTCTGTATAAATCTCGCATTTGTCTGCATGCATTGCAGCCGCAAGTGCCACAGCTGTCGTATCGGATCCACCTCTTCCAAGTGTGGTATAGTCTCCATAATGGTTGACTCCCTGGAATCCGGTTACGATCACGATCTTACGGTTCTCCAGTTCGTGGGTGATACGGTCTGTATCCACTCTTTTAAATCTTGCATTTCCGTTCCGCGCCGTAGAATGCATCTTTACCTGGAATGCATTCAGCGAGATTGCCGGAACATTCAAAAACTGAAGTGCCATTGCCATCAGTGCCACAGATGCCTGCTCTCCCGTGGTAAGGAGCATATCAAGTTCTCGTTTTGATGGATACGGATTGATCTCGGCTGCCTTCTCAAGCAGTTCATCTGTTGTATCTCCCATTGCAGAGAGAACAACGATCACATCATTCCCCATCTGATACTCTTCTGCGCAGCGTCTTGCCACATTAAAGATCCTCTCTTTATCTGCAACTGAACTGCCGCCAAATTTCTTAACTACCAGCATAATTTCCTCCTACAGTTCCTGCATTTTTAGACTTCTTCTTCTACTCTTATCATATGCAGAATTTCCGGATAAGCTTTTGCTTTTTCCTCGTATTCTCCCTCGGTCATCACCGGTGTGACAAAACCGAATTCTCCATTGCCCCCTGCCTCTACAAATCTTACTTCACCAAAATCATTGCCGATTCGTTCTTTGAACGCATCCTCATTTCCAAGGATTCGCACCAGGAACTTCTTACTGGTCTTGCTTCTGTCTTCCAATGTAAGCTTTTCTTCGCTCCAGAAATTCATGATATCTCTGCCCTGATTCTGTACAACTGCCACAATGTCAGCCACAACCGCACTTGCAGTCGGAAGCTTTCCTGCCCCACTTCCGTAGAACATCGCATCTCCCAGCATATTCCCCTTTACAAATACGGCATTAAATACACCATTCACACTGTAAAGCGGATGTTCTGCATGAAGAAGCACCGGTGCAACTCCCGCATAAAGAGTTCCGTCCACATGCTTACATTCAGCAAGAAGTTTGATATTCATTCCCAGAGCCTTTGCATACTGCATATCTTCTGTTGTGATCTTTGTAATACCTTCGGTATAAATTTCTTCAAAATCCACATATTTTCCTGAGATGATCGATGCAAGGATCGCGATCTTCCGGCATGCATCCTGTCCTTCCACATCAGCAGTCGGATCTGCCTCTGCAAATCCATTCTTCTGTGCTTCACGGAGAACCTCTTCATAGTTCGCTCCCTCGTAGAACATCCTGGTCATCATGTAATTGGTTGTTCCGTTCAGGATTCCTGCGATTTCTTCGATCTCATCACCTGTCAGGGATGATCCAAGTGCCCGGAGGATTGGAATCCCCCCTCCCACACTTGCTTCAAAAAGGAAATTCACATTCTTTTCCCGTGCTGTTTTAAGGAGTGCGGATCCATGCTTGGCAACCAACGCCTTATTGGATGTCACAACACTTTTTCCTGCTTCCAGTGCTTTTCTGACAAAGGTATTCGCCGGTTCCACACCGCCCATCACTTCTACTACAATTCCAATCTCCGGATCATTCAGGATAATCTCATAATCATGAACAATCTTTTCCTGGATCTTATCTCCCGGGAAATTTCTCAGATCCAACACATATTTTACTTCAATTTCTTCTTTTGCCCGTGACGCGATCAGCTTCTGATTTACATCCAGAACCTCTACCACACCAGAACCTACGGTACCATAACCCAATACTGCAATCTTCATCTTTTTGTCTACTCCCTGCCTACGATTTTCAAATAATGCACACCTGAATGCTGTTCAATCTCTTCCACCATCTCCGACAGATTCTTCGTTGTCTGCAACACCTCCACACTGAGCGTCAGTGTTGCCACCCCGTTGATCGGAATACTCTGGTGAATAGTCAGGATATTCGCCTGATACCTTGCCACCGCGTTTAAAAGCTCTGCCATAACCCCCGGTGTATCATCAAGCTGAATAACCATCGTAACAGTCCTTCCTTTTTCATTTTCGTGAAATGGGAAAATATCATCCTTATATTTATAGAAAGAACTTCTGCTGATACCGATCTCTTCTGTCGCTTCCTGAATAGTCATTCCACGTCTGGTTGCGAGCAGTCTCTTTGTCTCGACAACCTTTATGAGCACCTCCGGCACTGCTTTTTTCTTTACCACATAGTACTTTGTATTATCCATTGTTACTCCTCTGTTTCAGATAAGCATTGATAAATGGATCCAGCTCCCCATCCAGAACTGCACTTACATTTCCGGTCTCTTCACCGGTACGGTGATCCTTGACCAGATTGTAAGGATGTAAAATATAGGATCGGATCTGGCTTCCAAAATTGATATCCTGAACTTCCCCCCGGATGCCGGATACCTTTTCTTCCTGCTCCTGCTTTTTCAAAAGATACAGCTTGGCTTTCAACATCTGCATCGCTTTGTCCTTATTAAAAAGCTGCGAACGTTCATTCTGGCACTGCACTACGATTCCTGTCGGAAGATGCGTGATCCGCACCGCAGACGAAGTCTTGTTGATATGCTGTCCTCCGGCTCCGCTCGAACGGTAGGTATCGATCCGCAGGTCATCGTCATTCAGCTCAATGTCAATATCATCTTCAATATCCGGTATCACATCACAGGATGCAAAAGATGTCTGCCTCTTGCCTGCTGAATTGAACGGAGAAATACGCACCAGACGGTGCACTCCCTTTTCTGACTGAAAATAGCCATATGCATTATCTCCCGTTACTTCAAACGTGATTCCTTTCAGTCCGGTAATATCTCCATCCTGATAGTCCAGCACGGTTATCTGAAATCCTTTTGACTGTGCATATCTTGTATACATACGATACAGCATATTTGCCCAGTCACAGCTGTCTGTTCCTCCGGCTCCTGCATGCAGTGTCACGATTGCATTGCAGGAATCATATTCTCCCGAAAGAAGCGTCCGGATCCTGAGATCTTCAAATTCTTTTTCAAATTTAGCGATCTCACGCTGGATCTCTTTGATCATCTCCCGGTCTTCTTCCTCTTCCGTAAGTTCGATCAGTGCATTGATATCTTCATATGAACTTTCCAGATCCCGGACCTCCTTCACACAGTCCTGCATTTTCCGGAGTTCCTTCATAATCCTCTGCGAAAGCTCTGTCTTGTCCCAGAACCCCGGTTCTTCTATCTTTCTTTCCAGCTCTTCAATCCGTTTTTCTTTGCCTGCCAGGTCAAAGTGAATCCCTCATTTCCTTCAGGGGTTCTTCATACGCATTTAATGTCTGCTTAAATCCGTCTAATTCAACCACTGTATCACCTCAAATCTCATAAAATTATATAAAAATCCAAACAGTCGTATTTATTTTCTTCCACAGCACTGTTTGTATTTCTTGCCGCTTCCACACGGGCATGGATCATTTGGATATATCTTTTTCTCGGCACGTACCTTTGGACCCTTTGCAACACTGTCATCTTTATTGGTACCGGTTACCTTTGCAACCTGTTCTCTTTCAACCTTCTGTTCTACATTGACATGGAAGAGAAGTCTGACTGTATCCACTTCGATTGCACGTGTCATTTCACCGAACATATCATATCCGATCATCTTGTATTCAACCAGAGGATCTCTCTGTCCGTAAGCCTGCAGACCGATTCCCTGACGTAACTGATCCATATCATCAATGTGATCCATCCATTTTGCATCGATCACACGCAGAAGGAACACACGCTCCACCTCACGCAGATGCTCTGCTTCCGGGAACTGTGCTTCTTTTTCTTCGTATGCTTTTGCAGCACGTTCTTTCAGGAGATGCTTGATCTCTTTTGGCTCTTTATCCTTTGCATCCTCCTCCGTAACCGGCGGAAGCGTTGGAATCACATCCAGAAGTTCACGGTTCATTGCTCCAAGATCCCATTCTTCAAAATCCTGTTCCTCAGAAAGATTGGCATCGACAGTATTTTCCACAAAGTCTGTGATAATAAGGAAGATAGAATCTCTCATATTATCACCGTCAAGGACTCTGCGTCTTTCATCGTAGATGATCTCTCTCTGTTCATTCATTACCTGGTCATATTCAAGCAGGTTCTTACGAATACCAAAGTTATTGCTCTCAATCTTCTTCTGAGCCTTCTCAATCGCACTTGAAAGCATCTTGTGCTCGATCTGTTCTCCTTCTTCTACTCCAAGCTTGGTAAATACATCCATCAGTCTCTCGGAACCGAACAGACGCATCAGGTCATCCTCCAGAGAAATATAGAATCTGGATTCTCCCGGATCGCCCTGACGTCCGGCACGTCCACGCAACTGGTTGTCAATACGTCTGGACTCATGACGCTCTGTACCGATGATCTTCAGTCCGCCGGCTGCTCTTGATTCTTCATCAAGCTTGATATCCGTACCACGGCCTGCCATGTTGGTTGCGATCGTAACAGCCCCATGCTGTCCTGCCTGCGCAACGATCTCAGCCTCCAGTTCATGGAACTTGGCATTCAGTACATTATGTTTTACGCCGCGTTTACTGAGCATCTTACTGAGGAGCTCGGAAGTTTCGATCGTGATCGTACCAACCAGAACCGGCTGTTCTTTTTCATGCGCTTCACAGATAGCATCAATAACCGCGTTAAATTTCTCTTTCTTTGATTTGTAAACGGCATCCTCCAGGTCAATTCTCTGTACCGGAACATTCGTCGGAATCTCAATAACGTCCATTCCGTAAATATCACGGAACTCCTGTTCCTCTGTGAGAGCTGTACCTGTCATACCGGATTTCTTCTCATATTTATTAAACAAATTCTGGAATGTAATGGTAGCCAGAGTCTTACTTTCTCTCTTCACCTTTACATGCTCTTTTGCTTCGATTGCCTGATGAAGTCCGTCAGAATAACGGCGTCCCGGCATGATACGTCCGGTAAATTCATCAACAATCAGGACCTCATCATCTTTTACTACATAATCCTGGTCACGGAACATCAGATTATGTGCACGCAGTGCCAGAATGATGTTGTGCTGGATCTCCAGGTTCTCCGGGTCAGCAAGGTTCTCAATATGGAAGAACTTCTCAACCTTCTTCACACCCTCTTCGGTCAGGTTGATATTCTTTTCTTTTTCATTGACAATGAAGTCTCCGGTCTCTTCGATCTCTTCTCCCATAATGGCGTTCATCTTAGAGAATTCCCCGCTTGCCTCACCTCTCTCCAGCTGTCTTGCCAGAACATCACATGCTTCGTAAAGTCTGGTTGACTTTCCACTCTGTCCGGAAATGATAAGCGGTGTTCTCGCTTCATCGATCAGAACTGAGTCAACCTCATCGATAAGTGCATATTTCATACCGCGCTGTACCAGTTGTTCTTTGTAGATAACCATGTTATCACGGAGGTAATCGAAACCAAGTTCATTATTCGTCACATAAGTGATATCGCAATTATACGCTGCACGTCGTTCATCATTATCCATCTGGTTCAGAACAACTCCAACAGTCAGTCCCAGGAATTCATGAACCTTTCCCATCCACTCAGCATCACGCTTTGCCAGATAGTCGTTGACTGTTACAATATGCACCCCTTCTCCGGTCAGTGCATTTAAGTATGCCGGCAGTGTAGATACAAGTGTTTTACCTTCACCGGTCT
>ENA-UOOD01003102-UOOD01003102.1-human-gut-metagenome-genome-assembly--contig:-CS67-NODE-3102-length-14140-cov-16.409443_pt1 | contig 14140 bp, 10 predicted proteins | sample MGYA00242464_ERZ724011 | MGnify/ENA metagenome assembly ERZ724011 | reverse complement strand
AACGAGTATAAGAGAGCCAATGGATTCAACTATACCTGCGGTTTTCAGGCTGGGCTGAATCAGAAGTGGACAGTGGTTTCCGTCAATCGTATTTTGAAAAATGAATCCTATACGGGAACATTGATTCAGGGCAAACGCAGGAAAATCAATTACAAAGTAAAAAAGAGCCATGATGTTGGAAGTGAAAACTGGATTCGGGTAGAAGATGCGCATGATGCCATTATCAGCAAAGGCGAGTTCCAGCAAGTACAGCAGTTGTTGGAACTGGACACTCGTACCGCACCATCGCAGACAACAGTTTATCCATTATCAGGTTTTCTACGCTGTGCAGACTGCGGGCAGAATATGATTCGCCGCACGGTGACGAAAAACGGAAAGAAGTATCAATACTATCACTGCTCTACCTATAAGAATGGCGGCGACTGCACACCGCACATGATAAACAGTGAGAAGCTGACGGAAAGCGTTCTGGCTGCGATTCGGCATCAAGTGACACTTCTTGTAGAAGCGGAAAAGGTACTCTCCAATGCAGAGTTGGCAAGCGGCGAACAGATTGGCATAAAGATTCTGGACAGCCAGATCACTGCACTGGAAGCTGAATTAGAACGGTACAGTAATTTGAAAATCCGTCTGTATCAGGACTTATGCGATGATGTTGTCAGTCGGGAAGAGTACGGAGAAATGAATACTCGCTTTGCGCAGAAGATAAAAGAGGCACAGGATAAGATTCAGGAAATCCGCGAAAAGAAGCAGGAGGCATTAAAGCACGACACACTGCTTCCTACTTGGTTGGAAGAATTTAAGCAATACGAACATATCAAAACGCTCGAACGTAGGGTCGTGGTGGAACTGATCGACCACATAGATGTTCATAGCAAAACAGAGATTGAAATTCATTTCTGCTTCGAGGATGAACTACACAGTATCACAGAAAAATTCATGGAATATCAAGCACATCATGGAAATGAGGTGGCAGAGGAATGAAATGGGTCAGTTATACAAGGTCGATTTCCAGCAGGATCGGAGAAGAAAATCCATCCAATACGATTGCGGAGCAGAATGAGCGCATTGCGCGGTATCTAAAAAAGCGTGGGTGCAGCGTATCCGAAAAATACAGTGACCGAAAGAGAACAGCAGAAGCCACAGAGGGCTTTGACAAATTGGTACAGGATGGGATGGCTCGGAAATTTGATGCAGTTGTTGTGGATTCTATCTTCCGCTGTGGAAGAACCCTTCCGTTTGCCATTGAAGCACTGCAGAGGACGTTCTATCCGCTTGGTATCCAATTTGCAGTTGTGGAAGATGACTTTTGCAGTGCAGACAAAACTGCCGAAGAAGTTGCAAAGTATTTCAATGGAAAGACCATTGATAAGATTCGTTCGGAATTTATTACCAATCGCCAGAATCACTTTGAAGAAGGTACATTGACCCATCGACAGGCTAAATATGGTTATGCGCTGTCGGAAGATCGCAGAAACCTTGTTCTTAATCCTGAGAGCGCACAGGTTGTAAAGCTGATTTTTCAGATGTATCTGGAAGATATGAAAATCCCGGAAATCGCAAGAGCATTGGATGCACAGGACGTTCCATCTCCACAAATCCAGATGGCAAAGAAAAAAAGGTCAAGAACAAAAATCAAGTGGCCGGATTCAACCATTCGCTCGATTTTGAAAAATCCACTCTATATCGGAAAGTGTACGCTGACACTGGCAAAGGCAAAGCGAGAATTGGAGGTTCCGGCGATTGTTTCAGAGACGGAATTTCAGAAAGCCCAGAAAAAGTTGGGATCTACGAGGTTGCCTTCGAGAAAAAAGGCCCGAAAAAAACCAAATCTGCTCTTCAAAAAAATCTATGACAAGGAAAGTGGAAAAGGTCTGCTGTGCAGAACATCAGAAGATGAACGCCAGCAAATCTATTCGTTTGACAAGGGGTATAGATGCTTCTCTGGAAAAGCCCCTTTCATCGAAAGCGAGAAAATCTTTCGAGAGATTCTTTCAGCTTTGGAAAAAGAAAAAATGCAAGCTGCGCATATTGATAGAGTGCTGGACTCGAATCCTGAGAAAGTCAAACAGTGCATGGATGCTGGACTATTGCAGTACAGAAAAAAAGCAAATGAGATCGTTACGCACTTGATGGCCAAGGACGATGAACGAACAGCAGTTTATCGGGAATACGAGCAGGGATCAATTTCACTAGAACAGGTAGAGGAGTATGAACATCAGTATCAGGTGGCGGTCCAGAAGCAGGAAGCGGCTTTTAAAAAAGTAATGCTGGCTGTTAATGACATAGAAAAAGCATTTAGCCATGGGAATCCCTGGTTGATGAAGTTCCGAGCGATTTCAATTCCTGAAACGTTGGAGCGCACGCATCTTAAAGAATGGCTTGACCATGTATGGATCGTAGATTTTGAACAGGTAGAAGTGATCCTACAAGAAAGTGAGTGGAAGAGATTCTTCCTGGAAGAATGGCTGAACAACGGAGAGGAAGATTGTAATGGCAAGAAAGAGTAGAAAGAATATGATGCCGCAGGCTGCTGTGCAGGAGGCCGTACAGCAAAACGAAAAAGAACTTCTGCGCACGGCAGCGTATGCGCGGCTGTCGGTTGAGAACGGCGGGCATGAAACAGAAGATTCCCTGCACACACAGATTTTGCAAATTCATAATTATATCAGGGAAAACCCGGAACTGACGCTGACCGATACCTATGCAGACAACGGTTTTACGGGAACACGTTTTGACCGACCAGAATTTGAGCGTATGATGCAGGATGTACGGACAGGCAAAATTCAGTGCATCGTAGTGAAGGACTTATCTCGATTTGGTCGTGACTATATCGAAACGGGAAGCTATCTGGAAACTATTTTCCCGATGCTCCATGTTCGTTTTATCGCCATCAACGATGATTTTGACAACATCCGGCAGTCGGATGTGGATAGCCTTGCTGTTCCCATCAAGAACATGGTAAACAGCTTGTACGCGAAGGACATTTCAAAGAAAATCAGCCTTAGTTACCAGATGCGCCGCGAGAAGGGAATCCCTACATCGTGGTGTACACCGTATGGCTATCAGTTGAACCAACAGGGAAATAAGCTTGAAGCGACTGAGGATGCGAAGTGGGTCAAACTGATCTATCAATGGTATCTTGCAGGAGTGAGTACAAACGAAATTGCCCGCAGGTTGGAATTTTTAGAAGTAGCAAGGCCGAACGAACGGCTGAATCGCAAATTACATGAGGGAGATGACCCTACCTATAATAAATGGCACCCCAGTACGGTTCTTCGTATTTTAAACAGCAGTGCCTATATTGGAGAACTGGTATCTGGGAAAACGCAAACTGCATCATACAAAGGGATTGGCCTCCATCCAGTGGAAAAGAAGGAATGGCATATTGTTGAAAACGCTCATGAAGCAATCATTCTAAAATCGGATTTTGAAAAAGTGCAGGCACGGCGGGAACAGAATAAGGAAAGACGGGAAAGGGCGATGGCTCGTTCCAAAGCAACCAGAGAGAAGTGTTATAACCATCTATCGGGAATGGTTTACTGTGGCTGCTGCAGACGCAACATGACGTTTGAACGGCGTGTGCATGGTACGGTGAAAGAAACGCACTATGGAGTGTTCATTTGCAAAAGAAAGAAGAACACGACTCCCTGTGCCTATCATGCGGTGCCGGAGAAAATGCTGATGATGGTGGCGATGGATCAGATTCATCATCTGGTGTCTACCATGTGTGAAGAAGAAAAGCTGGTAAAAGACATGATGCGCGGCAGCAATCTGGATTCTGCCCGTTCCATCAAAATGAAAGAAAACTCTATCCTGTTTCGGATTCAGGAAGCCGAAGAACGGCGGTTGCGTTTATATGAGGACTATAAAGCTGAAATTCTGGACGAAGATGAATATAGTCAGCTAAAGGAACACTACATAGCAGAAAAGCAGCGGTTGGAACATGAACTGCAAAAGCAGCGTCAGCGCGCATTGGAACTGGAAAAGAGAATCAAAATCTGCGATGCGCAGATGGAGCGGATGCGCGGGATTCTGAATCAAAATGAATTTGATGAAGAACTGGTGCATGAACTTATCAAGAGAATTTATGTGGGAATGGACAATTCTGTGGAGGTCGAATTTAAGTGCAGCGACCCCTATCAGGAAGTGCTTGCAATCATGTCGGAGGTTCAGAATGAATGATAAAATTGCAATCTATCTCCGCTTATCATTGGCAGACGGAGATTTGAAAAAGGGCAGCAAGGATGAAAGTAACAGCATTGAGAACCAACGGATGCTGCTCCACGATTACATTGGGAAGCAGGAAGATTTATTTGGCGAGATTGTAGAATATGTGGATGATGGCTATACGGGAACAAATTTTAATCGTCCGGCTTTTCAGAAAATGATTGTGGATTTGAAGCAGGGCGATATAAAAGTCATCATGGTAAAGGATTTATCCCGCCTTGGTCGTGACTATATCGGTGTTGGCGATTACATTGAACAGATTTTTCCGTTGATGGGAGTTCGGTTTATTGCTGTGAATAATTCCTTTGACAGCATGAAACTGAACAACGGAACGCCGGGAATCGAAGTGGCGGTCAGCAATCTGGTGAATAATATGTATAGCCGGGATATTGCGAAAAAGATTCGGGCTGCTCTGGAAACGAACTGGAAGAACGGGAAAGCCACCTGCACGAATGTTCCTTTTGGATATGTGTGGAACAAGAAAGGTGGGCGGCGGTGGGAGATTGACCCGGAGGCTGCAGCCTGCGTGAAAAAAGTATTTGAATTAGCATTGTCCGGCCGCAATACAACGCAGATCGCCTACGGCATGAACGAATTAAATCTTCCTACGCCGGGATTGTATGCGAAACGAAAGAATCTGCTGATGGGCAGCAATCCTATTATTGCCCCGGACAGTGAAATGTTATGGAACGCGGCAATCGTGTGGAGAATCCTTAGACGGTATGAATACACTGGTGCGTTGGTTATGGGGAGAAGAAAGAAAATTGATGTGAATACTACCTCTGTTCGGACGCTCCCGGAGGATAAGTGGATCATCGCAGAAAACGCTCATGCGGCCATCGTGACAAAAGATGAATACTACCAGGCACAGAAAGCAATCCGTAACGTAACTCCAATTCAATATAAGGTGGGTGATGATTTTGCGTTAAAAGGAAAAATCTGCTGCGGAAACTGTAATCGGCAGCTTCGCCACGAAAGGCAATATGGGGAAATGGTTTTCTATTGCGGCTATAAACGGTCAGCCGGAAAGTTCTCTAAATGCTACGGCGGCTATTACAGAGAATATTCGGTGAATGCAAAAGTGGCTCGTGCGATAAAAACAGTATTCTATGCGCTGGATGTGGTAAATCAGGGAATGCAGGAAAAGCAGTCTATCACGGTGCGCTGCATGGACATTGAGGACTTGGAAAAGCAAGCGGAAGCCATTCGGGTAGAGCAAATCAAACTATATGAATCGTATGCGGACGGTGTGCTGCTGCGAGATGCGTACATAGAAAAGAAAAAGGCTCTTTCGGAAAAACTGGCTGCATTGCAGGATAGCATACGGACAGAAAAGGAAGAACAGGAGTGTGCCGATGAACTGGATGAAGAAATCCGCAACCTGACAAAGCAGGCAAGTCAAAAAACATACATAGGCGGTCTGACCAAGGAATGTGTAGATGCTTTTGTCAGCATGGTTTATCTGTATGACGATCAGACGATGAAAGTTGAGTTTAACTGTGAGGATGTGATTCGGAGAGCATTGGAAAAGTATGGCGCATAACTGCATAGAAACAGCAAGGTGAGCAAAAAGAATGCCCGTCTGGTTGAGAGGATTCGTAAATCTTCTCGATCAGGCGGGCATTTCATTCCGTAGGAATGACTTTGACCGCATAAGCCACAGACAGCACCCCGGTGTAATCCGAAGTGCAGCTGTGTCTTATGCGGGCTTTTTTGTTATATGATCAGCGGGCTACAAAATCAGATTCCCAAACCGTACAGTATGGCTTTCATCTCTCTTACCATCCGAGTGAGAATTTCCTGTTCGATTTCATTGCAGTCCAAGAGAAGACGGTGAATTTCGGAATTTGAGGTTGAAGTCGAGTGCATCAAACTATCTACCAGCAAATCATCAGTCGATACGTCAAGAGCATTGGCAATATCAACCAGTGCATCAAGACTTGGGCGTTTGATAGCGGATTCGATTACGCTAATATGTTTTCGTGTCATGTTAAGCTGCTCTCCAAGGGCCTCTTGCGTGATACCAGCTTGTTTTCGGGCATTTGAAATGCGCTTGCCCAAAGCTTTATAATCAGTAGCCATGTGCTTTTCTCCTTATGATTCCCCGCATAAGGCAGTACAATTATCTCGCATGATGGTAGGCAGAGCAACTCTATATCAAAGGTTCTAAGACCGCAAAGGGACACACTGCTAGCTGCTCTGTGGTCTTAGGCTGTTTTGCTACCTACTGGGTAGCAAAAGGCAACTCATGCTACCTGATGGGTAGCAGTCAAAACGCAACGAATGCTTTATAATAGAGGTAGGAAAAGACTGCAAATAGGAAGGAAAGACGATGGCGGACAAGGTAGAAAAAAGAATTCTTACATTATATAGTGATGTGCAGGCAACTTCTGTTCACTGGTTGTGGTATCCATTCATTGCAGTGGGAAAGATAACATTGCTACAAGGCGATCCCGGCGATGGAAAGTCAACCATGATGATGAATCTGATTGCGGAACTTTCTAAGGGTGGGAAAACACCGGATGGAAAGCCTGTTGGGACGCCGCAGAGGGTTATCTACCAGTGTTCGGAAGATGGAGTATCAGATACCATTAAACCCAGACTGGAAAGATGTGGCGCAGATTGTAGAAAAGTAGCTTTTATCAATGAAGAAACATACAGTGGTCTAACACTGGATGATGAGCGCATCCGTCAGGCAATCATTGAATTTCGCCCACGGCTTGTAGTTATAGACCCGATTCAGGCGTATTTAGGAAGTGATTCTGACCTCCAGATTGCAGGGAGAGCCAGAAAACTGATGCAGCGTCTCGGAATGTGGGCTTCAGTATATGATTGTGCCATTGTGCTGATTGGTCATCTCAATAAGAAAGAGGGAACGAAAGGTTTGTACCGAAGCCTTGGCAGCATAGATGTGGTTGCTGCTGCGCGAAGTGTTTTGCAGGTGGAGCGTGACCAGAAAGATACAGATATTCGTATTGTTCGGCAGATAAAAAACAGTTTGGCTCCGTCTGATGGAGAAATTCGGTTTTCTATAACAGCGGAGATGGGTTTTCAATGGTTGGAGTGCAAGAGCACATTCGTTTCATCGGAACAACCGAAAGTGCCGGAATTTGAGTCAAAAACAGAAAAGGCAGCATATCTGATAAAAAAGTTGCTTTCTGATGGCGATATGAGAGCAAGAGAAATCTATATGCGGATGAAAGATGAAGGAATCAGCCGCAGAACCGCAGAAAATACGAAGAAAGAACTCGGTATCCGAAGTTATCGGAAGATGCGACAGTGGTATTGGAGCATCCATACGGGAGAATGAGGAAAAGCACATGATTACCGGTGAAGTAGAAGCAGTAGACCGTAAGCAAAAAATCAGAGACCGCTATAAGGGCGTAGATATATCGGAATTGGAAGTCATTCCCGCCAAAATCATAGAGGATTTGGAAACAAGTTCTGTGATTCGGCGTGTGGCAGCATATATCCGTGTTTCCACGGATAATGATGAACAGACTTCTTCGTATGAACTTCAGAAAAACTATTATACGGATTATATTCAGGCACAGCCGGGATGGGTATTTGTTGGAATCTATGCGGATGAGGGCATCAGCGGCACATCTCTGGAACACCGAAAAGGGATGCAGCAGTTGATTGAGGACTGCAAGGCAGGCAAGATTGACCTTGTTCTTACAAAATCCATTGCCCGTTTTGCTCGAAATATCGTTGACTGCCTTTCTGTGATTGAACTTCTGAAAAATCTGAATCCGCCTGTGGGTGTGAAATTTGAAGCAGATAATATCTATACGCTGGACAGCAATGGACGCATGATTCTGACGATTCTGGCATCTGTGGCAGAGGAAGAATCGCATTCCAAATCTATCATTATGAACTGGTCGATTGATCGGCGGTTCAGCCGTGGCCTGTTCCTGACCCCTGCATTGCTTGGATACGATAAAGACGAGGAAGGCAACCTTGTAATTAACCCGGAGGAAGCACAGACGGTAAAGGTGATTTACTACCTGTACCTGAATGGATATTCGCTTACGGAGATTGCAACTCTTTTGATGGAGTATAGCCGTAAGACGAAGTTGGGACGTGTGGAGTGGAATCCCGGTACACTTGCAGGTGTTCTGGCAAATGAGCGCCATTGTGGTGATGTACTGGCAAGAAAGACCTTTACACCGAACTTTTTGACGCATAAATCAAAGAAAAACAACAATGATCGGACACAGTACAGGCAGAAGAATCACCATGAAGCCATTGTTTCCAGAGAAGTTTTTAATGCAGCCAATCATCTGCGGGCATCCCGCAATTATTCAAAGAAAAACAGACCCTTGCCCGTGTTGAGCGTGGTTGAAGATGGGATTTTGCGAGGATATGTGCCTTTTGATAAGGATTGGACAGGTTTTTCGGCAGAAGAATACAGGGAAGCCTCTGAAAGCGTGATGAAAGAACCGGATGTCACTGTTACTGCGGATGTGAAAAAGCGTCTTGATCTGACGGGCTATGAAATAGTCAGGGTACAGTATTTTTCTACTATGCAGAATCCGGCTATGACGATTTCTAATGAACGATTGCGCTTTAACACCGCTTGCTTGAAAAAGTTTGAAAATGTTGAATATGTGGAGCTGCTGCTAAATTCTGTTGAACGCTGCATTGCCATTCGCCCCTGTGACAAGAATAATCCAAACGCGATCCGTTGGGGCAGACTGAAAGAGGGACGTTGGTGTGCAAGCACTTTGGGCTGTCGTGGACTTGCAAAGACTTTATTTGACATTATGGAATGGGATGAGGATTTGCGTTATCGGTTCCGTGGCCAGTTTTTGGAGCAGGGCGATAACAAAATGATGCTGTTCGCATTTGATGAGCCTGAAATGATTAAGGTGGAAGAAATCGTTCTGCCTCCAAAGGAAAACACCGAAGAAGATGAGGGCGAAACGGTCAAAAAGAAGATTTACATTTTTCCACCAGAGTGGGCTGGAACATTTGGACAGCCGATTACAAGTATAGCACAGGTGGGTATCTTACGGCAGGAGCATTATGCCGGAAACTGGGATGTATTTCGTCCTGCGACGGAGATAGAGGAAATGAACATATTTACGGCAGAAAGTCTAAATGAGTTGCTCCGTGAAGCGGAGAAGATAATGGAAGGATGGACTGATTATAGATGAATGAAGAAAACACAACAATCATGCCGCCAGAGAAGCAGATTGTGCAGGATGATAGAGACGCACGGGCGGAAGAACTGGAAAGTGCCTTTTCGTATGATGGCTACCAGGTCGTGCGAAAGGAATTGTTTGCCCATCTGCGTGACCCGGCAATCGTGATTCGTAAAGATAGTATCACATTCAATACAGCCTGTATCACAGGGCTGGAGGATGTGGTCTACGTTCATGTCATGTTCAACAATGATTTGAAGCGTATCGTTGTTCGTGGGTGTGATGAAAATGACAAGGACGCTCTGCGTTGGTGCGTGGCAAAACCGGATAAGCGCAAAAGCCGGAAGATGTCCTGCAAGCCATTTGCGACTTTAGTTTATCAGAAAATGGGATGGGACAGCGAGTGCCGATATAAAATGCTGGGGTACAGGATTACCTTTGAGGGTGAAACTCTGTATGTTTTTGATCTGCTTGTGCCAGAAATTTTTCATGAAGGACAGAGAAAAAAGAACGCAGTCGATTCGCAGGATAATGCTGCGTCAACAAAACCTGTGAACAGCCGAAAGGGATTTTACCTGGATGATATTGTGGGAACTTTTGGTGTGCCTGTGGAAGAACACCGGAAAGAATCTGAAGTCAAGCAAATGGATGGGTATGTGTCAATGGGGATTCTGACAGGAAAGATTGCTCCTGAAGCTGGAAAGGACTAATTGACAGGTTGTACAAGGGGAGGGTCTGTCCATTTGTGGGAGGTGAGCAATATGCAAAAAACAGAACAGAAAACGGAGCAACAGGCAGGACTTGGCATGAGTTTCTGCGAGGAAGAGGGACGAATCACGGTCTTCAGAAAAACGCTGGAAGCGTTAGAATGGCCGTCACACTATCGGTTTCTGTATAATCGTAAAATGAAACAGATAGCTGTACAGGCGTGTGGAGCAGAAGAATCAGGAGCGCATCGTGTGGGAAAACCAGACGAATCTAATAGCGGCGAAATCAAGTGTATGGCATTGGTTCGCATGATTTACGGGGATTCTGGGTGGGACAAGAAAATGTCCTATCGGCTGATCGGAAGAGCTTTTCCACAGCAGCGACTTGTTTCGTTTAAGATAACGGATGCGATGCAGATAGAAAACGGGAGAGTACTGACTGAAATGTGAATCTCACATTAGTGGGTTCTGAAATAATTAGTTGCCTATGATATAACAGTGGCGAAGAATGCAATAATATGGACAACTCCGTGCAAGGAAAGTTTACAGTTGGTTGCTTGATATGGGCGGTGAATTATGGTAAGATGGAAGTACGATAGGAGAGTTTACGCTCTTGTTGAATCTACTGCGAGGAAGTGAATGCCGATGGAAAAACAAGGCACGGTGGAAAATCAGCTTGCCCACACGATAGATCAGACAGAGTATGATTCGAGGTATGACAGAACAGCGAAAAAGCTGTTGGCAAACAAACAGATTCTGGCACAGATCATGAAAGGCTGTGTGAATGAATACAGCGATTGCACCGTAGATGATATTGTTGAGAAATACATCGAGGGAACCCCGGAGGTTGGCTCTGTTGGTGTTCATGTCGATGATACGAACAGACCCAAAAAGTCAACAGATGTAATCAAGGGTAGTAACAACGAGGACTCTACGCTGACCGAGGGAACATTGTTCTACGATGTTCGCTTTGACGCAATCGCACCGAAATCTGCGGACAGTGCAGAACAGGAAGAAGTCATTCGTCTGATTATCAATGTGGAAGCACAGACAAAATTCAAGCCGGGATACCCATTGACGAAACGGGCAATCTATTATTGTAGCAGAATGATTTCTGCACAGCACGGTCCGATTTTTACAAAATCTGAATATGGGAAGATTCGTAAGGTCTACTCCATCTGGATTTGTACTCAGCCGTCAGATAGTTTTGAAAATACGCTTACCCGGTACTCCATCAAACCCGAACAGTTGATTGGAGAAGCGCAGGAAGAAACCGAAAACTACGATTTGATGAGTGTCGTAATGATTTGTTTAGGCAAGCCAGGGACGGAGAATCATAAGGGAATCCTGAAATTTATGGAAGTGCTGTTATCTTCCACAAGATCAGGTTCGGAGAAAAAGAAGATTCTGGAAGAAGAGTTTGGCGTTGCAATGAGCGAAGAACTGGAAAGAGAGGTGCTTGAAGTGTGCAATCTTAGTCAAGGCGTAAGAGCCGAAGGCCGTGAAGAAGGCCGTCAGGAAGGCAGAATCGAAGGCATCGGAATTGGCGAGATTCGGATGCTGGTTCAGCTTGTTCGAGAGGGTGATTTACCGCTGGAGCGTGCTGCGGCAAAAGCAAAGATGACAGTTGAGCAGTTTAAGGAAACAATGGAGAACACCCCATTACAGGCAGTGTGAAAATAAAATAGCATAAGATAACGGATAGCCCTACAAGGCCCTGATGATTCAAAGAATTGTCAGAAAAGCCTTGTGGGGCTTATTTTTTTGCTTTTTTTGAGAATTTTTTTGTCCCTATCTTGACATCAGGGGGCTACGTTGGCCTGTCCATTGCAACTCTGTTGAGCCAGCACCATCAGGTGACTGCTGTGGATATCATTCCAGAGAAGGTGGACATGATTAACAATCGCAAGTCTCCGATTCAGGATGACTATATAGAGAAGTATCTCGCAGAAAAAGAATTGAACCTGACCGCAACTCTGGATGCAAAGGCTGCATACTCTGATGCGGACTTTGTTGTTATAGCGGCCCCTACGAACTACGACAGCCACACGCAGCATTTCGACACATCTGCGGTTGAGGCTGTGATCAAGCTGGTCATGGAATATAACCCGGATGCTATCATGGTCATTAAATCCACAATCCCTGTGGGTTACACCGCTTCTGTGCGTGAGAAGTTCAACAGTAAGAACATCATCTTCAGCCCGGAGTTCCTGCGTGAGTCAAAGGCTCTGTATGACAATCTGTATCCGAGCCGTATCATCGTTGGTACTGACCTGAACGATGAGCGTCTGGTCGAAGCAGCACACGAGTTCGCTGGTCTGCTACAGGAAGGTGCTATCAAGGAGAACATCGACACTCTGTTTATGGGCTTCACCGAAGCAGAGGCCGTTAAGCTGTTCGCCAATACATATCTGGCCCTGCGCGTGGCTTACTTTAACGAACTGGACACCTATGCAGAGAGCAAGGGCTTGAACACCCAGCAGATTATCGACGGTGTATGCCTTGACCCTCGTATTGGCAGCCACTACAATAACCCGTCCTTTGGTTACGGCGGATACTGCCTGCCGAAAGATACTAAGCAGCTGTTGGCTAACTATGCAGATGTGCCGGAGAACCTGATCGAGGCTATTGTCGAGAGTAATAGAACAAGAAAGGACTTCATCGCTGATCGTGTCCTGAAGTTGGCTGGTTATTATGGTTATGACGAGGATAACGAGTACGATAAGGAACAGGAAAAATCTGTGACCATTGGTGTGTACCGCCTGACCATGAAGAGCAATAGCGATAACTTCCGTCAGAGTTCTATTCAGGGCGTTATGAAGCGCATCAAGGCCAAGGGCGCAACTGTGATCATCTATGAGCCAACTCTGAAAGACGGTGAGACTTTCTTTGGATCAGTAGTGGTTAATGATCTGGCTAAGTTCAAGGAAATGAGCCATGCTATCATCGCAAACCGCTATGACAAGTGCCTGGATGATGTGAAGGATAAAGTTTATACACGCGATATTTTCCAGAGAGATTAATTTGGGTGTGGAGAGGAAAAATAAATGATCATTACACAAACACCGTTCCGTATGTCTTTCTTTGGCGGCGGAACAGATATGGAAAGTTTTTTTAAGGAGTATGGCGGTTCGGTTCTCTCTGCCACTTTTGATAAATATTGTTATGTGAATGTGCGCCATCTTCCGCGCTTTTTTGACTACTCTACGGAGCTGTCCTATTCAAAGACGGAACGAGTAACTGACATTAACGATATTCAGCATCCTGCAATCCGAAATGCGATGAAGATGTTGGATATGCATGAGATTCGTCTTACCTATCACTCAATTCCGTCCATCAATACACCCATCAACCCATCATCCACCCCCTCATCACACCCACCCTGAGGAGCGCATCTGGGCAGGGCGAACGCCCCGGCGGCAGCCCCGGGTCCCGGACGCTCCGAAGATCAAGCACGACAAGATGAAACAATTTTACATGATTGACATGGAGCGAAAAAGGTGGTAATATTATCTTGTCAAAAAATGCGAATCCCTCTCGCTCGCGAAGGAAAAATCTCTCTCGCAATGAAAAATAAAACGATACAACGAACGAAAATCGAATTTGCCAAAGGCTGGCAGACACGAGGGACTTAAAATCCCTTTCTGAAGACAGAGTATGGGGTTGCCCCCGCTGGAGACATTGAAAATCTCAGAATTGTTCGTTGATTCGAATGATTGTCGGACTTTCTTTTTGCTCTGCTTTCTGGAAGCTTTGGAGAGGTGAGAGGAATCATTCTTGCATAGACGATGCCGTATGGACGCGTTTACAAGAACCTTTCCATGCGGGGCCATAGTGAAATATTTTTATATCAAACAGACTGCCCCCAAAGCAGCTCGCATCAAATTGCGCTGCTTTGGGGGCAGTTTTACGCTTTGCGGGGGATGGGCGGGGCGCTGTCGTCCGTAAGGCCGAGAATATAATCGGTACTGGTATGGTAGAGACCGGCAAGCTGAATCAGTACCTCGGTGGGAATATCCCGCTTGCCGGTCTCGTAATTGGAATAGCAGACCTGGG
>ENA-UOOD01003095-UOOD01003095.1-human-gut-metagenome-genome-assembly--contig:-CS67-NODE-3095-length-14169-cov-20.192220_pt1 | contig 14169 bp, 5 predicted proteins | sample MGYA00242464_ERZ724011 | MGnify/ENA metagenome assembly ERZ724011 | reverse complement strand
TGCCGCTGCTGTTGGCTGTGCCGATGTAACCGGCGTACCATTTGGAGCTGGGAACATCGGTAAAGACTTTTGTATCCTTTGCAGCCAGACCGAGGGCGCGTGTGACAATAGCAGCAAATTCCGCGCGCGTCATCGTCTTATTCGGTGCAAACGTGCCCTTACCCATGCCATTGATGATGCCGCGGGATGCGAGTTCTTCGATAGCAGCTTTGTTCGCGTGATTCTTGATGTCCGAGAACGTTGTGCCGGGAGCGGTTACGCCGGGAACATTCACAGAAGCATCCGCTTTGTTTTTGTTGACGCTTGTGCTGGGTTTCGAGGTGTTCTTGGTCACATCGCCCATACGGTACAGGCTGTTTTCGCCATTTGCCGCGCGGTCAATGGCGACCAAAGCGTAAAAGCCCTGTTCGGCGGACATCTGGTTGTTGCCGTCCGAGCCGTCGAGGACGTGGTAGAAGCCGCCGTTCGACTGGCGGAAGGAGAGAAGATTTTCTGTCAGGTTGTGGCCGCTTTTCACGAAACGGCTGTCATCCAGAGAAATCCCCAGCTCGCAGAGGGCGACTATGACCTGCGCGACGGATTCGACGTTCGTCGTTCCCCAGGAGGAGAATCCGCCCTTGCTGTCCTGCGCTTTGGAAAGGTAGGTCAGTGCCTTGTCTGTCGCGGTCTTGACGGCCTTCTGGTCCTGATATTTTGCAAGCGCCTGCAATGCCATTGCGGAAATGTCCACGTCGGAATCGCCGGTGCCGGTGAGACTCCAGCCGCCGTCCTTCATCTGATTCTTGATGATCTCATCGATATAGAGCTGGCGCGTGGCCTGTGTCTTTGCGGCAGGATTTTTGGGAATATCGTAATTGCCGGAATCCAGCGCGATCAATGCCCAAATGGGGCCGTTCATGCCCTGCCAGATCGTTTTTTCAAAATCGCCAAGCGGGGTCAGAAGATTGTAGCCCGCGACCTTGGACGGATCGCGTCCAATGGCGGTCAGCGCGAGAATGACGCGGGAATACTCGGTGTATTTTCTTTCATGCAGCACGCCGGAGCAGTTCTTGACGTACTTCTCGACGCGCGCATAGTAATCTTCATAGTAATTTGCGGGAACAGCGTAACCGGAACGAGCAAGACCGATAATTGCCCATTCGCCGCCGATGGAGCCGACCTCCGGCGCTTTGACAGCGGACACCATATAGGCGGCGCTGCCTTGTACTTCATTCTGGACGCTGGACGCTGCAAATGTGGGAACAGCCAGCGAGAACAGGACGGAAAACGCCAGAATCAGCGCTGCAAATTTACGAATTTGCTTCATATTTTAATCTCCCTATAATGTGGCAAGCAGGGCTGCCCCCAAATGGGGGCAGTCCTGTGCTGTAAAGTGATTATTTTGTGGTCTTAGCTACGTTTTCCGCGAACCGATGGAGAATCGCGGCGACCTGGGCTCTGCTGGCGTTGCCAGTCGGCATGAGTTTGCCGTTCGAGCCGTTGACCAGCTTTTCAGCAACGGACCATTGCAGAGACGCTACGGCATAACCGGAGACGCTTGTATGGTCGGAGAAGCTGTTCAAGCTGGAGCTTGCGGCGGTATTGTACTTCTTGTACTGCGCATAGCGGTACAGAATTGCCGCCATCTGCTCGCGGGTGACGTTCGCGTTCGGGCTGAACGTGGATGCCGAAATGCCGTTGACAATGCCGTTGTCGGCTGCCCACGTCACAGCGTCCTCATAATATCCATTGTACTGGACATCCGAGAAGCCGCTGCGTCCGTTGACTGCGGGCTGACCTTCCAGTCGGTACAGAACCGTGACGAGCATCGCGCGGGTCATGGATGCGTTCGGAGAGAACGTTGTGTCGCTCGTGCCTGCGAACAGACCGTTTTCATACGCGAATGCAACATCCTCGTAGAACCAGTCGCTTTCACGCACATCCGTGAACGGAAGTTTACCATTGGTGAACTCAACTTCGATTCTGGTCGATACCGTGAGCTTGTCAATGGTATAGGTCTTGACTGCGCCGACAGACTTGCCGTTGACCTTGACGTCCTTGACCTTATAGCCGGTGTCCGGTTTGAAGGTGAAGGTAACAGACTTGCCGATGTGCTGGAATGTCAGCTTCGGTTCGACCGTGCCGTTCTTGCCAACCTTCAAAATCTTGCCCAGCAGCTCATTGACATACTGTTCGGGGCTGATGTCCGCAGCGCGGAGCCAGCCGTTGTAGTAGGTTCCATTGCCAAGCGACGGGTAATTCGGATCGTTAAACCAGTCTGCGACTTCATGCGAATAGTCGTTGACATAGTGCCAGACAACCACGTCATTGTCGTTCAGTGTCCAGTTCTTGAGACCCTGATTCGGATGCGTGCCGTTGACGGTGTACATCCAGCCGGACTTCTTGCCGTTGGTGAACTCACTCAGCGGGTATCCGCCGAGGCAGGACGGGGCGTAGATCGTGCTGACATAGTTGCTTTCCGCACCGATGTAGCGCAGACCGGCATCGCTCATGGCTTCGGTAAAGAGGTCATAAACCGTAGCGTTCTCTTGCAGCGCATACGTTTTGGTGGGAACCCACGTGACGTATTCGGGCAGATAGCTGTCGGTCGTCAGGTCAACATCCTGCGTTGCTTCGAGCGCGCCGATGAGACGGAATGTGACTTCAATATCACCCGGTTTTACAGCATCGAGATCAGTAATAGCTTTTTCATAGATGGCCGTGACACGCTCGCAGGATTCCGCAGCGTTCATATCCGTCTGTGCCTGCTGGAGAATACTTGCGAGTTTCTTCTTTGCGGCAGTGCCATACTTTTTGGTCTTGTCGTTCAGAAGCTCATCATAGTGTGTCTTGAGCAGATTGTACTGTTCTGTCCGCTTCTGCTTCAGAATTGCCTTGTACGAAGTTTCGGCAGCGGTCAGGGTATTGTAGTTTTCTACCTTTGCCTTGTCAGCAGCAGAGAGCTTGTTGTAGGCATTGCGCGCTTCGGCAATCGCGTTATAGCTGGATTCATCGACATAGCCAATCTGGTTGATCATGTCGATAACAGCCTGTGCGTCCGCGTTCTCGCGCTTTGTCACGTCGGACATATCGTACAGTCGCTTGCTTCCGTTTACATAGCGGTCATACGCAACGAGCGTGTAGGCCGCCTGCTCGGATGCCATCTGATTGACCGTGCTGTTCGGCTGCTTGTCGTGCAGGAAGCCCTTGGAGTTGGGGTCCGCATAGCTCAGGAAGTTGGACAAAACGCTGATGCCGTTATGCTGGAATCTGCTGTCTATCTTTGCGTCGATGTTCAGTGCGGACAGCGCGACAATGACCTGTGCGGCGGATTCAGAGCTGCCATAATCGCCGGTTTTCTGGTATTCAGCAGACAGCCATTCCACCGCCTTATCTACCGCAGCCTTAACAGTGGCATTCGTGCTGCAATACGGAGCCAATGCCTGTACGACCATTGCCGTCATATCAACGTTGGAGCCGGGGAAATCTGTGTCGATGCCCCATGCACCATTATTGATTTGTGCATCACACAAGCTCTTGATCCACGCATTGCGTGCAGTTGTGCCGGTCGCATTGTCGTAATAGTTGCCGGAATCCAGTGCAATCAGTGCAAATGCCGTGCCGTTGTTGCCCTGCTCGGAAACGCGGTAGGTGCTGCCGTTCTTCTCAAACAGCGGTTCTACAAGGTTATAAACCGTGCCGTTGGAGCCGGTGAACTTCGTCGCATCCTCACCGATCGAGGTCAGCGCCAGAATAACGCGGGAATACTCGGTGTGCTTGGTCTGCGTCTTGGTGTTATCGAGCCTGCCGTTCATCGAAACAACGGTCTTTGCCATGTTCGACAGGTACTCGTCGTACCAGACCGATGCGCTGACATTGCCTCTGGCTTCGGCCAGAACCGCCCACTCGCCATAGGTCGAGCCAATGCTCGGGTTCGGGGTCTGATCCTTGACGTAAGCGAGAACATCCTGCAGCGTCTGCTCATAGATCGCGGTCGTACCGAGATTTTCAAGCGCTTCTTCTGCATCGGTCAGTCTGGAATAATTGCTGACCAGCTTTTGCTGCGCTTCGGTCAGGTTGTTGTATGCGGCGCGTGCAGCTTCAATCTTTGCGCGGTCCTGTGCTGTCACAGCATCCTTTGCGGGGAGGGTTGCGATCAGGCCAGTTACATAACCGACTTCAAGCGTAGAAACGACGGAAACCGCATTGTTCAGCTTGTTGACCTCACGCTGTGTCAGATAGCCTTTCTGATTGTCTGTCAACTTGTTATAGGCTTCTTCTGCGGAGCGGATTGTGCCAATGTCATTGACGGTCGGTGTTGCAGGCAGGGCAGCAATCGCGTCAGAGACGATCTTCGCTGCTTCCATATCCGTAATGGCCGTATAGCAATCGTTCAGCTTCTTCTTCAGCGCTTCGGAGATTTCCGTTTTCTGTGCATCGGTCAGTAAATCGAACTGCGCTTTTGCCGTGCGCACATCCGAAGCATCTGCCAACGTGAGCTTGCCCGGAGACGGAAGATTGGAAATGAGCTTCTGCACATCTGCCGCATTGCCATTCTGCACAACGGTGATGGTGTAGCGGGTTGTTGTGTAGTTGGACGCCTTGTTCATGGTGGGCCAGCTCTTATCACCAACGCCGACATAGATCACGTCGCCGGACGAAACGGCCATAATGTCGCCGTTTGCGTAGTAGGCGTTATCACTGCCGTAGGTGTTCAGATAAGCTCTGGTCTGGAAGTTCTTATTTGCGGCGGAATAGTTGATGCGCGTGCCGATCTGCTCACTGGGAATGACCAAGAGATAATCGGTGGTCGCACTGCTATACGCTGGAGTCAGCGTACCGCTGCTAAATTCCAGACCGGACAGCGTCGTTTCGTTGTTCGTCCACGAACCGCCGATGTCCTCACCAAGATTCGTGGTAAACATGACGCGGATCACATCGCCGGATTTCAGGCTGCCATTCTTGTAGGTGAACGCCGCGAACCCCTGATTGACGAACCAATCGTTCTTGGTTCCCATCCAGCCAGCGCCCTTGCTGCCATCCTTTTCGGCCAGCGACTTGCCGCCTTTATTGATGGATGCAATGTAAGTGGTCTGTGTGTAAGAATCCGCAGTCAGCTCTTCGATGCCATTCCATGTGTAGCCGCCAAGCTCCAGCGCTTTGAGGATCATGGTCATCATGCTGTCATTCTGACCAAGCTCATATTCGCCGGAAACGATGGTGCCGGTAAACGGTGCCGCACTGTAAGTGGTATTCTCAACAGTAACGGTCACGGTGCCGACTGTGGTGCCGGAATTGTACTTGATGTCGCCGGTCGTGATGCTCTTGCCTGCTTCCGGCACAGCCTTGATCGCTGCGACAGCCTTATCACGGGCAGCCTTGATCTCCGATTCCGTAGTTGCAGCGTTGATCGCGTCCTTGCCGGACTTCAGCGCAGCTTCCAGCTTGGCAATGCCAGCTTCATCATACTTGCTCTTTTCGCAGGCATTGAACGCGGATTCGACGACCGCGATAGCCGCCTTTTTCAGCTTGACGATCTCAGCTTCGTCGATCTGATCCAGCGCTTCGTAGGTGGCCCTATCTATCATTTTCAGATAGACCGTGAACTCGCTGCCATCCTCAGCCGCCTCCGGAATGGTAATGTCCGAAATGTAGTAGTCCGGATATGCAGCACCATGAATGTTATAGAGTGTGGTTTTTGTCAGCGGATTCCATGTACTTCCATCTGTTGACCATGCGGGCCAGTACAGAGTCTCCGAAGTTTTCAGATAGCGCCAGATAGACAGAACATCGCCGGGATGCGCCGGCTGCTCCCATGTGCCGGTTAATGGCTGATACCCCTCATCGTACCGATAGCAATAGCCTCTCGCATTTGTATCCTTATGACCATCGCGGTAGGTATGCGTGATCTTATTCTGATTCGGCTTGCCATACTGCGCAGCGCCCGTGTCAGCGCTGGTCGTGGCGGCTAGGAAATCGCCCTGCGGGATCAGCTTCACCGTAACTTTGCTCTGCGCCGGGAGATTCGCGGCATCCAGCTTGAAAATCCGCTCTAGTATAGTAGTTTCGTTTGTGGTCAGGAGCGTCTTTTCGTATGCGTTGGTACGAACGCTGCGATATGCCGTCTGAATCGCTTCGACCAGCTCACGGTCACCCGTGTTCAGATCATTCAGATCATCCGGCATATAGGACAGCTTCTCACGCAGCGCAGAAATGACTGCCGCATGGTCGATGGACTTTGTCCCGGCTGTCTGCAAGGCCGCAAAATCTTCATCGAACTGATCCATCAGCTCTTTGAACGTTGCCGCAGATTGCAGGTGCGATTTCAGCGTTTCATAGGCGGATTTCAGCGCAGTATAATCGTCAGCGGTGAAATCATAGTCATGGAACTGCTCATAATACGCCTTGGCCTGTGCCAGATTTTCCGTGCGATACTGCGCCATGACTGCGGCGGAATCATCCGCCTCGGCCACATAAATGAGCGCGTAGTCACCGGCATAGAGCGAATGATATTCACCCGCAGTTACCGCATTGTAGACCGTAGTGGTGCCATAATCATCCGGTTCTACATTAAATGCCGCAATGGTGTAATAGCCGGGTTCGCGGAATACATATTGCAGCTTGCCGCTTTCGTCCGTTGCCGCCGTTGTCTGGTAGACCGGCTGGGAAAGAGTTTCTTCCTCGGCCGGGGCGCTGATAAAGAGCGTGACATTCTTCGGATTCAGCGCCTTTCCAAGATTTGTCGCGTTCGCGCCGGTAACAGTTGCGGAAACAGCCGTTTTTGCGCCGACCTTGGAGGTCGCGGGCGCGGTCATGTCGATCTTGGCAATGCTATCGCGGTAGTGTTCCTCATTGAAGGTCTTATCGAGGGTAACAGCGGTAGAATCGTAGCCAGTGGAAGATTCAAGCAACTGGAGCGGCTGGCAGATACGAACGAGCCGCACCACATCGCCGTCGTGAAGCTGAATAATCTGGTTGCTGCGAAGTAGCCACTCTTGAAGCAGTCCATAGTTATTGCCGTTGACAAAAAGCAAGAACCAAGGATCGGTGTCGCTGTCGTTATAAACTCTGCCGGGCAGTGTCCGATCATCGTGCTTGTCAAGCACCAACCCCGCCGTTTCGATTGCGTCGGCTAAGGTAGCCTTTCCTTTTGTCAACCCCAGTTCCGCATTGACATACAGATTTGTTCCATTCTTACGGAAGCCTTCGAACTGTGCGGAGAAGTTATTGACATAGGTGAACGAAATTGTAATGTCTTTGTCGCTAACGAGCTGCTTGCGGGTGTTTTTCAGCACAGTGACGTGCTTCGTGAAATCCTTCAGCATTGCGTAATCTTCAGTACTGCCGCCAACGATGCGGTAGTCCAGATCCGCTTTCAGCGCCGCATGAGCGTCTGTAAAGGCTTCCCACGATTCTGCGCTATAATTTTCCGCAGTCAGCTTTTCCGGGTCATACTGCTCAACCAGCGTTTCGGCCTCGGCCTTGCCGCTCTGATAGGCTTCGTAGGCGGAGTTGTAGGCATCCATGTTGACCAGCTTATGCCCATCTGCCGCCGCTGCCGCAGTATTGACCTCATTGTTCCGACCGGAGGTATTCGTCTCTGCCGGATTGCCGTCAGCGTCATACAGTTCGTCAAGAAGAGCCTGCCCGTCAATCTTAGCCTGTGCATAGGCATCCCATGTCAGCGCAGTGCAGTTTCCCTTGCTGACCGGTGTACCCTTGTTAAGCCGGAGTTCGTTGTAGTACCAACACCAATCTGCATGGAGTGCTTCATAGAGCGTTGTAGCATTGACATTTTCAAGCGGGATCAGATTTGCTTTTGCTCCCGGAAGTGCTGCGGTCAGCGCAGCCAGAGCGGCATCGACCTGATCCTGCGTGGCGCTCTCATCGGTATAGACTTCGTTTGCTTTGTTTACAATATCGTTGAGGTCTTGCCAAAATCCCTGTGCGCTTCTGCTCGTAATCTTGCCGTTCCAGCGGTCATTTTCTGTATAATAACCGCTTGTGGGTAATGCTGAGTCAATAGCTTCTTTAAGAGCTGTTTTATTTACTTCAACAGATTCTTCTTGTATTAGTAGCCCAAACGTGGCTGTGGAGAACTTGAAGCAAACATAGTAATAATTCTTGCACCCTGTTTTGAAATTGCGCAGTCCTGCACTTTCAAAATTCTCAGATGTGGTTGCAGGCAAAATAGTTGCAGGCTTATCACACAGTGCTGGAAAATTTGAACTTGGAAGAAGTGCCGCAGCGTTACCGGGCTTGTCCAAATATCCAGAATACATAGCTAGTACTTGTCCACTATCGTTTCGGAGTATTAAAGTTGACGCATTTGTAGTAGTTACAACATACGTTTTTGTTACGACTGTTCCCTTGAGCGCAGAAGTGTCGGTAAGCGTGATGTTATCTGTTATAAATGAACATTCAGAGCCATTGACATAAACACCATCCGTCGTTATACTAACTTTTCCGTCGCTTGCAAAAACGGGGAACACCGTAACGCTTAATACGAGGACAATCGAGAGAAAAAAGGCTATAAATCTTTTCATCGTCTGACGCTGCTCTGTTTTACAAAAAAGCTGGGAGAAAACTTCACGTTTTCTCCCAGCTTAATGATTTAGGGCATATTATTAAGCTCAGTTTTTACCTGATATAATGGTGCTCTAAGCTCCCTAGTAGCAGCTATATCCTCCTATTAAGCAAATTTAACAAGCGCAATATATGGAGCTGCTGTGCCAGATTGAACAATAACACGAACATAATTTGTACCGGCAACGACATCAAGCGTGTCTGTATTTGTTCCATTCATGTAGATGTTTGCACCAGACAGCGTTGCCTGAAGCGTTCCGCTTGTAATACCCACAAGGCTAAGATCATAAAGTTTTACATTGCCGTAGGATACCGGAGAACCAAAGAGGTTGATGTCCACACCATTGATCGTCAAAGAAGTGGGAACTGTCTGACCAACAGCCGTTGTGCTCTTATTTGCAGTTGTGAAGATGCCACAAACTTCGGCAGAGGTTTCACCGAACGTACCATTGTCCAGAACCGCAGTATAAACACGGACGTAACGGAAAGTCCTGCCAGTCACGTCAATCGGCAAACCGGTCGTAATATCAACGGCCCATTCCAGATCAAAGCCGTCGCCGCCGGTCTTACCGGAGACATACGGAGTATAGGGGTTAACTGCATCACCGTAGGTAGCCGGGCTGCCGTTCGGGGTGACATCCGCATAGCCGAACGCATAGTAGGCAGTATCATCGGAATCCGGGATCAGCGTCAGACCGCTGAACATGAGCGCCGTATCACTGTAACTGACCTGAATATTGGAACCGGTATTGTTGTGCGCACCGGCCATCGGATATTTCTTTGCCGCAGTCGGCCACCAGCCGTAGCTGTTAATAAGCGGTTGTACGTTTAATTTGGTCGCAGCGCCAACTTTTACTTCGGCGTTAATAAGTGTAGCGGCCGTGTTCGTCGTATAATATACTGCTGCATTGTTCAGTGTGCCGGTGTAACCCTTAGAGAACTTGCCGGAAGCCTGCGTTGCAGAGCTTTCCGCAAAGTTACCATCATAATATCTGGAACCAGCCAGCTCATACCATGTGATGCCATCCTCGGAAACCTGAACCGCGCCTGCTTCGGGGTTGCCGTTGAACGCATTGCCATAGACCACAAAATCAACGCCATAGGGATTTTCAGGGTCGTTCGTGATGCCATCATTGAATTTGAACTCAATGTAGCCGCCAAACGCGCCGAGAGAAACGCCGGTGCTGGCATAGCCATTCGTGAATTTGCCTACCGAGCTGCCCCAACCAGAGCTCTGTGCAAATTGGCCGATGGGCAGATAGCTGACAACCGAGCTGGGGGCAACGCCGGACGGAGTTGCCGACTTCGGGCCGCAGGTCACGGTATAAGTGGTGCCCTTGCTGGCTGCAACGATCGTTGTGTCGCCGCTGGCTTTCGGAGAAATGGTAAAGGCGTAGTTGCCGGCGTTGACATAAGTGCTCGTCACGGTAACACCGTCAACCGTGATTGTGTTGGTGCCGTCTACCCACAGCGTAAACTCACCGGGGATTCTGCTGGAACCATCGCGGCCAGCCACAATACCGTTATTGCCGTCCCAAGCAATGAACACAGGGTCGCCGGTGGAAATGCTGACGGGGTACGGCAGATAATAGTGGAACACATAGGTATCGAATTTACCCAGCTCTGATTGAATGTTCTTGTGGACGTAGGCTCTGGCCAGCGCGGTGCCCTCATTTACTGTTGCGGTATAATCATTTGCACGCTGCCCCCAAATGATCTGCTGTGCCTGCGGAGGATTCGCGACCACCGGAACTCTGGAAATCACGCAGTCGGTAGGTTCTCCAGCGGCTTTGGTGAAGTGCATCGAAACAATCGTGCCGTCAGCCGTCGCTTCGTTCAGTTCGATGTAATAATCGTAGATCGTGCCGTGGGTGTCTGTGCTTGTGGTGTAGTCGGGCTGGTAGAAATCTGCACCATCAATCGTGATGGACGCAACGTTTGTACCGTGGCCGGTCAGCGACCACGAGGTTGCGGCCGATGCGCTGATTGTAAGCAGCGATACGGCCATTGCCAGCACAAGGATCAGTGCCAGCGCGCGGGAATTGAAAATCTTCCGTTTCATGCTTGACTTCCTTTCTGTCCGCATAAAATTCGTTCCTCGCGGTTGAGCCGATGCAGCCGAGGAACAGCTCTGCATCAGCGTTGGGTCTTTTATGTCACAGCAAAAGCTGCTGTAAACAACAAATTCATGCTTCACGCCACAGATACAATACCGCTTCCTGCGCTCCCGCCCGCCGCGACGTAGACCGCGTTTTCTGCCCGTTGGTGCGCTCGTTTCTTCGCGTCGCTTCGCCGGGGCAATATGCTCTCATGCTGTGGCTATTCAGTTGTCGATGCGATTCATCATTTCGAGACGGGCGAAGGCCCGGTAGATTTGTTTTGAGATCCCCCGGTTCCGCGTTCCCAATTCGGAACCGGGGATTTCGGCGCGTCGGGGGGTGACGCGCTGGCAGTCGGCTCTAGGGGGTAGAGCCTGGTCTATCGCAAATCCGTTCCCAATACGGATTGTGCAAATAAATTATTGTGCGCTTTCCTCCGCAGCCGATTCCTGCCGTTCGGCTTGCCACGCTGCGCGTTTGGCTTCCTTTTCTGCCGCCTGCTCCTGCCGGAACTTTGTGAGCTGCCGCTGGTACTCGGCTTTGAACTCCTGCGTTTTCCGCACGTTCTTATTCTGCGGGCATTTGAACCCTTGCAATTCAAGCGCGTACATCGTTCTTCCTGTAATTTTCTCATCCAGAAGAAGATCGGCGCGGAACCGGCGGTCTTTGCCTTGAATCGGCGGTTTCTCTTTGGCTTTATTTTGCTTTTTGGCCTCAGCCTTGGCTGCTTTGTCTAGCTCCCGCTGTGTATTGAACTCCGCCTGAAACAGCGCCGTTTTTTCCAGCGCGGGCGTACTGCGCTTTGCGGCAAGCTCTCTGCTCACGCCGATCGCTTCAAGCGCATTTACCCATCCGCGGAACCGCAGTTCAATGAAGTCGCCGCCAATTATTTCTGTCCTGCCGGGGATATGCCGCAGCTCCGCCTGCCGCCGCCGCAAATATGCAGCCAATTCCTGCAATGACGCATTTTGATATTTCAGAACAAACTCGATGTTCCTGTGAGACAGCGCCGTATAGGTGCGTTGGGTCAAAACTTTTTTAAGCGCCGCCATATTTTCCTCATACGTTCTGTTCGGATTCATCGCTGCACCTCCCGTTCAGAAGATGCCGCGTCCTTCGCTGCAAGCCGCCTCAATTCGATCTCGCATAAATCCTGAACGATCTTGCGGTCACGAAAATGTGGCGGGTTTTTGATGTTTGTGATTTTTCCGGCATAAAAAGATCGGATCGCGGCTTGCCATGAGCCGAAACGATATATGATGTAGTCCGCACCGATCACCTCGACCGGCGCAGGAGGATGCCCGATGTCCTCCATGCAGCTCTGCAAGTATGCCGAGAGCTGCTCCAAAGTGTCATTTTGATGCTCAAGGATGAACTGCACGTTTTTGTAGGCGATCACACGCTCAATGCGGCCATAGTTGATCTGGTCCAGATATGCTTGCCGTTGCTGCTCATTCATCGCAGATAATCCTCCTATCGATTTTTTCGCAAAAAACAAATCATCCCGCTGACGCGAGATGATCCGATTGCTTCAAAAACAAAAAACACCGATTTACTTCAACTTTAGAAGCAAATCGGAGCCCTGTTCCGAATTACCGATAGGATCATCGTGCTATCTACCCTTTGTTTGCCAACTTCTGCACGTAACGAGATCATAAAACAGGCAGCATCTCATGCAGGCGAAGAAAAGCGATTCTCCTGACTTGGACTATGGACGCAGGTCGCGTCCGCGCTCTGTTTCCTACCTTCTCATGGGGTAAACCCCACAATGGCGGCCTTTCGACCACATAGCCTGCGGTGTAACGCTGTCTTACGTTTCCTCCAAGCTACTTTAGAAACTAGCTCATCCTCACAGTTCCGGGCGAGTAGATCCATTGCTCTTTCATTGCAGACTATAGGCGTGAGATAATCTGCAATTACAATTCTTCGTTGGCAAACATATTAAATTGTCAAGATTCTTCCATTCTCCGTATGTGCCGGCATAGATGTGACATACTATCTGCACATACAAAACATGGCGGTTTCGGCTTCATAAAGTTCTGCAAATTTACGAAGTCCTAAAAACGCAATAAATATCTTGTTTCTGACACCATTATACAATAGCACAGCAAAAAGTCAATGCGGTTCGGTATCAAAATATTGATTATTTGCGTCGTTTTCGTAAAGATCAATCGGTATCAGGTGATGCAGAATACTATTGTGCGAACATCGTATCTGTATTCGCAGTCAGAACAGCCGTCAAAAGGAGGGTGCCGTTTGCCAAAAACAGGTGAGAACATTTATAAGCGAAAAGACGGACGTTGGGAAGCGCGCTTTATCAGTGGCAGGAAACCGGATGGATGCGCAAAATACACTTCTGTCTATGCGCGCACCTATGCCGCAGCAAAGGCCAAGCTGGAGGACCGAAAACGGATGATCGTGTCACGACCTGCCGGGAGCTGCCGCTTGACGGTAAAAGAGCTTTTTGTATGGTATCTGTCACAGGCAGAGATCAAGCCATCTACACGCGCCAGATATGTTTTTCTGATCGAGCATCATATCCTTCCGGAGCTTGGTTCGATCTTCGTCGTTTCTTTGACGGCGAAACAGCTTTCTGACTTCCTAAGCCAAAAGAGACAAAGTGGGCGGCTGCATGGCGGTGGGTTATCTGCCAAAAGCGTCCGGGACATCGGTGTTCTGATAAAAGCAGCGCTTCGTTTTGCCAGCGCAGAATACCATTTTTATTGTGACGCGCTGAACACCAAGCTGCCGAAGACAAAACAGCGTGAAATCGAACCGTTTTCTGCGTGGGAGCTTGACCAACTCAGGAAAGGTCTATCGCCGTCACCCAATCACAAGGACGCCGGAATCTTACTTTCCGCAAACGGAGGATTGCGGCTTGGTGAGGTTTGCGCCCTGCGCGTTTCAGATATTGACTTTCAAAACGGCACCGTCAGCATTGAGCGCGCCGTTCAGCGTGTCCGTCAGAATGGGAAAACGAAGCTCATCATCCAGACACCAAAGAGCGAAAAATCTGTGCGCGTTATTCCACTTCCAAACGATATGATGGCGTATTTGAAAAAAGCTGTTTCTGGTCTGTCACAAAATGCGTATATCCTGACAGGCCGAACGGATAAGCCAATGGAGCCCCGCACCTATCAATATTATTTTGAATCTGTTCTGCGTCGGTGTGGTATCCGGAAGCGTAGCTATCACACACTTCGTCACACTTATGCGACCCGCTGTATTGAAAATGGGATTGACATTAAAAGCGTCAGTGAAATGCTGGGCCACGCGGACATTACGACGACGCTGCGGCTGTATGTGCATCCGTCAATGGACAGCAAGCGTCAGGCCGTTCAGAAAATCAGCTTCCTCGGCGGTGTCGCTTAAAAGCCTATTCGCCGTCAAAATTTCCGTCACCCAAAACGCGGAAATGCCGATGATCTCAAGGGAGATTTGACGTTCCAGCGTAAATTTGCAGAACTTTATGAAGCCGAAACCGCCATGTTTTGTATGTGCAGAT
>ENA-UOOD01003090-UOOD01003090.1-human-gut-metagenome-genome-assembly--contig:-CS67-NODE-3090-length-14185-cov-6.199717_pt1 | contig 14185 bp, 13 predicted proteins | sample MGYA00242464_ERZ724011 | MGnify/ENA metagenome assembly ERZ724011 | reverse complement strand
TTCCTTGGCTGCTTGTCTCAATTTGCATAAATTGTCTGATATATACTGCGTTCATGAGCAAGTAGTAAAACCTGACTGCGAATGTTCGCTTTACGAGAAAGAGGTGTTTTTGTGAAGCCGGAAAAGAAAAAGATTGTTATTCTGATCAAAAAGAAGCTTTTATTTCGGGAAAAAGCAAGCTTTACTGTGGAGGCCAGCTTGATTATGATGACAGTTCTCATGGCTGTTTTTATGTGTATTTATTATGGTTTTTTCACTCATGATAAAGCAGTGTTAGAGGAAGTATCGTGGCATACAGCGCAAAAAGCGATGCTTTTGGTGGCAGAAAACAGTAGTATGAAAGATGGAGCTTTTTCTTGGGAAGAACTTCAGGAAAAAGGGCTTTTATGGCGGATCTCGCAGAATACGGCAAACCAGGATATAATTTGTGAATATGCAAATACGCATATAGAAGGTGAATTATTTGCCTGTGATATGCCATCATTTTTGGTGAAGGCAGGACCTGGAATGGTTAAGATTACATATAAGGCACCAATACGTCTTCCTTTTTTTGCACTGATGCGTTTATGGGGAACACCAACAGAAATTACAGGACAAGTGCAGGTACATGAATCAAAGCAGGAGGAGTTTATCAGACTTGTAAGAGGAATCAAGCGGGATAGAGAAACAGCGTCAGATTCTAAAGAAATATCAGCTGAAGATTGAACATTTTACGAAAAGCAATAAAAATTCATTACAGGGGGTGATATAATGGCACAAATGGAAGTATCATACAGCCGAAGGCTTGATTATCAATATATGATGATAGAGACAGACGAGGAAGCCAGATCAGATTATAGGTTGTCAATGCTGATTAACAATAGGATCAATGGATTTTTACCTGTACATGTTCAGCAGATGAATGGAAAAAGTACGCTTAGCTATGAGATTACATCATTAGAAAACTTACCGGAATTTCTTGATGCCAGAAAGATCACCTATGATGAGATGGTGTCACTTCTATTGCAGTTTTGCAGTGCAGTTTCAGAGGTAGGGCGTTATTTGCTAGACGGAGAAGGAATATTACTTGAACCTCAGTATATATATGTGTCGAAAAGCTTAGAACGTATTCGATTTTGCTATTATCCATATCAGCATATGCCGTTGCATCAGTCTGTAAATGTATTATGTCGATTTTTGATTGATCATATTGATTATGATGATAGAAGAAGCTTAGAACTGGCATATGGACTCTTTCAGGAAAGCCTTCGGGAAAATTTATCAATCAGTGTAATTGTTGGATGCATAAAAGATCGGTTAGAGAATGCCACAAATGATTCTTGTGATTCTAAAGTATCTTCTGTGCAGATAAGTTCTCAAATTAATAAGCAAATAACAGACCAAGAATGTGGACAGAGCGATTCTAAACAGACTGATTCTGGTGCAAGTGAACAGGAAAAACAACAGAAAATACAGCAGGAAAAACAATATAAAAATGTGCAGCAAGTGTCAGATTCACCTAAGAGGGAAAAAACAAAATGCAAGCAAAAAAAATCGTCAGTTACAGTTATTGGCATATTATTGATTATGGTTATTTTGGGATATGTGTTTTTTACAGCAGGGAAGCGTTTGCTTTTGTTAGATCTCATCAATAAAAATCTGCTTGCAGCTGCCGGGATTTTCATAGTCGTGGCGGCAGTGGCAGCAGCATTTATGGCATATTGGATATTAAAGCCAAAACATTGACAAATCTTATTTCTAATGATAAAGTTGACTGACAGAATTTTGCTAGTTACAGTTCATTCAAATATGTGTCCTGTGAATTGTAATTTTTGTTAAGTACAACGAGGTGATAAGTGTGGATCAAAAATTGATGCGCGAATTTGTGGAAAAAAAGCTGAAGCGTGGTGGGTATACGAATATTGCTGCAGCAAATTTTCCTTGTGGTGTATGGATCAAAGAGGATACGAAGCTGTATGCAGTTTGTCTGTTCGATGATCCAAATAAGCTGGCAGCCGATCCGTGGAGAATTGATAGGGTAGTTGATTATGCAGCACAGAAGGTTAGAGAGCAAAAACAGCTGGAGTGTCAATTTCTTGCACTTGTGCTGTCAGATGATTTTTCAATTTCAAAGCAGCTTGTAACAGGCTTTTACCCAAGGTGGTTTATAGATGACGCTGGACAGCCAGTGATTTTTGACGGACAGCCGTCTGAATTTTGTGATCTTTATGCTACCCTGATTAGAAAGGAACGTTTTTCAGATCGTTTTAATGGAAAACGAATAGCAATTAACAGAATACCAGAGGTTACGTTGATGTTGGTGATTCTTAATATTTTGATTCAATGCATCGTTGCAGTCGGTGAGATTGGAGGAAAAGAATCGGCATTGATGAATATGATGGTGCTGCAAATTGGTGAGTTTGTTCAAAAGCCAGAGTGGTGGCGTCTTGTTACAAGCGTTTTTCTTCACTTTGGATGGGATCATTTATTTAACAATATGCTTGTTCTTTTGTATCTTGGTGCATTGGCAGAGCGTTGTATTGGAAAGTGGCGTTTTCTTGGTGTATATTTAATCAGTGGCATTGGCGCAAATGCGGCATCTGTCTGGTGGTATGTGCATCAGGGGGATTTGCTTGTAGCGACAGCTGGTGCATCTGGTGCAATTTTTGGAATCGCAGGTCTTTTACTATGTATTGTTTTATTGTCAAAAGGTCATTTTGAAGAAATTACGCTTCGACAGCTTATTTTCATGATGTTTTTCACTTTATATCATGGATTTGCCGAAAGTGGTGTCAACAATTGCGCACATATAGTGGGCGCTATAATAGGCTTTGTATGCGGCATTATTATTTTTTGTCAGATGAAAAAGAACAGGGCAGAAGGAAGGTAAAGGTGGCACCCTGATTTGGAGCAGAGCTTACGCGTATATGACCGCCATGTCCTTCAATAATACGTTTGGCAACTGGAAGGCCAAGCCCAGTACCATCTGGTTTTGTGGTAGTAAAAGGATGGAAAATAGTAAGCAGTTGTTTGGGTGCAATTCCGCAGCCATCATCTATTATAGATACGACAAATTGTTCGTTTGATTTTGTAAGAATAATTTGAACGCTTCCATTGTCAGATACGGCATCAAGTGCATTGACGATCAGATTTAAAAGTGCTTCCATCATTTTTGGGGAGTCGAGAGGCATGTAGGCGCATGAGACGCGGCTTGTATATGTAAGCGTTTTGTTCGTTCCCTCGGTTAGAGGAAGACATGATAAATAAGCCCGCCGCAGTAAATTGCACAGATCACTGCGTTGTTTCGTCAGTTGGTCAGACATGCTGTAATCTGTCAGATCACGAAGAAGCTTATTCATTAAGCGGCAGTCAGAGGAGAGCTCTGGCCAATAACGATAGCATCTAACTTCAGGATGCGCAGCTTCAATAGCCTGAATACTGCTGCACAGCAAAGAAAGCAGAGTTTGAAGTTCATGGGCGGCATTGGCAAGAAAATAGGTTTGATCGTTCATAAGCACCTCCATTACAGCTTTAAATTGTTACTTGTTAGATATATCATTTTTTATAGATTGTCTCAAGAAAAATGTAACGACATTTTGTGCTCTTGTAATTTATCAAAAAAATGAGTATACTGGGTACAAAAGAAAATGGCATCAATATTTGCCGAAAGAGAGGTTTTAGTTATGTTAGATGATAATTGTATTTTTTGTAAAATAGCAGCAGGTGAGATTCCATCAGAGACTGTTTATGAGGATGAGCAGTTTCGCGCAATTCTTGATTTAGGTCCGGCATCTGCAGGACATACATTAATCCTTCCAAAGGCGCACTTTAAGGATGTAACAGAGATCAGCGATGAATATGCCGCAAATGTTCTTAAAGTTGCTGCAAAGCTTGGAAAGGCAATGAAGAAAGGTCTTGGATGTGAGGGCTTTAACTTAGTTCAGAATAATGGTGAGGCAGCAGGACAGACTGTTATGCATTTCCATATGCATGTGATTCCAAGATATGCAGGCGGAGAAGACATGGTTTCATGGGATCCGAAGCCAGCAAAGAGAGAGGAACTCGAAAAGCAGGGAGCAAAATTAAGAGAAGCGCTTAAAGATTAAAAAGAAACTTTTATTATTGAAGGTTTTACGCATCATGAAAAGCAGCTTTTTATAAACAAAAAGAAGACATGATTTCAAGAAAAAAGGCAGATTCCACAATGGGAGTTCTGCCTTTTTTTTACGATAATTCTTTAATTAGCTTGATTACAATATCTACGCCATTGCTTTGATTGCTAGTGGCCATTGCCTTTTTGTAAGAATCACGATTGTTGTAAACTTCGTGAACAGCTGCCATCAGTGTATCAGCGTTTAACTTTTCTTCTTCAAGTACATAGGAAAAACCTTGCTTTTTAAAGGAGTTTGCGTTCAGAATCTGATCGCCACGGCTTACGGCTGCTGGAAGCGGAACAAGAATGTTTGGCTTCTTGAGTGCCAAAAGCTCACAAATGGCATTAGCACCTGCACGTGAAAGCACAATATCAGAGATTGCAAACAAATCTTTAAGCTCATCAGAAATATATTCATATTGAATGTAGCCTGGCTGAGCAAGTGTGCTGTCAAGATTTCCTTTGCCGCACAGATGAATGACATGAAACTCCTTAAGAAGCTGAGGAAGAGCACTTCTAAGACCGGCATTAACTGCACGTGAACCAGTACTTCCTCCCATCATCAAAAGGATCGGCTTGTCGTCACTAAGTCCTGTAAAAGCAAAGCCGGCATCCCTTGAGCCATTTAACAGTTCACGGCGAATTGGTGTTCCAGTAAGAACAGCCTTATCAGCCGGAAGAAGCTTAACTGTTTCAGGAAAGTTGCAGCAGATTTTTTTAGCAGTTCTCATACAGATCTTGTTTGCAAGGCCTGGTGTCATATCTGATTCGTGAATGATAACAGGAATATGATAGTGACCAGCTGCAAGCACAACAGGAACAGCAACAAAACCGCCTTTAGAGAAGACAACATCCGGCTTGTAGTCACGGATCAGCTTTTTAGCCTGCTGAAAACCTTTGATAACACGAAATGGGTCAGTGAGATTTTTTGCACTTAGATAGCGGCGAAACTTTCCAGTGGCAATTCCGTCATAGTGGATGCCCTGTGCTGTAATCAATTTCTTTTCCATTCCCTCATAGGAGCCTATGTAATGAATGTCATAGCCTTCTGCTTTAAGGTCTGGCAAAAGAGCGATATTTGGTGTAACATGACCGGCAGTACCACCGCCAGTCAATAATATTTTTTTCATTTTATTCACCCTTAATGGACTTTAATGCCTTTGCGAGCTGATCCGGACATGAAGTTCCACGGCCGTTGCAGTTGATTCCCTCGAGACGGGCGATTACTTCATCAACCTTCATACCCTTAACAAGAGATGAGATACCCTGAGTATTGCCATTGCAGCCTCCAACGAACTGAACGGACTCGATAGTATCACCATTAACCTCGATATTAATCTGACGGGAACATACGCCCTTTGGAGTGTAACTTGTCATAAAAAAGCCTCCTTTATATTTCAAAAATGTTTTTTAACGCATGAAGCAAAAGCTAGTAGCGTCTTTGCAAACAGTATAGCATAAACGCGAGTTGATGTCCATTCACAAAAAACAGATAACATCAAAAAAGAAAAAAAGTATCAGATATATGGAAAAAAAGTGTGAGTGAGGTAAAAAAAGTGCGATGGATTCTGTCTTAACAAGCTTGCAATTCTATGCTAGTGTATGAATTAGGAGACCGGAAAATGAATCTGAAAATTTCGGCGGAAAGGGGCGATGGTATGTTAAATTACCTGGAACAGGGAATGATCCTGTATGTTATGGCGGCAGTTTGTGTGATTGGAGTTATCAGCAGATTTGCAGCAAACCGTTGTTACAAAAGTTTGATTCGACAATCTGATAATCTGGCAGCGGCAAAGGACAAGCAGCTGCAGCAGATGAAGACAAAGTACGAGAGCATTTATAGGATGAATTGCGGTATGAAAAATACAGAAGCATTTGTAAGTAAAATGCAGCAGCAGTATCGTATAGCAGGAACACGTCTGACGAGTTGGGAAAATTGCAGTATTTACTGTGCGGCAGCAGCATTTCTAATAGGTGCCGTATCCTCGTTGATTCTTTATTTGAATAAAGGAAGTGTTCAAAATTGTGTATTGTATCTGGCTGGAGGAAGTTTGATGGCAGCTGGGATGATTGTGCTTTCTGGTTTGATGGGAAATAGTTCCAACAAAGATCTTCTTGAAACAGCACTTGTCCACTATTTTGAAAATGTGCTTGTTGTGCGAAGTGCAAGAGATATGCCAGATGGCATCAGTGAGGAGCAGCCAGACGAGCTTGTGCAGCCAGAACGCGAGGCTGCTAGAAGCAGTGCAGCAGCCAGAGCACGAGGAGCAATGAGGGATGATCTTTTTATGCAGAAAAAGGATGGTGCACAGAAAGAAAATAATGTGTCAGCGGAGAATGAAAAGCGGGTGAACCGTCCAGAGCTTGTCAGAAAGGAAGAACCTGAAAAGGATCATCAAAAGCAGTTAGAGGAGTTAAAAGAGAGCCTAGCGCAGATTGCAGCGGCCCGGGGGGAATCCGGGGATCGACAAGTACATAAGCAGCAGACAAGAAAGCTCTCCCCAAAGGAAGAGCAGCTGATCAATGATATTATAAGTCAATATTTGTCATAAGCTAATATAAACTGGCTGTCTAGGCAATCTTGAAATTAATTAGCAAAGAATTAATCTTCTTCAATGATCTGAATTTCAAGATAGTCAAAATCTATTGCCTCAATAAAACTGTCCTGAGTGAAGCGTGTTTTTGCGTGACGCTTAAAATCAGAAATGTTTGATGGCAGCCAGATTGGGACAGCCAGATCAAATTCATGAGCGATGTTTTCGAGTGCTGCGAACACCTTTTTGGTGCGGGTCATATCGAGTGATGGATTTTCAACAACAAAATCCTTGAGAAGATGGTTGTCTAAGAAGACTTTACCCCACATGCGAAACATAAAAACCTCCTAAAAAGAAAAAACTTGTGCTATAGTGAAAAATAGTATATAGTAAACTATAGGAACTGTAAATTGATTGAAAACTGACTTTGTTTTGTGGTCAGTATAACAAAAACAATTCTCAAACGCAAGTGCGAAAATGGGAATGGTTCTTGATAATCATCGTTAGGAGGAGTAAAAATGGACGATTATAGGCAGCCGGATACTCCGGAAACAGCTAATGAAGTTGAAATGCTGCTTGATCAGCAGGCAGAACAGGCTGTGTCAAGTGAGGCATCCAAGGAGACATCAGCTGATATGAAAGCAGAGCCGGTTAATCTGGAAGAAATTGTGCAGACAAAGGAGCAGCTAGAAGAAGTAAAAGAGCAGCCAGAAGAACTGATGGGGGAAGCACAAGAGCAGCCAGAAGAATCAGAATTGACTGAGCTTACCAAAGAACAGCCAGAAGAATCAGAGCAGGCTGAGCTTAAAGAAAAACAGCTGGATGAATTAGATGCCGCATCGACAGAAGAGTCACAAGAAGGTTCAATGGAACTTTCAATGGAACCTTCAATGGAATCTTCTATGGAAGTGGAAGCAAAGCCAGAGGATGAGGCAACCAGAGAAGCTCAATCATCTGTCTTTGGTCAAGCTGTTACACTTGATGCAATTCATGATTCTGAGTTAATCAAAACAGTAAATAGGGCGAAGCAGTTGTTAAATGATCTTGACGAGGCAGAGAAGGATAAGACACGCCTGACTGGTGAGTTAAAGCAAAGCGAGAAGGCGTACAGCAGCATGGAAAAGAGTGTGGCAGAGGGAATTACCACGGCACTTAAAAAGAAAAAAGAAGAAATTGCTGCAACGTATGATCGTGAGCTGAGTCAGTATCAAGACCAGATTGATGTATGTAAAACTGAGCGTGCAAAGGCAAAGGCCAATGCAATAGCACAGCGCATTCAGGTTGAGACAGCGCCTTTAAATCAACAGAATCAGCAGCTAGAGGCACAGATTGAACTGAAATTTAAAGAAAATAAAGTTCCAGTCGTATGTAAAAAGCGTGCGATTTCCATGCTGTTTTTCCCTAAAAACAGCAGAGATTGGACAATTGATATTTTAGTTGGTGTGGGCTTGATTTTCTTTATTCCATTGTTTTTCTCATTGGCAATTTCGAATCGTCTTGTGCTAGCATTTACATTTTTTGTATATGTGGGTGCATTATTTACTGTATATTTGTATTTGCTTCACAAGTATATGCTGAAGTTTGCAGGTGTAAATGAAGAGGTGGAGGAACTTCGAAAGCAGATCCGCATTAATAATAAGAACAAGCAGCTGATGACGAACCGCATCAAGAAAAGTCAGGATGAGACGGGCTACAATCTGGGCAGCTTTGATGATAAAATCACAGGTATTCAGCAGGTTATGCAGAATACAGTAGAAAAGCGCCAGGAAGCACTTGAAAATTTTGAAAGCGAAATTCGTCATCAGATCACAGCAGACATTACAGCTGCCAACAAGGATGAGCTTTTAGGGCTGCAGCAGGAGTTTGAGAGCAAGCGTCAGGAACTTTCAGATAAGAAGGAAGAGATTGAGCAGATCGAAAAGCAGCTCAAGGAAGAATATGAGCCTGTCTTTGGAAAGGATCTGCTGTACAAGCAGCGTTTAAATAAGTTTGATTCCTTCTGTCAGGAGAATGCAGATCTGTCGCTTGAAGAAGCGCTGGCTCAGTACAGGGCACTGTCTGGAAGTAAGCTGTTAAAAAAGTAAAAAGTCCCTGATAAATTTCATCAGCCAGATTCATCATGAAAGAAAGTGGGACACTTTGACGGTGAAATGGAATGGGATTGTCTTCGCAGCTTGTGACCCCGGTAATAGAGATTTCTCCCACCGGGGGAAGCGACTTTGCAACACCCTCGCCAGGATATAATGCACTGTTTGAAAGACAAAGCATGCCAAGATTTTCTTTAGCACCTATTGAGGCATCTATTGCAATTGTGAGAAAGTCGCCCAGATGCTTCACATAATGAAGCTTTTGACGCAGATTCACAGCATGTACAGGATGAGCAAGCGATCCGCATACAACAAATGTATGCTGCATGGTATCGCAAAGACGCTCTAATTTATAACCTACTAAAGGACCAAGACAGTCCCCAGGGACACGGTCACTGCCAATACAAAGGAAAAGTATTGGTCGGTGGCCGTTCTTTTTTTGGCTTAAATCAACAAGATTGGCTAAACGGCAGGCAAAGCCTTCCGAGGAAAAATCAGTTTGCGAAAAATAGGATGGAGAGTTGACTGTGTTCATAGATACCGCCTTTCTGAAACGTTCTTTGCTTCATTCTATCCGGGGAAGAAGCGCTTTATTCGCTTGTCGAAAGATTATGTGTATTCGACAGGCGGTTTTGGCAGATTCTGCACGGTTGTAGTGATACGATGTGCTAAGAAAGATGGAAAATACCGTGCATAAACTGCATGGAACTGGTCTGGAGGTGTTATATGGAAGAGGAAAAGAAACTGCCAAAAAATATTCGTCAGATGGCAGAAAAAGAAGAGCGGGTTAGAGTGTATCTGGAAGACTATGCATATACATTTATTCGTAAATTAAATTGTACAGGGCATGTACGCACTGGTATATTGCTTGGAAGCAAAATGGTTACAGAAAACAAAAGATGCTGGTTTGTAAAGGGAGCAGTTGAGTTAGAGGATGCGCAAGGCAGTACTGAAGAAGAAAATGAGCAAAAAACAGCGATTACGCAGCAGGTCTGGGATAATACGTTGTCAGTGATACAGGAATATTTTCCAGGATGCAGTATATGTGGCTGGTTTATAAGCGGAACAGAAGAAAATTTTCCAGATGGTGAAGAATTAAAAAAAACACATCGTCAGATTTTTTCTGGGGAAAATTGTTTGATGTACTGGAAGAAGGGGGATGAGGAAAGCTTTTGGATGGAGGAAGAAGATACAATTCTCCATTTGAAGGGGTATTTTGTTTATTATGAGAAAAATAATGAAATGCAAAATTATATGCTGAGCCGCAACGCGGATCAAAGTGAGGATGTCAGCGATCAGGCAGCGCTTAATTTTAGAAAGATTATGAAGGAAAAGCAGGATATAAAGCATCCGCAAAAGTCAAAACACATAAATCAGACGCCTAAGCTAACAGCAGAAAACGGCATATGGGTAAAGGCAGGGGTGGCAATTATTTTTATTATTTTAGTAGGAGGTGGTGTTCTTTTTTCAAGAGGGATGAATAAAAAAGAGGATTCTGTGCAGGCGCTTGCAGTAGGAGCATCTGTGGAGAGAAAAAGTGGTGAGAGTGGGCAGGTTGCTTTTGAATCAGAAAGCGAACAAATTGCGGAAACAAAAAATGACATTGGTGCATTGTCAGCGTCTTTAAAAGAAACGGAGAATACGCTTGAAGTTTCAGCTACAAAGATACCAGAAAGCAGTGAAGAAAAAGCTTCAGTTGCAAAAACACCAGAAAGCAGCCTTTCTTCATCTGAGACAGAAAAAAAAGACGTGGCAGCTATTCAAAATGGCGGGATTTTTTCTGGAGATATGATGTTTTATAAGGATGGTCTTGGAGCATCAGTGTATCGTATCACAAGCAGCACCGAAGCATCAAAAAATGAAGAATCAGATGCAGCATCATCAGAAGAAAACGAAAGCAGTACGCAGGAAATTTTAACGGTAGCGGCACCAACGCTGCCCACAGAAGGAAATGCAGTACAGGGGACGAGTGAAGCATCAGCAGAAGCAGCAGTAAATCGTCCAGCCTCATACACGGTCCAGCCTGGTGATACATTGATTGAGATTAGTAAAAAATTTTATGGTTCCTCACAGATGGTTATGCAGTTAAAGGAAGTAAATGGACTTGATGATATAAATAAAATTTATATTGGACAGGAGCTGACTTTGCCGTGAAAATTTTTAAGGAACTTTGACACACACCCTTGGATATGTTATACTTTTTTGGACACTGTGCAGCTGTATGTAAGATGCAGCTGGAGTTTGAAAGTCAGCACAGTGGTGGAAAGGAAAGTACATGGCAAGGGACAGTGAATTTCAACGGGAAAGAAAGAAGAAGCAGCTTAGGCAGAGCATGGTTACGAACGATAAGGTTCGCAGTGCACCAGTAAGCTGGGCTGAGGATCATAAAAGAACAGTCAATGTCGCAGGAATTGTTGTTGCAGTGTTGGTGTTAGCTGTTGTGCTGGCGTGGTTTGTGGCAGAACGGCTGTGGCGTTACAAAACATATGAAGTCAGCTGGAGAACTGATGTGTCGAATGCGTCATCAGCAGGATACGTATCATATGGAGACGGCATTGTCGTAATGAATAAAGATGGTGCTACGTATTATGACAAAAAGGGCACAAAGGTGTGGTCTGCGCCATATGATATGAGCAATCCAAAGGCAAATGTCAAAGGTGATTATCTTTTGATTTATGATTTAAAAGGAAAAAATTTTGCAATTTGTAATAAATCGGGAATCACTGGAAGCGGAACTACATCTCAGATAATCACAAAGGGAGTGATTGCGTCGACAGGTGTAACTGTGCTTCAGTTAGAAGATCAGGATGCGAGTTTAATTTCTTATTATCGAAATACAGGCGAGGAGCTTGCAGTTTCGATTCGCAATCCGCTCCAGATTGATGGATATCCGCTTGACATTAGTGTTTCGCCAAATGGTCAGCAATTAGCTGTATCATACTACTCAATTTCTGAGGGTGTTGGAACAAGCAGTATTTCTTTTTACGATTTTGAAAAGGGAAAAGAAGCTGCAGATCGTATAGTAGCAAGTTTTGATTATTCTGAAAATGGCGCATATGTCCCGAAGGTTGTCTATTTAAGTGATACAAAAGCGTTTGCAGTTGGAGATTGCTGCATCAGCTTTTTTGACGTGTCAAACAGAACTGCAATTACTCGAAAAGATATTGCTGTTGAGGGAGAAATTCAGCGTATTTTCTATAATAACGAATACCTTGGTCTTGTTGTACGTGATGAAGCGAAAACAGGCTATCAGCTTCATATTTACACGTCAGAAGGAAATGAAAATGCTGTTACAGAGCAGGATAAACTTCATACAGGCTATGCATTTCAGCAGAGAAATATTGTCATGTATGATGCGGATTATTGCGAGGTTCAATCATTTTCAGGAAGAATACGTTTTGCAAGAGAGTTTGGAAATAATTTGTATACTGTCATTCCGGGCGACAAGTTTAAGACCTATTATTTGGCGACAATGGAGGAGCTTCAGCAAATTAAGCTACGATAACATAAGAAAAACTTGATTTTCGTGCAATGGTCTGGTAAACTGAGCATAAATACAAAATTAAATGCGCTTAAGCGCGGAATGGAGACGAAGATGAATAACATTGATACAATGTCAGTAAACGCGATCCGTGTATTATCTGCAGATGCGATTCAGAAGGCAAAGTCAGGACATCCTGGCTTGCCGCTCGGCTGTGCATCTGTAGCCTATGAGTTATGGGCAAAGCATTTAAAGCACAACCCAAAGGATCCAGATTGGAAGGATCGTGACCGCTTTATTCTTTCTGGAGGACATGGCTCTATGCTTTTGTACTCTCTGCTTCACCTGTTTGGTTATGGTGATTTAAAAAAGGAAGATCTGATGCAGTTTCGTCAGTGGGGTTCTCTGACACCTGGTCATCCGGAGTATCGCCACACAGTTGGTGTTGAGGCAACGACAGGACCTCTTGGTGCTGGTATGGGTATGGCAGTTGGTATGGCAATTGCAGAGCGTCATATGGCATCTGTATTTAACAAGGAAGGATATCCGGTTGTAGATCATTACACCTATGCACTTGGCGGCGATGGATGTATGATGGAGGGTATTTCATCTGAGGCATTTTCTCTTGCAGGTACTTTAAAGCTGTCTAAGCTGATCATTTTCTATGATTCCAACCGCATCTCTATTGAGGGATCAACAGATATTGCATTCACAGAGAATGTTCAGAAGCGTATGGAAGCATTTGGTTTCCAAACCATTACCGTTGAGGATGGAAATAACTTAGAGGAAATCGGCAAGGCAATTGAGGCTGCTAAGGCAGATACTGAGAGACCATCTTTTATCACTGTAAAGACTCAGATTGGTTTTGGATGTCCGGCAAAGCAGGGCAAGGCAAGTGCACATGGCGAGCCGCTTGGTGATGACAATATTAAGGCAATGAAGGAAAACTTAGGCTGGCCGTCAGAAGAGCCATTCTTCGTACCAGAGGAAGTTTATGATCATTATAAGGAAATCGTAGAAGGCTTACAGCCGGCAGAGGATGCTTGGAATAAGATGTTTGCAGAATACTGCGAGAAGTATCCAGAAATGAAGGAACTGTGGGATACTTACTACGATGAGGATTTGGCAGAGAAGGTTTGTGACGATGCTGATTTCTGGGCTTATGATGATAAGGCAGATGCAACAAGAAATCTGTCCGGCAAGATGATCAATCGTATCAAAGACAGAATGCCAAATGTAATCGGCGGAGCAGCTGACCTTTCCCCATCCACAAAGACCTATATGAAGGATGAGGGTGATTTCTCAGCAGAAAATTATGCAGGACGCAACATGCACTTTGGTGTTCGTGAGCTTGCCATGACAGCAATCGGAAATGGTATTATGCTTCACGGCGGACTGAGAGCATTTGTTTCTACCTTCTTCGTATTCTCTGATTATACAAAGCCGATGGCACGTCTGTCTTCAATCATGGGCGTACCGTTAACCTTCGTATTTACACACGACAGTATTGGTGTAGGCGAGGATGGACCGACTCATGAGCCGATCGAGCAGCTTGCAATGTGGCGTGCAATGCCGAACTTCCATATGTTCCGTCCGGCAGACGCAACTGAGACAGCAGCTGCATGGTACAGCGCAATTACATCTAAGAGAACACCGACTGCACTGGCACTGACCAGACAGAATCTGCCGCAGATCGAGGGAACCTCAAGAGAGGCATTAAAGGGTGGTTATATTGTACAGGATTCCAAGAAGGCAGTTCCGGATGCGATCATTATCGCTTCTGGTTCCGAGCTGTCTCTTGCTGTAGAGGCAAAGAAGGTTTTAGCAGAGGATGGAATCGACGTTCGTGTCGTATCCATGCCATGTATGGATATCTTCGAGGAGCAGTCTGAGGAGTATAAGGCAAAGGTTCTTCCAAAGAATGTAAGAAAGAGAGTTGCAGTAGAGGCAC
>ENA-UOOD01003082-UOOD01003082.1-human-gut-metagenome-genome-assembly--contig:-CS67-NODE-3082-length-14200-cov-5.352775_pt1 | contig 14200 bp, 10 predicted proteins | sample MGYA00242464_ERZ724011 | MGnify/ENA metagenome assembly ERZ724011 | reverse complement strand
TTTTATTTCGTTCAATCTTGCATTCAGTTTATCACAGGTAGGCAAAAGAGTTCTTCTTGTTGATACAGATTTGAGAAAATCAGTGCTTCAAAGACGTATGGGACTAGAAGGTGTAAAGCTTGGACTTTCTGAGTATCTTTCTGGAAATGCAGAACTTGGTCAGGTTATTTATGATGTTGGTCTTCCAAATATGCATGTATTGTTTAGTGGAAAGCTTGTTCCAAATGCGTCTGCACTTTTGTCTGCAAAGTGGTTGGAAAATCTTTGCGCAGAAGTTAGAGATTCCTATGATTATATTATTTTTGATACACCTCCGATCTGCGTAGTGGGAGATGCAGCAATTGTGGCATCTTTTTGTGATGGAACACTTCTTGTTATTGAAAATGGTGTTACAAAGAAGAAGACATTGGCGCAGATGAAGTCTGAGATGGATAAAGTGGGTGCGAATGTAATTGGTGTTGTCCAGAATATGGTCGGTAGCAAAAAGGATTCCAGTTATTATGGCAAGGGAAATTACGGTTATTATTATGGAAATAACCAAAATAAAAAATAAATTTACAAAAGCTATTGTAAATTATAAAAAGCCGTGGTAGAATGAGATCTGAAATCTTTAAAATAAAAGCAATGACGGAAAGAGTAGTACAGCAAGATCATTCAGAGAGAGCCGTGTATGGTGGAAGCGGTTTATGGGAATACTGTATGAAGACCATTCCTGAGCTGTGCGTGAAAGAAGCAAAAAGCTTCGAAGCGTTGCCGTGTTGCTGCGTTATAAGCAAAGAGTGAAAGATAAGGTGGAACCGTGCGCTAGCACCCTTAGGTATTGAGATACCTGAGGGTGTTTTTTTATCGCACAAGTTAAACTTTATGTTCCTGTATCCTGCTCTGTCACCGATGGAAAATAAAATGTAAAAAGATAAGAGGAGATCAAAATGGTAAACTTTAAAGAAGACGAAGCATTAAACACATTGAATCATTCCTGTGCACATTTGATGGCACAGGCAATCCGTCATCTGTATCCGCAGGCAAAATTCTGGGTAGGACCAGTTGTTGCAGAGGGATTCTATTATGATGTTGATTTCGGTGATCACGTATTTAAGGAAGAGGACTTGGCTGCAATCGAGAAGGAAATGAAGAAGATCGCAAAGAGAGGCTTTAAGATTATCCGTAAGGAGATTTCCAAGGAAGAAGCACTGGAGATGTTTAAGGATGATGAGTATAAGCTTGATCTGATTTCCAATCTGGAAGATGGAAATATTACATGTTATGAGCAGGGAGATTTTACAGATCTTTGCCGCGGACCTCATGTTGACAATGTAAAGCTTTGCCGTTACTTTAAATTGTTAAAGCATTCTGGTGCTTATTGGAAGGGAGATAAGAACAATAAGGTTCTGCAGAGAATCTATGGTGTATGTTTCCCGACAGCTGAGGAATTAGAGGAGCACTTAAAGCTTCTTGAGGAGGCTAAGGAGAGAGATCACAGAAAGATCGGTAAAGATATGAATTTGTTCATGGTAGACGATCTGGTAGGCCGTGGTCTTCCAATGTTCCTTCCAAAGGGTTATGTAATCTGGCAGGAGCTTGAAAACTACATCAAGGATAAGGAAAGAAAGCTTGGCTATCAGCATGTTATGACACCGTGTGTTGGAACAGTTAATCTGTACAAGACATCTGGTCACTGGGATCATTACAAGGAGAACATGTTCCCAGCTATGGAAGTAGATGGAGAGGCATTTGTTCTTCGTCCGATGAACTGTCCGCATCATATGATGATCTATGCAAACCGTATGCATTCTTATAAGGATCTGCCAATCCGTATAGGTGAGATTGCTCATGATTTCCGTTATGAGTCAAGTGGAACCTTAAAGGGTATTGAGAGAGGCCGTCACTTCTGCCAGAATGATGCGCATATTTTTGTAACACCAGAGCAGATCAAGGATGAGTTCTCAAATGTTGTTGATCTGATCTTTAGTACCTACAAGGATTTTGGTATCACAGATTATCGCTGTGTTTTGTCTTTGAGAGATCCGGCAAATAAGACAAAGTATCATGATGATGATGAGATGTGGAATAAGGCAGAAAATGCTCTTAGAGACGTTATGAATGACCTTGGAATCGAGTATACAGAGGAGATTGGTGAGGCTGCTTTCTATGGTCCGAAGCTTGATGTAAATGTAAAGCCAGCTGTTGGAAACGAGTATACACTGTCCACTTGCCAGCTTGATTTCTGCCTGCCGGCAAAGTTCGAGCTGACTTATATTGACAAGGATGGCGAGAAGAAGACTCCTGTTGTTTTGCATAGAGCAATTTTGGGATCTCTTGACCGTTTCATGGCATATATTCTTGAGGAGACAAAGGGAAATCTGCCAACATGGCTTGCACCAGTTCAGGTAAAGGTTATGCCTGTTAAGACAGATAACGAGGAGCTCATGGAGTATGCAAGACAGATCTGTGAGAATCTTGAGGATAGAAATGTTCGTGTTGAGTTAGATGACAGAGCAGAAAAGCTTGGTTATCGTATGCGCGAAGGTCAGGTTCAGAAGGTACCGTATCTGCTTGTAATCGGATTTAACGAAATGGAGAATAAGTCAGTCTCCTATAGACTTCATGGAGAAATGGATACTACAACAGTTGGACTTGATGAGTTTGTTGAGAAGATCCATGAAGAAATTAAAAATAAGGTAAGATAAAAGAAACAGATCGAAGCATCTGGTAAGTATAAAAAGGGCACGAATCAAGTTTAGATTCGTGCCCTTTCTCTGTAAAAAACATAATTATTCAGGATCTTATAGTAAAATCAATTTAGTTCTCAAGCAGATATTTTTCGAAAAAAGCGATCTGCGCTTCCATGGAAGTGCGGCTTGGAGCACCCTTTGTAAGACGCTTTTCTACGCAAGTCTTCATGCTGATTGCGTCATAGATATCTTCATCAAATACTGGGCTGATGGAACGATATGCGTCAAGAGAAAGCTCATCAAGGGAGCAGTTTTTATCAATACACATTAGAACAAGCTGACCAACAATGCCATGTGCATCACGGAATGCAACACCGTGATTTACAAGATAATCAGCGGCATCTGTAGCGTTGGTGAAGCCATTTTTTGCACTGGCTTCCATGCGATCCTTACGGAATGTCATAGAGGCGATCATGCCTGTGAACAAACCAATGCAACCCTTAACAGTATCAAATGCGTCAAATGCCATCTCCTTATCCTCCTGCATATCTTTGTTGTATGCAAGCGGAAGACCTTTCATGGTAGTTAAAAGAGACACAAGAGCACCATAAACACGTCCTGTCTTTCCTCTGATCAGCTCTGCAATATCAGGATTTTTTTTCTGCGGCATAATACTAGAACCGGTGCTGTAAGAATCATCAATATCGACGAATTGATACTCGTTAGTATTCCAGGTGATAATCTCTTCGCAGAAGCGGGACAGGTGCATCATAATAATTGAGAGTGCATCCAGATATTCGATCAGGTAGTCGCGATCAGAAACAGAATCCATGCTGTTTACAGTTGCGCAGTCAAAGTCCAAAAGAGACGCAGTGTACTCTCTGTCAAGCGGGTAAGTGGTTCCTGCCAGAGCGCCAGCTCCAAGTGGGCATGTATTCATGCGGCGGCGGATGTCAGCCAGACGGCTGCGGTCACGGCGAAACATTTCAAAATATGCACCAAAATGATGAGCAAGTGTAATTGGCTGAGCTTTTTGAAGGTGAGTAAAGCCTGGCATAAAGGTGTCAAGGTTTGCTTTCATAATAGTGAGCAATTCTTCAAGGAGAGTTTTTAAAAGACCATCAGTCTCATCAATCTCATCTCTTGTGTAAAGCTTCATGTCAAGTGCAACCTGATCATTTCTGCTTCGGCCTGTATGAAGCTTCTTTCCAGCCTCTCCGATGCGTTCAATCAAATGAGCTTCTACGAAGCTGTGAATATCTTCACTTCCGTCATCGAATGTAAGTGTGCCATTGTTAATATCAGAAAGAATACCTGTTAAACCACTGATGATCTGATCTCGCTCATCATTTGTCAGGATGCCGGATTTTGCAAGCATAGTCACGTGTGCAATACTGCCGCGAATATCCTGTGCGTAAAAGCGACAGTCAAATGGAAGTGATGCATTAAAATGGTTTACAAGTTCATTAGTTTCTTTGGTGAAGCGTCCACCCCATAATTTCATAATCAATCCTCTTTTCTGACAGCTTATTGACTGTCTTTGTTTGTTTTTTGGCTTAATGAATTGTGACGGCTGCGAGTTAAATCAAGCTCAATACTGTCTAGGCTGACATTTTTTTTCGCTGATGAATCGCGCTTTTCATCTGTTTTTGAAAAATTTTTATTCGAAAGTATTTCATCTGAAAGTTCTTTCGAAAAATCTTTATTTGAAAATTCTTCCGAAAGTTCTTCTTCTGAAGATTTTTCTGGTTCGTTTGAATCTTCCTCAAAAAATTCATCAGCTAGATCATCATCTTCAACTATTACTGAATCATCCGTCTCGATTTCATTATCTGTTTCATCATCTAAAGCACCTTCTGTAGGTTCAGCCAAAGCATTTTCAAGATCTTCTGAATCAGCCAAAGCAGTTGCCTGAGAAGCAGAAATTTCCTCCTGATTATCAAGTGAAGCTTCTTCTGCCTGATTTTTCTTCCAGAGGTGAATCAGTGCAGCAATCATAATCAGTAAAATAATACAGATAAGCGTGCTTGCAAGACCGAGGTAGAAACCATCTGGTGTGTAATCAAGATGAATGGTATGTGTACCTTCTGAAATTTCGAAGGAGACGAATGTGTCTTTAAAGGCTGTCATATCAACCGTATTTCCATCAACAGTGACAGTCCATCCTGTGTCATAAGGAATTGTTGTTACAACGCGTCCATCAGCAGATGCAGTAATAGTTGCATCTACACTTGTGCTTGTGTAGGAAGTAACTTCCATCGGTGACTCGTCAAGAATTTCATAAAGCTCTTTTAACACATCCTCATTCAGACGGTATGCGGACAAATTGATGATGGTTGAACTAGAAGAATCATCATTTGTGATAGTAAAGAGTGAGCCGTCTGTCTGATAGTCAAATGACATAAAAAAGCTTCGGCTTAAATTGTCAAAAGTTTTTGATGTATTATTATAGCTTATTCGAATTTTAGAAGGACCCGATTTAGCAGAATAGAAGCAGTAGTAGCCGCCTTCTGTTGTTGTAACGTTTACGCTAGTGGTTCCGTTGTTTGTCACGTCAAGCGGAACAAATAAGTCATCAGCAATACCAAGTGAATGAACAAGATTGTTCCAGTTTATGCCAGGATCATCTGCTGTTAAATCCCAATCTGCTTCAAGTGAATCAGAGACAAGAAAACCTAACGGCAGTGTATAAGTATTCTTGTAGAGGTCTACATTATCGGTGCTTTGATAGAAACTTCTAAGCAAAGTATCCTCTGGCTTTGGATCATTGTCTGTGTATATAGAGTACCGGATACCAAGGAGCATATTGGAAGCAGGTGTGGAGCCGGCAGTTCCATATGCATTAGTTGATGACTCTAAACCGATTTTTTTATAAAAAGAAGTCAAATGCGCGTAAGCAGTTGATGAAAAGATTGATGCAGAAGGATAATCAAGCCATGCACCATCATTTTTCGTACGGTTGTTTACCTTTTCTGTTCGGTAAAATACGGTGTCATCATCAGCTGCGGCAGCAGCGGTAAGTGTGCGTACATTGGAATCATATTCCTTATAAGTTGTTCTTCCTACTGTTGTAACACTTGTATACGACATATTGATTGTGGCTTCAGCAGTAATAATGATAAGTGTAACAACAGTAATCGGCATACGCCAGTTTTTGCCCTTTGAACGGTATAAATGAATTAAAATGCCATAAATTACCACAAAGAGAATACTTAAATAGAATGAGGAGAACAGATAATACTGTTCATCACTTGTTCCTGTGTAGGAGGCTTCTAGCTTTTCAGCCAAAATGATAAAGCCAACAACACCAAGCAAAACACTTAAGTATTGCTTTTTAGGGCGGTCCTTTAAGCCAAGAAAGCCTTTATATCCCATCGCAAGCAAAAATAGAACGTAGATAAATGACTGACGGCATGGAAGAGAATTTGGATAATGGAAACCATGCCAGATAAAGTTAAGCACATTAGTGCTAAAACTTAAGTAGAAGAAAATAATTAGGCAAAGGTAAGAAATCTTTTCCTTGAAGGAAACCTTTTTGTTCATAAAATAGAACGGGACGAACAACAGGATGCCAACTCCGCAGTAAATATTTGGCCAATGCTTTAGTCCGATTTCAACCTCAACATTAACAAGATGACGAGCAATCATGTCATACATAGAAAAGTAAGAGGACCAGTCCTTTGGAAAGCTAAAGTTGCCGGAAGCTGTATATGAGAGTGCTGCAATCTCAGGGAAAAGCACAACACCTGCAAGTCCGCCGGCTAAAATAGAAAACAGACCAAAATTTAATATCTTTTTAGGGTAATTAAAATTTTTTCCCTTTGCGAGAATCATGCAGATTACAAAATAAATTACAAGAGTAATGCAGATCATGATTGCAATGTAATAATTGGAAAGAATGGCAAGACCTAAACTGATGCAGTACAGATAGCATTTATCATCATTGATCAGCCGCTCTAAACCAAGGAAAATTACAGGAAGCAAAACCATACAGTCAAGCCACATAATATTCCAACTGTACGCAGCCATGTAGCCGCTTAGGCCATAAAAGATGCCGAAAAAGGCAGCTGCGATGCTGTTTGTGTGGTTGTGTCTGTTTAAATACCAGGTCATCGTAAGACTAGAGAGCGCCATTTTTAATACAATTCCATATGTGATAAACTCAATGACAAGTGAGCTTGGACACAGGAATAAAAACCAGTTAAGCGGACTGGAAAGATAGTAGGCAAAGATTGCCATAAAGTTTGTACCTAAACCGATGTCCCATGTATAAAACAAGCTTTCACCGTTTGCAAGCTTATCCTTTAGCTCTTGAAAAAACGGTGCGTATTGGTGATACAGGTCAGTACGCAAAAAAGAACGGTCGCCAAATGGGTAGATTTCCTTTCCGATAAAGATCATAATCATGGAAAGAACTGGAATAAAAAAAGCCAAAAGATAAGGCAAGCGATCCTTCCATGTTCGCTTCGAATGTGCCTTCTGCGGCATGATTTTTGAAAAATTCAAATTCATAGCACAAATCCTTTCTTATTAAAATATATCTTTATGATAGCATTGTTTTTTGATCATTCTGTGACTAGCTTCTTTTCTTAAAAACAAGAAGCTTGCTGCCAATGTAATTGATTAATAGAACAAATACATTAGACAACAGTTTCATTGCCGGTTCATTCCAGCAAAGAAGGCTGACTGTAATTTCCATGAAGGCAGTATCGACAAAAAAGGAAAAGATACGGCAGCTTATAAAAGGAATCAGTTCCTTTTTTAAAACAGGCACAGACCAGTCATCTGACAGGAAAACAAAAATCTTGTTGCTGACGTAGGCAAATGCAACAGCGAGCACCCAGGAGATACATTGAGAAATCAAGACTCCAGAAAAGATACGGACAAGAAAGTAGCTTACATAGCTGACGATGGTTGTAAGGACACCACAGACAAGGTAGCTAATGACTTCGTAGTTGCAAAAACGCGACAAAACAGGATTATTGGCAGCCCACTGACAGATTCTAAGATTGATTATAAAACGAATCAGTGGAAAGTTCATGATTTTGTCTTTCATATTAAATGTGCTCCTTTTTACTTTACAGATGATTCAAATTCGCATATAATAAATAATGCGTTTGACCATTTGGCCGGCGTATATATGTAAACAACACGGCATTCTTATTGTAATATAGGATTAGAAAAAAGTAAATCTTTTTCTTTCCTCTATATGAAAGGTAAAAAATATGACAGAACAAGAACGCAAGAAAGCATTTGAAAATCAAAGGCGCAATGCCGAAAGACGTGCTAAGGAAGCTGATGGCACTTATGACATGGAGCGTCGCATACAATATGAAAAAAAACAGCGTGAAGAACGCCGTCTGCAGCAGCAAAGGCAGGCATTGAAGCAGCGGGTTACAGCAGCAGTGATTGTAGTTGCTGCTTTGATTGTGATAGCAGTTCTTTTTAGATCCTTCAATAAAAAAGATGATAAACTGTTTCAAACAATGCCTGTGCAGACCTCACAGGAGGAGATAACAAGCGGACAAATTGAAGAGGCAAATGAACCAGAAGTGAAAGCTACTGTGCCAACTACACAGGAACAGATTCAAGAGACAAATCCGTTGGAGACAGTTGGTGAAACAGAGCAGGTACAGCTGACGCAAAGTCAGCCGGCAGAATCTGTTGCTGCGACAGTAAATGCAGTTGATACAGCGCAGCATGTCATAGATCCGTCTGGTATTGTTATTCCAGATTGGATTACGGTTGATTTGATCCATATTAATAATGTGTCAAGACCAGCAATTGCCCTTGATGCTGTAAATGATATTGCAATTCATTATGTGGCAAATCCTGGAAGCTCTGCAAAGGCAAACAGGGATTATTTTGATTCACTTGATAATCCAGCCGTAGAGGGTGCTGGCCGTCAGGCAAGTGCACATTTGATTGTAGGGCTTGATGGTGAGGTAGTACAGTGTCTTCCACTTAATGAGATGGCATATGCAGTTCGTTCAAGAAATCCAGATACGATTTCAATCGAAGTGTGTCATCCAGATGAGACAGGTAAGTTTTCAGATACTACATACAATACACTTGTAAAGCTGACAGCGTGGCTTTTACAGCAAAAAGGTCTGACACCGGATCATGTTATTCGCCATTTCGACTGTGATGGAAAATATTGTCCGCTTTATTATGTGGAGCATGAGGATGCATGGAATAAGCTGAAGCAGGATATAGCAGATTATTATTATGCAAATCCAAATATTCAGTAAACTTTCGGGCAACTTTGTACTTTACAACCTTTTTGAAACGCGGTAGAATAGAATTAGCCTGTTGCGGTCTGGGGACAGTTTGCCCTACGGACAGCAACGATACAAACGCTGCATGGGCAGCAGATGGGAGATAAATTATGAAGGTATTAGTTATTAACTGCGGCAGTTCTTCTCTGAAGTATCAGCTGATTGATTCACAGACGGAGGAGGTACTGGCAAAGGGACTTTGCGAGAGAATCGGTATTGATGGTTCTAAGCTGACTCATAAGCCAACTGGAAAGGAAGACTATGTAGTAGAGTCTCCGATGAAGGATCACCAGATTGCTGTAAAGCTTGTGCTGGATGCACTGACAGATAAGGATCACGGTGTAATCACCGATATCAAGGAAATCTCAGCAGTAGGCCATCGCGTTCTGCACGCAGGTCAGGTATACAGCGATTCTATCGTTGTAAATGAGGATGTTAAGAGAGTAATCAGAGAGTGCTTCGATCTCGGACCTCTTCATAACCCAGCAAACCTGATTGGTATTGAGGCATGTGAGGCAGCTATGCCAGGCGTACCGCAGGTAGCAGTATTTGATACTGCATTTGGACAGAGTATGCCAAAGAAGGCATATCTGTATGCAATTCCATACGAGTATTATGAAAAGTATGGCATTCGTCGTTATGGCTTCCACGGAACAAGCCACAGCTTCGTATCTAAGGAGACTATTAAGTTTGCAAACCTGAATCCAGAGAACTGCAAGGTTATCGTTTGTCATTTAGGAAACGGTGCAAGTATTTCTGCATCAATTGGCGGTAAGTGTGTAGATACAAGTATGGGTCTGACTCCTCTGGAAGGTCTGATCATGGGTACCAGAAGTGGTGATGTTGATCCGGCTGTTGTTCAGTATATCTGCAACAAAGAGAATAAGACTGTTGATGAGGTATTAAATATCTTAAATAAGAAGTCTGGTGTTCTTGGTATTTCTGGTGTTTCCAGTGACTTCCGTGATGTTACAAAGGCTGAAAATGAAGGAAACGAGAGAGCAAAGGCAGCAAACGAGGCATTTATCTACCGCGTAATCAAGTACATCGGTGCATATGTTGCTGCTATGAACGGTGTAGATGCAATTGCATTTACAGCAGGTGTTGGTGAGAATGATGTAAATGCAAGAGAGAAGATTTTAAGCGGTCTGACTTACCTTGGCATCGAGGTTGACCATGAGGCAAATAAGAGAAGAGGCGAGAATACAATGATCTCTACTCCAGCTTCTAAGGTTAAGGTTGCAGTAATTCCGACAAATGAGGAGTTGGCAATCGCAAGAGAGACTGTTGCGCTGGTATAATCTGGCACAACGAGCAAACACTACCAGGCAGCAGCTGCAAAGGCAGCTGCTGCTTGTTTCTATGAAAGGTTGGGTTACAAATTGTCGTTATCAGAACAGAGCAGGATTCGCAATTTCTGTATTATTGCGCATATAGACCACGGAAAGTCCACGTTAGCGGACCGTATTATTGAAAAGACAGGCCTTTTGACCAGCAGAGAGATGCAGGAACAGGTTCTGGACAATATGGATCTTGAGAGAGAGAGAGGCATAACCATAAAGTCACAGGCTGTGCGCACCATGTATAAGGCCAATGACGGGGAGGAGTATATTTTCAATTTGATTGATACACCTGGACACGTCGATTTTAATTATGAGGTGTCACGAAGCCTCGCAGCTTGTGACGGTGCCATTTTGGTTGTCGATGCTGCACAGGGAATCGAGGCACAGACATTGGCAAATGTGTATTTAGCGTTAGATCATGATCTGGATGTTTTTCCAGTTATCAATAAGATTGATTTGCCAAGTGCAGATCCAGACCGTGTGGCGGCTGAGATCGAAGATATTATTGGCATAGAGGCGCAGGATGCACCGCGCATTTCAGCAAAAAATGGAATAAATATCGAAGCCGTTTTAGAGGAAATAGTTCACAAAATTCCAGCACCAAAGGGAGATCCGAACGCACCGCTTAAAGCATTGATCTTTGATTCAAAGTATGATTCATATCGTGGTGTTATCGTATTTTGCCGTATTATGGAGGGAACTGTTAAAAAAGGCGATACTGTGCGAATGATGGCAACTGGAGCAGTAGAAGAGATCGTTGAGGTTGGCTATTTTGGTGCAGGACAGTTTATTGCATGTGATGAGCTTTCAGCAGGAATGGTTGGTTATATTACAGCAAGCATTAAAAATGTGCGTGATACTCGTGTCGGTGATACAATAACAAATAATGATAATCCGGCAGCAGAGCCGCTTCCTGGATATAAAAAGGTTAATCCAATGGTGTACTGTGGTCTTTATCCAGCTGATGGTGCAAAGTATCCAGATCTTAGAGATGCGCTTGAAAAACTTCAGCTAAATGATGCCTCCCTGCAGTATGAGCCTGAGACATCTATTGCACTTGGTTTTGGCTTCCGCTGTGGTTTCCTTGGTCTTCTCCATTTGGAAATTATTCAGGAACGTCTTGAGCGAGAGTACAATCTTGATCTTGTAACCACGGCACCAGGCGTTGTGTACCATATTTATAAAACAGATGGGACAATGATGGAGCTGACAAATCCTTCCAATATGCCAGATCCATCTGCAATTGAACATATGGAAGAGCCAGTTGTCTCAGCAGAAATCATGGTAACTAGTGAATATATAGGAGCCATAATGGATCTTTGTCAGGAAAGAAGAGGTATTTACCTTGGTATGGAATATATCGAGGAGAACCGCGCTGTATTAAAGTATGATTTGCCATTAAATGAGATTATTTACGATTTCTTCGATGCGCTTAAATCACGCTCAAGAGGATATGCATCATTTGATTATGAATTAAAGGGCTATATGAAATCAGAGCTTGTAAAGCTTGATATCCTGGTAAATAAAGAGACAGTCGATGCACTTTCATTTGTTGTATTTGCAGGCAGTGCTTATGAAAGAGGAAGAAAAATGTGCGAAAAGCTTAAGGATGAAATTCCAAGACAGCTTTTTGAGATTCCGATTCAGGCGGCAATTGGAAGCAAGATTATCGCCAGAGAGACTGTTCGTGCAATGCGTAAGGATGTCCTTGCAAAATGTTACGGTGGTGATATCAGCCGTAAGAAGAAGCTTCTTGAAAAGCAAAAGGAAGGAAAGAAGCGCATGCGTATGGTCGGAAACGTAGAGATTCCGCAGAAGGCATTTATGAGTGTGCTCAAGCTTGATGAGGAGTAATCAGATGCTTGGTCTTTATATTCACATTCCCTTTTGTGTGCGAAAATGCCGATACTGTGATTTTTTATCGGCACCTGCATGTGATTCAGAGCGTGAAGCATATTTGAAAAGCCTGCATGGTCAGATAAAAGCAATTGGTGAACGTCTGAGACAAAAAAAGTCAGGGAAACATTATATTGTAGACAGTATTTTTATAGGAGGCGGTACGCCGTCTTTATTATCATCTGATCAGATGCAGGCATTGATGGATGTGGTGCGAGAGTCTTTTTATGTTGCAGATGATGCTGAAATTACTGCTGAATGTAATCCTGGCACTGTCACGAGAAAAAAGCTTTGTGCATACAAAAGAGCAGGAATCAATCGCCTAAGCATAGGACTGCAGTCAGCTGATAATGAGGAACTGGCGCTTTTAGGGCGAATCCACACATGGGAAGAATTTTTAGATACCTTTAAAGCGGCTCGTAATGCCTGCTTTACTAATATCAATATTGATATCATGAGTGCGCTTCCAGGTCAGACAGTTTTATCATATCAAAATACGCTGACAAGTGTGCTTGCACTTCATCCGGAGCATATTTCAGCATATAGCCTGATCATCGAAGAGGGAACACCTTTTTTTGATGAGTATGGTGAAACTGATTGTGCCAAAAAGAAGAAAAAGGATGCCGCGAAATTGCTTCCTTCTGAAGATGAAGTGGTGCAGATGGACGAACTTACCTGGAAACTTTTAGGTGAGGCTGGCTATGAGCACTATGAGATTTCCAATTATGCATTGCCAGAAAGCGTATGCAGACACAATTTAAAGTATTGGCACTGTGAAGAATATCTTGGTGTCGGTACAGGTGCTGCTTCGTATATGAAAACAAATTCATCAGGTGATTATTGTCGTTTGAAGGTCATTACTGATACAAAAGCGTTTTCAGAGATTGACTGGAATGATCCGTCGTCTTTAGACAAATGCTTTGCGGAATGTGATATACTTTCTTTGCAGGAACAAATGGAGGAGATGGCCTTTCTTGGTCTTCGCACAAAAGAAGGTGTCAGACTGTCGTCATTTTATGAACGCTTTGGCAAATCATTTAATGAAGTATATGGGGAAGTAGTTAAGAAATATACTGCGATGGGGATGATGAAAGCAGATGAGACACATGTTGCGCTCACGCTTAAAGGCATGGAGGTCGCAAATTGGATCATGGCTGATTTTTGTGGCTGATTTTTCAGAAGAATACAAGGTGCTGTGAGATTTGCAGCACGGAAAAGAGGAAAAGATGTATCAGGTCGATTGTTCCGTTTTGCTGGACGGAAAAAAATTCTACGAGATGTCGATATGGAATATGTACTGCAGAAAGAAAAGCTATGTGTTTCTGACAGCTGTTATGTATGCATTTTCTATGTTAATGATATCATCAGCACTCCCTCAGATTTTGACGGGAACAAACAACACAGCCATTATCAACGGCGGTATGGGCTTTGTATTACTTGTTCTTGTTGTCTATATGAATTATAATCATATCAGTCGTTTCAAGAGAGCTTCTAAAAACGAAGAGTGGTTAAAAAAGACAGGTAAGCATATACGAATCACAAAAGAGCAGATCGTAAATTATCGTATTGAGGCACAGGAAGAACGCAAGTATGAGTGGTCTCAGGTACTTGGCGCATATAATCGCAAGGAAGAAATTGTTCTGTGTACAAAAAAAGATGAGCAGATCATGACACTTGATAAGTCAAAGCTTTCCGAGTCAGAGATGAAATTTATCACAGATATTATAGATGAAAGACATTTATGGAGAACGTCAATGCCGATCCGTACAGTATATCTGATGTTTGGCGCAATTACATTCGTTGGAGTTACATGGATTGTACAGGCCGTTTTAAAGGTGATGTAATGTAAAAAAAGTAAGCGTTTATTTTGGAAACGAAATAGATGCTTATTTTTTTTAATATTATAGTTTTGCGAATGGGCGTTCCGTGAACTGTAACTTTCATGCTTGACATTTCAGAGAAAGATCTTGTAAAATTATGCCTGCTGTTTTATAATGTGATAAGATGATAC
>ENA-UOOD01003072-UOOD01003072.1-human-gut-metagenome-genome-assembly--contig:-CS67-NODE-3072-length-14227-cov-4.416384_pt1 | contig 14227 bp, 10 predicted proteins | sample MGYA00242464_ERZ724011 | MGnify/ENA metagenome assembly ERZ724011 | reverse complement strand
TCATAGCAAATACCGTTATCTCCGCTGCTATCATCTTTGGCAATAGATGATGCGATCGTCTTGCGGAAATACTTACTAAACATATTGTAAATAATTGTGTCGTTATCAAAAATCTTTTCAAGACGGTCGGAATCCGCTACAACCTTAGTAGCACCGCTAAATTCAATGTCTCCACCAGCAATGATCAGTCCCTTGAAGTTTTTCTCCAACTTAACATTACCGGTTGCAACAATGATTCCACCTTCCTCAGAGCTGTTCCAAGTATAATCGCCCTTCTTCACAACGATAATACTATTCGACGGAAGCTTTGGATTCGATGAACTCTTGCTCTCATAATCAGCAATCTTACCTTCGTCGAGAAGTACTGCAAATAAATTTGTCTTATCCGATGAAGTATTTGTGATACCCTTCTTCGTATATACATCGCTGTAATTATCTGACAAACGATACTGTGGAGACTTTAAGGATAAATCATAATCGGATGTCAGCGACATCTGCAATGACATATATTCTTTACTTTTCTCTGCTGCATAGCTGCGGACTACTGCACCCTCATCGCCCGGTGACTCATCACCGATCTCGATCTTCTCCTGACCGGATGCACCATCACGATACAAGATATTACCGGTCGCACAGAATACTCCGGCGCCGCCGTTAAACTTGATTCCTGTCGATGACATATACTTTGCATTGACATCCTTAAGGATCGCATAATCCGGACTGCACTTTGCATATGTCTGATAGAAGGACGTCAGTTTCTCTTCTTTCACATTCAAGTAAAAATAAGTCAAGGCGTCGTCCTTCACATCCGTATCATGACGATAGTAGTATACAAGCGGCATAACCGTATCTATATAATCTCTCACATCAAATTTATTGCCACCGACGAACTCATTGTATCCCTCTACATCAAATTCATATTCGTCTGTAGATCCCTCTATCGGTGTAAATACAATACCATTTGGGAATGTCGGACCGGAAGATCCAACCTTTTTCCAATAGTCGCTCGGTACATAATAGGCAACCTGACTACTCTTTACAGTCAATGCCTCTCCTGTACGTATATCCTTGCTTGCTGCATAAGATGGACCTGCACCGTCAAGACTCTCATTTTTATTTCCCTTCTTAGAAATAAATGTCTTACCGGATAAGATCAGCTTTGATAAACTTTGTATATCTAATGTAACATTTTTTCCATTGATCACCATCGCAGAACTAAACTGTGCATTATCGGATGTTTTACCAATATTCGCTGCACTATAATCCTTGTTGTAGTTGTAACCACAATAAGAATTCTTAAAAGTGACATTGTCATTATTTCCCCAAATCTCCAAATCATCCGAAACATTTGTTTCTGCATTGATCCTTAATACATTACCGGCTGTTCCTGTGGAAGAGGCCTTTGTCTGAATATTTTCAACCCAGACATGGGCATCCAAGCCGTTCAAACCGTTAATCCGCATATAAGATCTGCCTCGAACCAAAATATCTCCGCGAGATATAATGTTCTCAGCATTTATATTCAATGTTGCGCCATTATCTACGACAAATCCTGCCTCCGGATCCGCTTCTACATTTGGTTCCGGGCTGGCTCCCGGAAGATCTCTGCGAACCGTTCCGGAATAAACATCACCATCAATCGTTGCCGCACTGGAGCCACCATTGATCTTTACTTTGTTGTCTGCGATCAACGCATAATTCAAATACTCAGAATGTGTACCGGCCTTCATCTCCGGCAGGTTCACACGAATATCTGTCGTGATCGTTGTCTGATAGTCTCCCTCTGTCTTTATAACCGTCAAATCCTTCAGTAATAAGCTATTGTCACCACTGTTATACTCCATATCGCCTTTACCATTGACATGACTCTTATATCCATCTACAAAGTTACCGCCGCTGTATTTGGACTGTGCCTCTGTCAAGAAGCCTCTGATGACGGAATCATGATACTTCATGTTTGTCGTGCCTGTGGTAATATCACAGTCTCCCTCGGACAAAGCGCTAATTACTGCATTAAAATATTTTGAGGAATACTTTCCGGTCAATGAATCCGTTGAACCGGAACGCACAGCACCATACGCTGCATATACGCTTTCATATGCATCTCTGGCTGCCGTATCTGATACATTCTCCACACCCGCTTTGATCGCATCTACGATGGAGTCTGCATTATAAAAATTGGTCTGAGATTTCTTCTGTGCCTGTTTCAGCTTAATATTGGTTACTGTCATCGAAATAACCGCTACTGCCAACAGGGAAATGAACGTCGCTGCTATGATGGTCATAACTAACGATGATCCTCTCTCATCCTTTCTGAACTTATTCATACGCTCTCCATCCTTTCCCTTCTATTTACTGAACCTTATTGCCATCTACTGAGGCCAATTTATCTGACTCATCAAATGGATAAGACCCTCCCTTATCCTTGTAAACCGATACTGTAATGTCGACCAGTCGGTTACTATCCTCTGTCGTGATCAACGTATAATTACCCGAACCATCTTTTTGCATCACCGTAGACACATTACCACTCGAGGCAATCTCATCATGACCAGTTGCACATAAGTTTGTGTAAGCTTTTGTGACTGTACCTGTCAGATTCGTATCTGTTGACACTTTCATTGAATATGTCATATCACGGACGATAATGTCCGGGTCGCTGCGGTCTTCCGGCGTTGCCAATGAGTTGGCTACACTATTCTCTGCCACCAGATATAACTTCATATTAGCCACACCCAATGTCGATGCAAGCGTTGATCCCTTAATCTCTACCTCATCGTTTTTTGTATCCGGCTTGTAGAATATAAAAATATTCTCAAACTTATCCGCATCGATCGACTGCTTTGCGATATCTACTTTGTAAGGATCCGGATGTGCCGTAAGAATTGCATCCGGATATTCATCCGAAGCATCCTTCACATAGCTATACTCATATGTAACTGTCGCAATGATCTTACCGGTCGATGCACCCGGCTTAATACCTACAACGATCTTACGCTTCAAATGATTTCCGATCGTCGTTGTATTGACTTTCGTTGTATCCTTCACAATCGTATTCTTATGATCCTTACAATATGTAGAGTACAAACCACCGTAATATAACTTAGCATCGGACAGATACTGTGCTGTCTCTGTTGAGATCAAGTCTTTGTTGGAATCCATCGATGGAATGATCGCCTTACTATACGATAGGTTGCGATCATACAGACCATTTGAACCATTATAAACATTATTCACTGACTTCTTTGGGGTGACATGTGCAACCACATTATAACTACTGCCATTAACAGTATAGTTCTTGTACATATCATATGCCGCCGGTGCCGATGGCAATGGAGATGCTACTGTCCAGCTTGCCTTTGGTGCCGCAGATGGGTCTGCCACCTTATCGTTATCGAGACTAAATGAAGCGTTCTTTAACTCCTCGACAGCATCCTGTGCTGCAACAACAGCGTTCTGCTGCTGCTTGGTCCTTGCACTGTGCCGCATAGACTCTGAGAAATACGCCAATAACGGGATCGAAATAGTAGCAAGTACGACCGTCGTTATTACAATCTCGATCAACGTAAAACCCTTATTCTCTTTCCATAATTTTTTGATCATACTAATTTCTCCCCTACCGTCTCACTATTACTCCAATACGCCCGGATCCGTCATCCGAACCCGAGCGTAACCTATTTACTGAAAAATATTGTCTTTGCGAAGTGGTACACCGGATAATGTCAGATCCTTATACTCTTTCGCCTGTCCTCCAACTGAGAACATCTGCACGGTCATCGTACACTGCAATGCCTTAGATCCTTCATCGGATGAAATATTAACATTCGAAACATTCATTCGCTCTGAATAGTTGTTGATAAAGTTCAACACGCTCTTCAACGATTTATAATCCGTAGCAAATGTAATACCTACATCCGAACGGTATCCGGTATAATTACCGGTGTCGGTTGACTGCGCATTCTGTGCATTGTCTGCAGCTACCGTCTCATTCGTTGCTGTGTTAGACGTATTATTCGTACTATTCTGTGCATTATTACCACTAGCTGTCGAATTGCCACCATTCGCATCTTTCGACTGAGCATCGCTGTCTGCATTCTGTGCAACAACTTGCTCTAATGCTGCGCCATCCTGGAAGAAGATCTGATTCATTGTAAAGTTCTCCGTTGTGATCGTAAGACCCTTCACTTTCTTCTCTAACTGGTCAAAGCGATTGATCGCATCCTGCGTACGAAGCTCTGACGGATATGCAAGAAGCACCTGCTCGGTACGGGCATTCTTCTTCTCCGTATCAGCCTCTACCTGTGCTTTCTTGGATACTTTTGCACGAAGCTGTGACACTTCCATCGCCAACTGATCATTCTCTGTCGCTACTGTCTCGCGCTGCTCATTAAACTTCTGATAACCTAAGAACCATGCCAACGCTAAAATCACCAGTGCACCAAGGATCATCAATACTTTCTTATCTTTATCTGCTAATGTCGTCTTCGTCTTTGTGTTCTGTGTAGCCATTCTGTGTCACCTCCTATTACTGTGCCGTCTGTGTTGTATCTGTTGTCGTTGTATCTGCTTCATCCAGTGAGACATCCTTCTCTTCTTTCGTTGGTAACTGTGTATAATCTGCTGTTACCGAGAAAGTATATTCATCTATCTTATCATTCTCAGACTCTGCTCCCGCGATAGAAGCAACATTCACATTCGTCAATAGATCAATTCCTTCGAACTCTACCAGCATCTTAGCTACTGATATTTTTGTTTTTGTTGTGATCGTCAATGTCACTTTATCTTCTGTCGTCTGCAACGTAGACACCTGCATCTGCTTTGGCAGCTTCTTCTGTAACTGCTCGATCAATGCTACCAAATTTTGATTCTTCGTCGATGTCGCCACATGCAGCGCAGCCGCATCTTCAAACTTCTTAGTCGCCTGTTCGTTCTCCGTATATACCTGATTAATGCTCTGCAGTGACTGCTTCTCCATCTTGAGATTCTCGTTCTCCTTGTTCGCACCAACAAGTCGGAACCATCCAACTGCAACGAGCGCAACTGCAACAACCACACTGCCTGCCAAGATGATCTTGACCGTTCTCATGCTTGCCGCACGTCCCTGCTTGTTTTTCAGTTCCTTTAAGGAAAATCCTACCGGCTCAATCGCTGCACCGATCGCTGCAATATACTCCGTCTGATCCTGCAAGCTTCTTGCAAATCCTCTAGAGAATGTAATGTTTGTTAATTTCTCCAGCTTACGAACCGGAAGGTCCATCTCACGCTCAAACAAAGTATCCAAACCGCGGATCTTAACACCCATACCTGTGATATAAATATAACCGAGCTGGCAGTCCGGATAACGAGAGCCGAAATAATCAACCACTCGAATAACACTTAATAAAATACCGCCTACCGCATCGGTAACTGCTTTTCTTGCCTCACGGCTTTGGCCGGAGCGTTTCCACTGATCCTCGGAAATTCTTGTTCCTCGTACTGTCTCATCCTCATAATCCAATGTGGAATACACAACATTTTCACGACAGAGCATTTCCATTGCGTCCGTCTCATCGCGGCACTCCAATGCCGGATGTGCTAACATCGTCTCTATAATTGTATTCGTACCATATGGAATCGTTCTCTGCATGATCTGCTGATTCTCTTTCAATACACTCACCATAGTATTTAAGGAACCAATCTGCACACACACGCTATATCCGGATCCAATATGTTTCTGCAACACCTGCATGGAACCGTTTCCATAATAGTCAATGGATTCCACGCGAACGCCCATCAGATCTGCCAAACTATAATAATTCTGGATCAAAGAGTCCGGTGCAGCAAGAAGCAACAGCTTCAAGCTCTTTTTATCCTTTTCCTTAACCGTCTCTAACACATTGTAAGCCAATGTGTACTCATCCATGTTAACCGGGAAGTAATCCTGCGCTGTCGCATTGATCAGATTGTCTAAGTTCTTCTCCGGAACGTACGGAACAGTTACCTCACGACTCGCGATCTTGCTAGATGCGATAGAGAACACAACCTCTTTTTCTTTGACACCATTGTCCTTCATCTGTTCACGAAGAAGCTGTGCCATACGATCCTTATCCTTGACATAACCGTCTTCCATAACACCTTCCGGCGTGTCAAAGGAAAAGGCATTGTACACATGAGGGTTCTTCTTCAGGAAATCAATGACAACCGCCTTGGTTACCTGTTGTCCTATCTCAATACTCAATACTTTCTTTGCCATCTATCTTGTTCCTCCCTGTCTTTTTCATCATAATTTGATCCATAGCTTCTGTACGAAATACAATAGAAACCAGTTTCATATCACACAATGTTTGACAATGCGTCAAGCACTCTGTGACAATGAAACCAAGATTTTCCATTGCTTAATCTTGGTCAAAAAAGCCCATAACAACAAAGATATGTGTGTCCTATGCCAGTCCACACAATCTCAAGTACCACTCTATTATCGGTTCACTAAATAACATTGCAAACCATATTCCCATTGAAAGATAAGGTCCTAACGCTAAGCGATGATTCGCACCACTAACTTTCATTCGTATCACATGAATGATCGATCCGGCAATACACCCTACAATAAATGCAACAATACATGCTTTCCAGCCGATCACCAGTCCTGCAACCGCCATCAGCTTTACATCGCCACCGCCAATGCCACGCCCTACCGTCACCAAATAAATAATCAGTAGGATAACACTGACCGAAAAGAAACCGATCACATGCTCTTTCCACTGTGGTCGATCTACAATCGTAGCAATAATACCCAACACAAGAATCACTATGTTCACCTTGTCCGGGATAATGTATTGTCTAAAATCAATGATACTTAATACTATTAGGGCGGATGTCAGGAGACAATATATCACGCTCATAACGTTGAAACCGTTTGCCAAGAAAACGATCACATATAATGCTCCATTCATTCCTTCCACGAGGGGATACTGAAGCGATAACTTCGCATGGCACTTCCTGCATCTGCCCCTTAGTATTAGGAAACTGAATAATGGGATCAGATCATACCAGCGTAGGTGATATCCACATTCCATACAATGAGAGCCTTTTAACAAACTCTCCTTCTTCGGATAACGATAAATGCAGACATTCAAGAAACTGCCTATCACTATCCCGAACATAAATACACATATGTACAAAACCAAATACGCACACCACACTGGCATAATCTATCTCCTCTATTATAACTCTGTATTACTCTGTTGTAACCGTAAGTTTAGCACTTGCAGGAGTTCCATCAGCCGTACCTAAATAAATTGTAACAGAGCCATCTGCTTTTAAGGTTACATATAACTTATTTCCTGATGCTTTTGCTTTCTTGGATGTGAACTTACTTTTTACTTTAGTTACAACCGCGTCTGTATCTGCCTGACCACAGAGTTCAGCAAATGTGCTTTCAATGGTTGCAGAAGTTTTAGCAGTAAGATTTGTCTTACTCAACTCAAACGTAATATCTGCTGTTGCAGCCTTAGTTGCTAAATCAAAGCTATCATCCTGTGCTATTGCAGAGACCATGGAAGTTGCCAAACTACTAATCTGCTGCTGATCCTTAGACTGACGAGACTTCTCCATGTAAGGAATAACCTGTGATGCAACTACACCTACTAAGATAGCCATAATTGCCATAACGATAATCAACTCAACGAGAGAGAAACCTTTCTCTTCGTTTTCACGTAACTTTGCTACATAATTTTTCATAACTTTAATCTCCTTTTCTTAAAAATATTTATTATAAACCACTTCTTGGCTCGTGGTTATAACACAACATAAAATCAATCTAAAAATTCCTTTTATGAATTCTCCGCCATACTGTAAATGCTCATCATCGGTGCCATAATCGCTAACATAATCGGAACGACAATTGCAGCCATTAGAATAATGATAAGAGGTTCCATAATCGCTGTCACCGCTTGCGTTGCTGCTTCTACTTCCTCATCATAGTAGTCGGCAACCTTTTCCAGCATTTCTTCCATATTACCGGTCTCTTCACCGATACGCGTCATGTGACACAGAAGCGGTGGAAATACTCCACTATCTTCTAACGGCTGTGACAGTGCCACACCTCGTTCCACTTCATTCTTCGCATCCTCAACCGCTACTTGAACCAATCGATTCGACATCAGCTTTGCGACTATTTCTATCGCTGCTACCATCGGAATTCCGGATGCCATCAATGTACTTAATGTACGAGTCAGTCTCGCACTCGCTGATTTAATCGTGAGATTTCCAAATATCGGCGCTTTCATGGCAATCGTTCCAAAGAACACTGCCCCTTGGTCTGTCTTCATAAACATTCGGATAGCAACAACAACTGCGATCACACCACCTAAGAAGAACGGCCACTTTGCGATCAGGAAGTTACTGATCGCCACAACTGCTAATGTAATACCCGGCAATTTGCCACCTGCCGAGTCAAACGTCTCTTGGAATGACGGCACCACCTTAACTAACATGATGATAACTACACCAACGATTACTAAAAGCAAGACACATGGATATATCATTGCCTGCATAACCATTCCCTTGATCTTGGCATCCTTATCAAAACTTACAGACATTCGTTCAAACTACCGGAAGCTTCACCGGCTTCCACCATGTTTACCAAAATACTCGGAAATACATCCGGCATCGTGCTCATCGCCCCCGCCAATGTATCACCTTTCTCTACAAGTACCTTTACTTCCTGTACCGCATTCTGCAGTTTCTTATTCTCACACTGCTCACCAAGCATTCCAAGTGCCTGGATCACGGTGACTCCGGCATGCAGGATACTTTGGAACTGCTTGCAGAACACTGCCAAGTCTTTCGCCTTAACCTTACCGCCAATGTTGATGCTCAGTTCCTTATTCAAGGCATTTGGTTTCTCCACCGTAATCGGTGTCAACCCCTGATTCTTCAGATTCGCTCTCGCCGCATCTAAGCTGGCAGCTTCGATCGTGCCTTTTTTCTGTTTTCCACCGGCGTCTATCGCCGTATAGTTAAACGCTGTTGTCGCCACACGTATCACCTTTTCCTTCCACTATGTATGTATGAACAATCTTCTGTATAAATGATACTCGTTTCGAATTTCACCCATATAGAATCCGTTTTAATTCCAAGTTGTTCATAGTTTGTTCAAAAATTATACCATATTTTTTGCTTTTTTAGACAATTTTGTGTCATTTTTTCCATTTTTGTTAAAACTATCCAATTTTCTACTACCGTAGTTAGACAATATGCCGAATTTAAATATTTAGTATAATTTTTTACGCAACTGATCCGGCTCCTGTGCAAATTCAAGTGCCTGCGTAGAATCGATCTTGCCGTCATTATACAATTTGTAAATCGCATCATCCATCGTGATCATGCCCATATTCTTACTTGTCTGGATTGAAGATGAAATCTGATGTGTCTTATTCTCACGGATCAGGTTCTGGATCGCAGGTGTAGTATGCATGATCTCAAACGCCGCCACACGACCTTTGCCATCTCTCGTTGGGATCAAGGACTGAGAAATAACAGAAATCAATACATTCGCCAACTGCACACGAATCTGCTGCTGCTGATGTGGCGGGAATACGTCGATAACACGATCGACAGTTGCTGCTGCACCAATGGTATGCAAGGTTGAAAATACCAAGTGACCGGTCTCAGCCGCAGTGATCGCTGATGAAATCGTCTCCAAGTCACGCATCTCGCCGACGAGGATAACGTCCGGATCCTCACGAAGTGCTGCACGGAGCGCTGCGCTAAAGGACATCGTATCCATTCCTACTTCACGCTGATTGATAATGGACGCCTTATGAAAATGTTCGTACTCGATCGGGTCCTCCATTGTGATAATATGTTCTGCACGTTCTGTATTAATAATATCTATAAGTGATGCCAACGTGGTAGATTTACCACTACCGGTCGGTCCTGTCACTAAAACAAGTCCACGCTTTTTCTTGGTAAGCTCTACGACTGACGGTGGCAGCCCCAAAGACTCTGCACTGGGAATCTCCGTACTGATCAAACGAATAACCGTACCCAATGCACCTTTCTGCTTGAGTACGTTCACACGGAATCGGCCATTTCCCGGAATGGCGTGTGAGAAATCCGCCTCACCCGTCTCATCCAGCGATGCACGCAGTCGTTCCGGCACCATCGGCATGATCAATTCCGCAGTGTCTGCTGCAGACAACGGTTCCCTTGTAATTTTCCTTAATTCACCATGCACACGGCATTTTGCCTCTGCTCCTGCAGCTACATGAAGATCGGATGCACCGATCTTACGTGCCTGTGCAAGCAGATCATTAATCGTAAAACTTAACATGTCTGTTCCCCCATTTTGTGCTTAGATTTTTAGTTCTATCCGATAAGGTCTAACAATAGCCCTCTCTTTTTACTCTTCTCCATATGCAACACGATGTACTTCTTCAATCGTCGTAATACCCTGTAATACATATTGATTTGCTGAAGTGACAAGTGTTTTCATTCCTTCTCGAATCGCCTGATTCTCAATCTCCTCCGCTGATCCCTCGCGAATAATGATTCGCTTGATCATATTAGACATTGGCATGATCTCATAAATACCGACACGACCCTGATATCCCGATCCGCCGCATCTCATGCAATCACTGCCGACATTTGCCTGCGGTACAAGAATCTCTCTGCTCCGGTATTCCGGCCGGATATGCATTTCTTCCTTTTCGAATTCCGTCAACGGAACCATCTTCTTACAATCCGGACATACACGTCGAAGCAGTCGCTGTGCAATAACGCCAACAACAGCATCTGCAATCATGTAACTCTCTATATCCATATCTGCCAAACGGGTGATCGTACTTGCCGCACTATTTGTATGCAGCGTGCTTACTACCAAGTGACCGGTAATAGACGCTTCAACGGCAATATTGGCAGTCTCTTGGTCACGGATCTCACCGATCATGATGATGTCCGGATCCTGACGCAAGATAGAACGAAGTGCCGATGCAAAGGTAAGTCCCGCCTTCGGGTTGGTCTGCACCTGGTTGATCCCGGCAAGGTTTGCCTCTACCGGGTCCTCTACGGTGATAATATTAACGCCCTCTGTATTCAATTCGCTAAGTGCCGTATACAATGTCGTAGATTTACCACTACCGGTTGGTCCTGTTACAAGGATAATACCGTGCGGGTGTGCCAAGATCTTATCGAACTTCGCTAAATCATCCGGCTGGAATCCCAAATCCTTCTTATCTCTCGTCAGTGCCTTCTTCTGCGTCAAACGCATTACGACTTTCTCGCCGTATACCGTCGGCAGGTTAGATACACGGAGATCGAACTCCTGTCGATCAACGATAACGCTCATACGACCGTCCTGTGGCTTACGTTTCTCCGAAATGTCCATACCGCTGACAATCTTGATACGAGCGACCAACGCCGGGAACAGCGTAATATCATGCCGCATCGCCTCTTGAAGCACACCATCCACTCGGAATCGGATACGAAGCTGCTCTTCCATCGGCTCAAAGTGAATATCACTGGCTCTTTTATGTACTGCCTGCTCAATAATCTGATTTAAGAGTCGTACGATCGGTGCCTGCTTGATCTCCTCTGACTCCTCATTACGATTCTCTCTATTACCATAACGCTCCTGATGCTCTTTCGTGAACTGATCTGCCACTTTCATTGCTTCCGCATTACCAAAGTAACGATCAAGCGCCTGCGCTACATCCTTTACTGTAGTAACATGAGCCTCGATGCGAAGACCTGTCACAATAGACAGATCATCTAACGCTCCGAGATCCAGCGGATCACTCATTGCTACACGGAGCACATTTGGATTCTCCGGATCAAACTCATATGGCATCAACATATATTTACGAAGCAATTTCTCATCAACCAATGTGAGCACATTGTCTTCTATATGATAATCCGCTAAGCGAACCCTCGTCAAATTCAACTGTCTGCTCAGCACCTCTGCGATATCATCATCAGATGCAAAGCCAAGATCGATCAGCACAGTACCAAGTTTCTGTCTGACATCACCTTCCTTTTGTGCCTGTAATGCCTGTTGAAGCTGTTCGTCATTGATCAAGCCACCTTCAATCAGCAAATCTCCTAAACGTTTCTTACGACGTCCTCTTGATGCACCAAAACTATCCATCTTCCCCTCCTGCTCATACTTTTTTCATATTTTCTTCCTTCTCGTTGTGTTGTTGCTATTATTCTCGCTCCGGGCATGTGTGCCATCCCATACAGCAAGGCATACTTACCCACATTTAATTCTATTATAGTGGTTTTTGGCATATAACGCAAGTATTTGCTCTGAATTGATACTATAAACTGTTCTCCATTCCGCCTTATTGAAATGCTTAATGATCAATCAAATTAAATTTTTTATTCAAATTCGATTTCTTCTTCTGCCTTAGCATATACATCCAGCTGATTTTCAATGTCAAGTCTACTAACCAACCAGCCTCGTGCAAGACACAATTTCACAAAATCATCAATACGATTTACGCCATTCATCTCTTTTAACGTTACAACCACACCAAATTGAAGTGGATCTTTTCTTTTCCGCAAGCGTTCTTTCGTATTAATTTTAAGTCCCCACAAACCAGTGTCATAAGCTTTTCGAGGAATTCTTTTATCTTTTATTTCCTCACTAATATGCTTAACATTATCCCATTTACGATACATTTTTCTTGCACCTTCTTCGTATAATGTAATTAATTGATCTTCAGATTGATGGTTATCATCAATAGCTTTTATTGTTGTCGATCCTCTTTTTGTAACAACCCTGCCAAAATGAATATCCATTTCTGTACTCGTATAGTCAACACCTTGATTACGATCACAATATGGGAAATATACCAATGTTGCTCTTGCATAAAATGGATGTGCGTTATCTACGATAGGTACAGGCAGATTATATGTATACGTTTCATATTCCTCCGATGCACCTGTCATAATAAAACGTATTTCATCATTAGATGTCTTTACAATATCATTAATGTGCTTTGGCACAATGCCATATCCTATTCTATGAGAAACATCATCTTTTCGATTCCATCCTGCTGCTGCATCAATCAATAATGCTTTGGCTACCTCTCGACTAAGTCCCATGATATAAATTAAATAAGCTAATTTACGTGAAATCCAGGGTGCTGCAAATGAAGTTCCAGTTACATATGCTGCCCCCATATCATCCCTGCACACAACCATTTTATCAGTATATACCGTTCCGTCACCACCATAATAACTAATGTCTGGTTTATGAAAAAATGATAGAACAGGTCCGACTCGGGTATATGAAGCAGAGTTACCCTTAAAGTCTACAGCATTAACCACCATAGAATTAAGCGAATCTGCAGGCGAACCAATTCGCATATTCTTTTTTGTAACTCCACCCGGTACATTTGTTCCTGCCACCACAAAAATAACATCATATTCACTTTGTATGCGATCCAATTCAGCAGCTTCCGGTGAAATAAAGTTTGGTTTAATTTCAAGTCTAGAGCCTAATGACAAATTCCAAACTTTAATATCTCTATTGGATGCAACAATATTTCTAATCATCTTTAAAACCGTAAAAGAACTGAATCCACTATATGTTGCCACCCCAAAATGTCTTACTCGAAATCTTCCACAACCATCTTCAAGCTCTGGATTTCCATGTGGGCCATCTACTATAATATAACTTACACCTGTTCCATGCTCGTAATCTTTCTTTGACAAAGGAATATTAGGATCCAGTAGATTTGTATATTCAACCCATTCATGAAAATATACTTTTTCGTTAAACTGAGTATCAATAACACCTATGACCGGCTCATTTGTTGGATGCGGAATCATTAATCCAAAATCATCTTGCACATCCTCATAAACATCTAACATATCATCCTTCGAAATCTCAGAAAAATCCGTAACCCCCATAGCTATCAGATATGAAGCATTATTATATAACAATTTGACTTCATCCGGATTCAGCCTTAATGTTGTTCCATCAAGGATACGCTCATCGACTATATTAATTCCAAACTTTGAAAGAAGCCTTTTCGTATCAACCCCTGTTTGATAAATAGTAATAATTGCTTCTTCCGTTATTTCCTCCGTCGCTCTATCAATATCGAATTTTTCAACATAAAATCCATCAACCACAGTTCTTAAAAAATTAGTTTTAGGTACTTCGGCAAAATTATATTTCGACTTTTTGCCTAATTCTTCTATAATTTCACTATTAACAGAACCTCTATACTGTTTT
>ENA-UOOD01003054-UOOD01003054.1-human-gut-metagenome-genome-assembly--contig:-CS67-NODE-3054-length-14277-cov-6.609760_pt1 | contig 14277 bp, 10 predicted proteins | sample MGYA00242464_ERZ724011 | MGnify/ENA metagenome assembly ERZ724011 | reverse complement strand
GATATATAAAAAACATTTTATACAAATTATTAAATTTAAAAAATTATAGGGTAAGGGATAAAAGATATTCGTTGTTTTTACAATTTAATGAAAATATTGAATTTTCAAAATATAAAATATATAAAGATAAATTTGATGTGTCTATTAATGATATGTATGATTCCTTTATAGTTGGAAGTGATCAAGTTTGGAATCCGAATTTTAGCGGACAATTAGTATATTTCTTACCATTTGCAGATGGAGACAAAAGAATATCATTATCAGCTAGTATAGGTGTAAATAAAATTGAAGAAGATAAATATAAAGTTTTGTTGAAAAGTGAACTTGAAAAATTTAAAAAAATTTCAGTAAGAGAAGATGCTGGTAAGAAAATTTTAGAAAATTTAAATATTAATAAAGAAATTAGTGTTTTAGTTGATCCAACAATGCTACTAAATGCAGATGAGTGGGACAAAGTAAGTAGAAAGCCAAAACAAATTTCAAAACTAAGCGGAAAAAAATACATATTAAATTATTTTTTAGGAAATCTATCAGAAGAAAGAAAAAAAGAAATACAGAGAATAGCTACGGAAAATGACTGTGAAATAATTAATATTTTAGATAAAAATGATCCATTTTTTGTTTCGGGTCCAAGTGAATTTTTATGGCTAGAAAAAAATGCATTCTTAATTTGTACTGATTCTTTCCATTCAAGTGTTTTTGCAATTTTATATAATAGGCCATTTATTGTATTTAATAGGGAAGATAAAACGAAATCAATGAATTCACGTATTGAAACTCTAATATCAAAATTTAATCTGAAAAATAGAGAATATAATGGTAAAAATATAACACAAGAGAATTTAAAGCATGATTATACAGAAGCATACAAAATTCTTGAACAAGAAAGGATAAAAAGTAAGAAATTTTTAAAAAGTGCATTAGATATTGATGAGTAGAAAGGATTTATTATGAAACTAAATCGTACAAAAAATGCAACGAAAAATATAATATTTGGAACTATATTGAAACTATATCAAATCATAATTCCTTTTATAATGAGAACAGCTATGATTTATTGGCTGGGTGTAGAGTATTTAGGGTTAAATAGTCTATTTACATCAGTATTACAAGTCCTTAACTTAGTAGAACTGGGGATTGGATCAGCAATGGTTTATAGTATGTACAAGCCAATAGCTAAAGATGATGAAGTTGAAATATGTGCCTTAATGAAGCTATATAAAATCTATTATAGAATCATCGGATTAGTAATTTTGGTTTTGGGAATGATTTTATGTCCATTTATACCGCATTTGATTAAGAGCGATGTTCCGGCAGATATGAATGTTTATGTTTTATACATATTAAATTTATTAGCAACCGTATTTTCATATTGGTTATTTGCATATAAAAATTGTTTGCTATCTGCTCATCAAAGAACAGATGTTACTAGTAAAATTACTATAATAATAAATACAATAATGTATGTGGCACAATTTTTATTATTATTTATTTTTAGAAATTATTATTTTTATGTAATTGCCTTATTGTTGGGGCAAATCACAATAAACATAGCAACAGCTTTTGTTGTAGATAAAATGTATCCAAATTATCAAGCAAAAGGTAATTTACCTAAAGAAGAAATAAAAGAAATAAATAAAAGAGTAAAAGATTTATTCACTGCTAAAATCGGTGGAGTAATTGTTAATTCTGTTGATACGATTGTAATATCTGCTTTTTTAGGTTTGTCTACATTAGCAGTATATGAAAATTATTTTTATATTTTAAAAGCTCTTATTGCAATAGTAGCTGTGATATTTAGTTCATGTACAGCTGGAATTGGTAACAGTATTATTATGGAAAGCAAAGAAAAGAACTTTAGAGATTTCAATAAATTTACTTTTATAATTTTTTGGCTTGCAGGACTATTTTCATGTTGTTTAATAGGTTTATATCAAAATTTCATGATACTTTGGGTAGGAAAAGATTTATTACTTGATTTCCCGTGCGTTATTTGTTTAGTTATATATTTTTTTGTTTATGAAATAAATGCTGTATTGTTGTTATACAAAGATGCTGCTGGAATTTGGCATAAGGATAGATTTAGACCATTAGTCACGGCTTTAACGAATTTAATATTAAATTTAATCTTAGTTAATGTAATTGGATTATATGGTGTTTTATTATCAACAGTATTAAGTTCAATTATTATTGGACTTCCATGGCTGGTTCAAAATTTGTTTACAGAAATATTTAAAGAAAGTCCTAAAAAATATTTAATAAAAATATTGAAATATACAATACTTACAATTATAACCTGTGTAATTACATATTGGGCTTGCAATTTAGTAAATGGTAATACTTTTTATACTTTGATTATAAAAGCAATAATTTGCGTAATTATTCCAAATGTATTCTATACAATAACTTGCTATAGAAGTAGCGAAATGCAAGAAGCTATAAGTTTGATAAAGAAAATTATGAAAAGATAAAGGAGAAAAAAATGATTGATATACAAGATAAATCAAAGTGTTCAGGATGTCATGCATGTTATAATAAGTGTCCTAAAAAGGCTATCAAAATGCAAGAAGATGAAAATGGCTTTTTGTATCCTGTTGGAGATAAAGAAAAATGTATAAATTGTGGATTGTGTGATAGAGTATGTCCTATTATAAATAAAAAAGATAGAAAAAATGATGTTAAAGTATATGCCTGTTATAACAGGGAGGAGGAAGTAAGAGCAAAGAGCTCCTCTGGGGGAATATTTACTTTAATAGCTACTGAAATATTAAATAGAAAAGGTGCTGTTTTTGGTGTAGCTTTTAATGAAGCTTTTTCTTTATCACATATAAAAATTGAAAGTGAAGATGAACTAGATAAATTGAGAACATCAAAATATTTTCAATCATCAATTAATGATACATATAAAGAAGCTAAATTAGAATTAGATAATGATAGATATGTTTTATTTACTGGAACACCATGTCAAATAGAAGGTTTATTGGCCTATCTAGGAAAAGATTATGAAAAATTATATACTCAAGATATTGTATGTCATGGAGTGCCTTCACCAAAAGTTTGGAAAAAATATATGGAATATAGAGCTAATATAGATAAAGAAACTCCTGAAAAGATTAATTTTAGAGATAAAAAACAAGAAGGGTGGCATTTATTTTCTTTATCATTTAAATATAAAAATTCAGAATATGCACAGAATCAAAAACAGGATTTATTTATGAAAGCTTTTTTAAGAGATGTATGTTTAAGAGAGTCGTGCTATAAATGTTCATTTAGAAAAGAAAAAAGATTATCGGATATTACACTTGCAGACTGTTGGGGAATAAAGAAAATAAAACCAGAACTTGATGACAATAAAGGAACTTCTTTAATTTTGATTAATAGTGAAAAAGGAAAAGAAATTTTTGAAATTATAAAAGATTCCATGGAATATTTTGAAACAACAATGGAAAAAGCAATAGAAAGTAATCCAGCTATTATAAAATCACCAAATGAAAATAAGAATAGAAAAAGATTCTTTGATAATTTAGAAACAATGACTTTTGATGTATTAGTAAAAAAATATGTGCCAGACCCTTCGTTTATAAAAAAAATTGCTAGAAAGTTTAAGAACATTATAAAGAAGGTAATAAAAAAATAATAATTATATAAAACAGCTAAATTGTATTGAGAGTTTTGTTGTTTTATGTTGAATTCTAGATAGTGTAAAGTAGTCTTGAAAATATTAACAAGCAAATAATTAAAAGTGAAGATATTACCCTTAAGAAGAAGGTGCAATTTTTTAAGTAATTATTAATAATATTGATGATAAAAATTTAGAAACTAAATTCTATATCCAATGAAACATGATTATTAATATATAATACTCAATGGAAACTTTCAAATATTAATGATAATTTTGTCAATTTTGAATTGGGCAAAATACTAAAAAAGCTGGTCATGTAGCATCTTATAAAAAAAGGAAAATGTAATAACTATTTATTATATAATAAAAGGTGATAAGAATTATATTATTTGATAAAAAAGATACAAACCAACATTAAAAGCAGAGCAATTTAATAATTGCAAAGTTATAAATAACTTTGAAGAATTTTCTAAAAAATCAGATGTAATTTTAGCAAATAGAATTGAAGAAGAGCTAAAGGTTGTGAAGGATAAAGTTTATACAAGGGATTTGTATAGCAGGGATTAATTGAATAAATTTATATGTCGAAAAATATCGAATTTTGCAATATGATTAATATTGCAAAATTCGATATTTTTTGATTTAATATAAACAATTAAGCATAAATTGTACATAGAATATAAATCAAATAAATAATAAATTACAATACGAAATAGCCTACCAAGTTTTATTGAAAAATAAATTTTAATAAGACGATAATAAGTAGATATTAGGGGGAAAGCTTTATGGAACGAAAGATAGCAATAATAAAGAATGGATATGATATTCTTAGAATTAGAGAAATAAATTCTGATGAGGAAAAATGTGAATTTAAAATTTGTATAATGGCAGAACAAAATAATGTGAAAATATTATATAATAAATTGTTTTCTGAAAAGAAAGAAATTGAATTTGACAAAGATGAATATTATGAAATTACATATCATAAAGCTACAATAAGTCAACCTCCTAAAATACATATTAAGTTTCCAAAAAGTAATGACAAAAAGTATATAACATTACCATTAAAAAATTTGATTGAACCAGATATTCATACTGAAATTCCAATACCATTATTCAAAATTACCATTCCAGATAAATGCCTTACTGTGAAATATAAGCCTAAAAAAGCTCATAAAATAATCGATATAGAAAATAATAATTGTATTGATATTTATATGAAAAAAAGTGGAGTACAAATTGATTATGATAAATGGTTTAATATCGGAATGATGCTAAGATTAAATGCATTTGAATTTAATGCTACAAATTCTTTAAGGTATATGGGTAAAAATCTTCAAACAATATTTTATAAAATGAATCACGAAGTACGTAAACTCTCTGTTGCAACAGATATTTCTGATGATGTAGGAATTTCAATAAATGAAATTAAAGATGATGATATTAATCATGAAAAAATAGAAATATTATTTATAGAAAATTCATTGTATTTAGCTTTTGTTGGACTTTCAAGAAAATCACATGATGGAATTACTGAATTTTGCTATAAATTAGATATAAAAAATTTCAATGAAGACGAACAAAAAAAATGGGAATATAGATTTAAAAAATTGGAAAATAAATTAAATGTTAATTTAAAAAGATATTCAGAAAGAATTAGACAGATGGATATAAGGGATATAAATATAATGAAAAAATAAAAGAAAAAGATGATATAATATAACAGCGTAAAAAAAGAAAAATATTGAGCATAGTAATACGATTAAATATTTCAAGATCCAACAGTCTATGTTTTAATAAAATTGTTAATGAAAAGGATTTCTATAAGAAAAATGAAGAATACATCAGTTGAGAAAATTAATAGATACAAGAATATTTTTAAAGATCTGAATAAAAAAATAGAAGAAGTATATTGTGGAAAAAAATTAGATTTATGTACTTATATTAGACTTGGTTTAATTTGCAAATATAATAAATCAATAAAGGCAATATATAAATTAGATATGCTGGGATTTTTTGAAGATGCAAATATTATTTTAAGAACCGTTTTTGAAAATTTTATTACTATTATGTATTGTGAAATTGAACCTCAAAAACGATATGAAAGATTTTTGAATTATAATTGTATTATACGAAATAGTTATCTTAAGCGAGATATGAAGATTTATGAAATACTTGAAGAAATAAAAAATGATTATATTATAAATTTGAAAGAACAAGTTAATGAATATAAGAAAAAATACAATGGTAAAAACTTTTGTAATTGGAGCGGTAAAGATATATCCAATATATGTAAAAGTTTAGATAAATATTATAGAACTTCATTCTATAATTCAATGTATATGATAATATATAAACAGTACAGCGAAAATATTCACCCCAATATTGTAAATATTTTCGAAAATTATATAAGTATAAACAATAATAAATTGGTTCTAAATTGCAATCCCAACCCTGACAATGAAAATTTTGAAATAATTGAAAATTTGGAAGAAATAAATAAAAAAATAATCGAATGTACTTTTTATCAAGGAGAATAAATGGTGAGAAAAATAAAAAAAGTTGATAGTAATTATTATTGTGAAGATGATGTAATATGGATGGTTGATTTGAAAAATAGATTGAAGAATTAATTAAATAATGACGAATTTAAAGGTGTAATGCGTAAGTATTGGTTTAACTGCATTGTAAGAGCTTTAGAAAAAGTAAATTGAGAATAAGTTATTAAGAAAGAATATTAAATAATTTCTAACCCAAGGAGGTATAAATGCCCAACGAACTACTATATAAAAAGCAATGGCGATTATTACAACGCAGAGGAATAGATATATAACAGAAATGGTATTTCGTTCACTATAGTGAACGAAAATACCTTAGAATAATTTTAAGAAATCAACTAATAGCAAAATAAATGTCGAAAAATGTCGAAAAAATCATACGATTTGTCTGGTAATTTTCGACTTTTTTTGATAATATATTCTCTATAAAGGGGGATGCATATGAAAAAAACATTATTAATAATTCAATGGATTGTAAGTTGCTTTATAATACTAATGGGACTAGCAAACATTATAAATTCACCACTCGGAGCAATTTTTTTAATAATATCAGGAGTAATAATACTGCCACCAATACTAAAAATAATTAAAGATAAATTTAAAAAGAATGGCAACATAATAAGCATAACTATTTGTACAGTAGCTTTTATACTAGGTATAGCAATAACAGGAAGTTCATCAACAGCAAACAATACTAATGAAATAGCAATGCAAAATCAACAAAATACTGCAATAGCAAATGACACAATTAACAATATATCCAACAACAGTACACAAAATCAAATTACAAATGAAGCAGTAAATAGCGTCACAGAAAATAATACAGTAGTAGAAAATAATGTTAATACTCAAACAACAACAGATGAAACCCAAACAACACCAGAGGAGCAAACAACAAACAAAACAGTTGAAAATAACACCAATGCATCTAAAACAAAAAGCAATAAGACAACTACTGCATCATCAAATACTAAAAAGACAACTACACAAAAACAAGAAACTACAAGCAGTGATACTAATACACAAACCAAAACACAAACACAAACTACTACACCAAGTACAAGTGAAGGTGGATACATAGTAAATAAAAATTCACATGTGTTTCATAAACCCAATTGTCCATCTGTTAAAAGGATGAATGAAAGTAATAAAATTTATAGTAGTAAAAGTAGAGCTGAACTTATTAATGAGGGTTGCAAATCTTGTAATAATTGTAATTCATAAAAAAATATTACGAAAAAACCAGTTTATCTGGTTTTTTTGCTTAAAACTTTAGCATGAGACAATTTTATACAAGCACAATTATCCATTATAGTGGACAATTGCAGAAAATTAGGTTCCCAGTAATACTCATTTAATATAATTTGGATAACCGTTTTAATTTTCTAACAAAAGAGGGACGGTCCTGCCAAAACAAGCTTGGGAGTAAGAAATAAAGCGGGACGGTCCTAAAAATATAAAAGCAACAAAAGAACGAAAAAATAAAAAAACACAAATAAAATAAATTTTTTTATATTTTCGACAAAAAACGACAAACTTTTCAAAAACAATATGCTATACTAATACAAGATAATATCTTATACATATCAAGTTGTATAATACAACCAATTTTTCTTAATGAATTTTATTATTTAAAATCTCCAATTACAATAAATAAAAAAATTAAAAAGAAAGGTTTATATATAGGATTTATCGGAAATTTTTTTTTAAGAATAAATAGCAAAAATAGAGCTGTTACAGCTCTATTTTTGTTTTACCTAAAAATTTAAGCAACTTGAATCATTCAATTTTTGGGACGGTCCTGAAAAAGAAAAACTGAGAGCATCTAAATAATAAACACTAAATGTCGAAAAATGTCGAATATTGTAATATGATTATCATTGCAATATTCGACATTTTTTGATTTAATCTAATTGAAAATATATGTAATTATTGATTTTTTATATATTTTGGTATTTAATGCATGAAGTTAACTAATAAGTAAAACATAAAAAATAAAAGAGCTTCGAAAAGCTCTAACTTCACCTAAGTGAAACCAATTACTTGGCATTATAGTTTACACTTATTTTAACTCAATATGCTATTTTAGATAGTAATTTTAATAGCACATTTATAATAACAATAAAAGGAGGAATTGTCAATTGAAAAATGAAAAAAATTACAATATTGGATTAGATCTAGGAACAGGTTCGGTTGGTTGGTGCGTAACTGATGAAAATAATAATATAGTTAAACATAATAGTAAGAATATGTGGGGAGCAAGAATTTTTGAGGAGGCCCATACAGCAGAAACTAGAAGAAATTTTAGAAGTGCTAGAAGAAGAGCAGATAGACGTAAAGAAAGAATTAATATTTTACAAAGCCTTCTTAAAGATGATATGGACAAGGAATATGAAAACTTTTTTCCAATGTTAAGAAATACATATTTAGTATCAGAAGAAAAAGGTTTTGAATACGAAATGAATGGAAAAAAGTATAATTTATTTTCAGATAGCAATTTTACAGATGAAAATTATTATAAAAAATTTCCGACGATATATCATTTACGTAATTATTTAATTGAAACAACTGAAAAAGTAGATTTTAGATTAGTATATTTGGCAATTCACCATATTATAAAATACAGAGGAAATTTTTTACATGAGGGTAACTTTAGTAATGATAATAATTCGATAAATGAAAGTTTAATAGAGCTAACGGATTTTCTAAAGGAAAAATATGATATTTCTTTAATAAATGATAATGAAGATATTATCTCAATTTTATTAAATAAAAATATAAATCGACAAAATAAAAAACAGGAATTACTAAAAATGTTTGACTTTGATAAGGAAGATAAAAAAGTAATTACAAACATTGTTAATGCAATATTTGGCTACAAATTTGAATTAAGTACAATTTTTGATATTGAATATGATGGAAAAATAGATTTTTCGACAGAAATAGTTGATGAAGATTCTATTATCGAAAATCTTAATGAAGAGTCAAGCATATACGAAATTTTAAAAAGCATTTATAGTTGGTCTGTATTACAAGAAATATTGAATTATGATGATTCTGCTAATGAGGAAAATAAAAAATATATTTCAAAAGCTTTTATGAAAAAATATGATGACTATGCTGATGACTTAAAATGTCTTAAAGAATTTTATAGAAAATATTTATCAAAGAATAAATATAAAGAAATGTTTAAAATATATGATGAAAAGAAAAATAACTATGTTGCATATAATGGAAAAAATAAGGGCGAAAGTAATAAAAAATGTGATAGGTATGCATTATATTCATACATAAAAAATGATATTGATGAAGTTAAAGAGTCTACCAATAAAGAGTATATAATAGATAAAATGGACAATGGTGATTTCCTAAAAAAATTAAATGTAACTGATAATGGTGCTATACCATATCAATTACATAGGGATGAACTTTTAAAAATTATAGAAAACCAAGAGAAATATTACAAAACTTTAAGGGAAAATAAAACTAAAATTAAAGATTTATTGGAGTTTAGAATTCCATATTATGTTGGTCCTTTAGAAAAAAATGAAGAGAATTGTAATGCCTGGGTTGTACGAAAAAGTAATGAAAAAATTCGTCCATGGAATTTTGACGATGTTGTTGACAAAGATGCTACAGCTGAAAAATTTATTAGAAAAATGACAAATAAATGTACATATTTAATTAATGAAGATGTAATGCCAAAACAATCAATATTATATTCAAAATATTGTGTATTAAATGAATTAAATAATATAAAACTTGACGAAAATGGAATTTCAAAAGATACAAAGAAAAAGGTTTTTTGTAGATTATTTTTAACAAAGACTAAAGTAAGTGCAAATGATATAAAAAAATTATTAGCTCAAGATGGATTAGTAATTGATAATATAACAGGATTTACAGATGAATCAAGTAAAGTATTTAATTCAAATATGAAATCATATATTGATTTAAAAAATATAATCGGAGACATTACTGAAGATAATATTAATGATTGTGAAAAAATGATATATTGGGTAACAATATTTGAAGATAAATCAATTTTAAAGAAGAAGTTAAAGGAAAATTTTGAATACTTATCTGATAAACAAATAAACAAGATAAGCAAACTTAATTATTCTGGCTGGTCTAGGTTATCTAAAAAATTGATTAATGGTCTAAAATCATATGATAAGAATGAAACTATCATGGAAAAATTGGAAAATACTAATATGAACTTTATGCAGATTATAAACAAAGAAGAATTTGGATTTAAAAAGCAAATTGAAGATTTAATGCCGAAACCTGAAAAAGGAATTCATTACAAAGATATTGAAAATATTCCAACATCTCCTGCTAACAAAAGAGCAATATGGCAAGCAATGCTAGTTGTAAAAGAAATTGTGAAAGTGATGAAATGTGAGCCACAAAATATATTTATTGAATTTGCTCGAAACGAAGGAAAAAAAGGTGAAATTACAAAGAAAAGATTTAATAAAATAATAGACATATATAATGAAATTGATAATATTAAGAAAAATGATGAAGTATATAAGGAGCTAAAATCTCATAAAGATGATAAAGAGTTTTCTGAAAGGTTATATTTATATTTCATTCAACTTGGAAAAAGCTTATATAGTGGAAAACCAATTGAAATTAATCGTTTGTCAGAGTATCAGGTTGATCATATAATTCCACGTTCATATACTAAAGATGATAGTATTGACAATAAAGCATTAGTATATGCAGACGAAAATCAAAGAAAAGCAGATGATTTATTGCTTGATAGTTCAATACAAAGAAATATGAGATCTTGGTGGGAGTATTTACTAAAAAAAGGACTTATTTCACCAGCTAAATTTAATAGATTAACAAAAACTAAAATGTTTACAAATGATGACGATAGATCAAAGTTTGTTAAAAGACAGTTAGTTGAAACAAGACAAATAACAAAGTATGTTACTAATATTTTAAATAATAATTATAAAAATACAAATGTATTTTCTTTAAGATCAAATATAACTCATAATTTTAGAAATCAATACAAAATCTACAAAAATAGAAATGTTAATGATTGTCACCATGCTCAAGATGCATATATTATGGCACTTACCGGTAATATATTAAACAAAGAATGGAAAAATATAAATGAATTTAAATATGGTAAATATGTAAAAGATTATATGAATGACAAGAATTTTTCTAAAAATAAAAATGGTATTATTGTTGGATTTATATCTAAATATGTTGATGCTGGAAAATTAAGAAAAGTAATGGAATATAAAGATTTTTATATTAGTACAATGTTGATGGAACAGACGGGAGCTTTTTATAAGCAAACAATATGTAGTCCTAAAAAGAATCCTACGATAAGTTTAAAAAATGGCTTAGATACAAGCAAATATGGAGGATATACAAATGAGTTTAAAGCATATTGCACAATTTATAAATATTTGGATAAAAAGAAAATTGAAAAATATAGAATGATTGGTATTCCAGTTAAAATTGCATCTGATATAAAGAATAATAAAATTACACTACAACAATATTTAGAAGAATACTCAAAAGAAAAAAATGAAGTATTTGTTAATATATTTAAAAGCAAAATAATGAAATATCAAGAGTATTTAGATGAAAACGGAAATAAAATGATTTTAAAAAGTGATTCAGAAATAAAGTCAAACAAGCAACTAATTTTATCATTAGATATGAATGAATTAATATATGCAATTAATAATGATCAAGCAGATAAAGAGGAATATTTAAATAAATATGGTGATGTATTTGAATTTGTTTATGATAAATTAGCAGAAAAAATGCATATCGAATATCCAATTTTGGCAACTAATTATAAGAAGATTATTGAGTCAAAAAATACATTTAATGAACTAGGTTTAAAAGATAAAAAAGATACTATTAATGGAATAATAAATTTATTAAGTGGAAAAGAGGGAAACTTAAAGAAAATTGGATTGGGTGATAGAGAAGGAAGAATAAAGGATAGAAAATTTGAATATAACAAATTAAAAAATATGATATTTGTAGAAAAATCAGTAACAGGAATGTATGAAAGAAGGTATAAAATAGATGGGTTGGAGAACAGTTGTAGTAACTAAAAATTGCAAATTAAGTTATAAGAATGGCTATCTTGTAATTAGAAGCGAAGAAATACAAACGATTCATCTATCAGAGATAAGTTCTATTATAGTTGAAAATGGTATGGCCTCAATTACATCATATTTAATGAATGAACTAGCAAATAACAAAATTAAATTAATTATCTGTGATGAAAAACATAATCCATCTTGTGAATTAATGCCATACTATGGATCTTTTAATACAGCTAAGAAAATTGCAAAACAATCCAAATGGACAAATGAAAGAAAAGGGATAGCGTGGCAAAATTTAATAAAACATAAAATACACAATCAAGCAATGTTACTAAAAAAACTAGAAATTAGTGGATATGAAAAATTACTGGAATATGAAGCAGATGTACAATTTTTTGATAAAACAAATAGAGAAGGACATTCAGCGAAGGTATATTTTAATTTACTATTTGGATTAGATTTTAAAAGAAATAATGATGATAATATAAATAAAGCATTAGATTATGGATATTCAATATTGTTATCTATTTTTAATAGAGAAATTGTAAATAAAGGATATATTACTCCACTTGGAATTCAACATAAGAACGAGTTTAATCAATATAATTTTTCATGCGACCTAATGGAACAATTTAGACCTCTTATTGACGAAATTGTATTTAATAATAAGAAATGTCAATTCAACAAAGAATTTAAATATAAGCTTATAAATGTAGCTAATAGAATAATAACAATAAATGGTAAACAGCAATTTTTGAATAATGCAATTCCAATTTTTATTGCAAATATTGCAGAATTTTTGGAAAATAAAGAAGAAAGTGAAAAATTAATTTTTAATTATGAGTTTTAGATTTATGAGAATAATATTATTTTTTGATTTGCCAACAGAAAAGCCAAGTGATAGAAGAACATATAATAAATTTAGAAGAAATCTTATTAAGGATGGATTTCTTATGATGCAAGAATCAGTATATGTAAAACTAGCACTTAACTCAACAGAGGTAAATACTATTAAAAGTAGAATTAATAAATATAAACCAAAGAAAGGAATAGTACAAATTTTGGTAATTACTGAAAAACAATTTAGTGGAATTGAATATATAGTTGGGCAGAAAACAATAAATACTGTAGATGATACAGAGAGGTTGGTTATACTATGAAAATTAGAATTCAAGGATTTGAAAATGAAATTGTATTTGATGATGAATCTGTAAATATCCTTCAAATTAGTAATAAAATTCTATTGCAAAATATTATGGAAAAAATATTTCAAAGTACAAAAGAAAATACTTTAGAAATTCAACTAATTTCAAATGAAAATGAAAATGAAACTTTAAAATTCCAGGATAATGTGTTCTTTGTAACTGACTTATATAATTTAAATATAAATACCAAAGCAGTTACATCAAAAATAAGTGAATGCATATCAGAAAGTTTTATGTTAGATGAAAGTACAAAAATAGAAAGAAATATACATGATATAGAAGAAATTGTGTTAGAAAAATTATGTGACTTATCATTTGAAGTTACCATTAAAAATGAAATTGAAATCCCAGATATTGTGAAATTGTTTGGAATAAAAATAAATACAGAAGAATATGTAAATATATTAAACAGATTGGAACTATTGATAAGCATTTTAGCAAGATTTACAGAGGTAAAAATTTTAATAATAGCTAATTTGAAAAATATATTAAATAATGAACAAATAATTGAATTTTATAAAATGTCATTGTATAATGGCATTAACATATTACTAATAGAATCAGAGCAACACGAAAAGCTGAAGTATGAAAAAATCCTTGAAATTGATGAAAATTTCAACGATTTTATAATATGACATTTAATCTAAAATAACATACGGAGTCAATAACCGAAAAAATTTTTGAAACAATTTGAGGTTTTAGAAATATGTTATTTTAGATAGTAATAAAACAGTACTGACTCACTAAGATAAATCAGAGGAGTTATAGAAATATCTAATTTAAGATAGTAATAAAACCTA
>ENA-UOOD01003049-UOOD01003049.1-human-gut-metagenome-genome-assembly--contig:-CS67-NODE-3049-length-14292-cov-13.714617_pt1 | contig 14292 bp, 2 predicted proteins | sample MGYA00242464_ERZ724011 | MGnify/ENA metagenome assembly ERZ724011 | reverse complement strand
TTGCTTCTTTTTTTCTTTTCAGTAAAGAAAAAAAGAAGCGTAACTCCTTGTGAAATCGGTTGTACATGAAAGATGATAAACAAATAAACTTGCAAACGCCGTATGAAATAAAGTCGCCCACCTACACCAGAAAACACTTGAATATCAACATTACCGATACAGGCAAAGGCAACAACCGGCGTTGGCAAGCCCCAGGCGGACAGCGAGGTACGAGCGAATTTCGCCGGACGGTTTTGACATGGCTGCACTAGAAGTTACGCTTTACGGAGGAACCCCTCCACCGCCTAACGGCGGTTCCCCTCCCCTTTCAGGGGAGGCTATACTGCCCAAAAACAAACCCGCCCCGACAGAAGTACCTGTCGGGGCGGGTTTTGCGGCATCAGAACAATTTCACCTGTTCCGTTACAGCCGGTTTACTTTTTCTTACGCTTGCAGCCTGCCACGATTGCCGCTGCCAGTGCAATGCCTGCCGGAATGATGACTACCGGCAATGCTTCGCCTGTCTTTGGCGTGGAGGAGATTCTTGTGTTGCTTCTGCTGCTGGAAGAAGACGAACCGGAACTGCTTCTGATGACTGTGGTCGTCTGGCTTCCGCCAGCTGCTGTTGTTGTGCCGGAGCCGCCATTGCCTGCGGTCGTACCGGTGCCGCTTTCTCCAGTCACGGTCGTGGTTTCCGTAGAAGCCGTGGTCGTGGTGGAAACGGACGGGGTATGCTCGCCGTTGCCGGCGGTGGTATTCTTCGCAGTAGTTGTGGTTGCTTCCGTAGTCGTTGTGGTTTCTTCGGTAGTTTCCGTTGTGGTGGTTTCAGTACCAACGTACTCATCGATCATCACAATGGCTCTGCCGTCCGGATTTGCCGTTACCACAGCATTTTCCACGCTCCAGCTGCCGTCTTCATTCAGGCTGACGCCAACAAACAGTACCAGTGTACCGTCTTCGTTCAGCTGGAAGTAGATCGGTTCTGCAACGAGGTAATCTGCCGGAGCCAGTGTTTCGGTCAGGCAGTACGGTGTGTTCGGCTGGATTCCGGCAAAGACATGCGATACGCCTTCTTCGGATACCCACTGATCGATCACATTGCCGCTCTGATCGGTAATGTTCAGAGATGCTCCGCCGATCTCATTGCCGCCCACGTCACACTTGCGGATCACATAGCCGTCCGGCTGTTCGGTGGTGGTGACAATTGTAGTTGTCGTTTCCTCCGTTGTCGTGGTGGCTTCTGTGGTTTCCTCTGTGGTAGTTTCAACAGTGGTTTTTTCTGTCGTGGTAGTCGTTGCTTCGATGGTTGTCGTAGCTGCTGTTGTGACAGTTGTTTCTGCGGTAGTCACTGTGCTTGCCGCGGTAGTGCTGGTTTCGGTCACCGTTTCCGCAGTCGTTCCTGCGGCAGTTGTGGTGGTCGATGCTGCACTGGTTTCCGTAGAAGCACTTGCTGTTGTAACAGTGGTTTTGGCGGTTGTGGTATCTGTGGTAGTTCCGTTGGTAGAAGTGGTAGTCGGACCTGCACTGGTTTCTGTGGTGCTTCCACTGGTTGCCAGTGTGGTGTCTGTTGTCACTTCGGTGGTAGTTCCGTTGGTAGAAGTAGTAGTCGGGCCTGCACTGGTTTCCGTAGTATTTCCACTGGTTGCCAATGTGGTGTCTGTTGTCACTTCGGTAGTGGTTTCACTGGTAGAAGTGGTAGTCGGGCCTGCACTGGTTTCCGTGGTGCTTCCGCTGGTTGCCAGTGTGGTGCCTGTTGTCACTTCGGTGGTGGTTTCACTGGTAGAAGTGGTAGTCGGGCCTGCACTGGTTTCCGTAGTGTTTCCGCTGGTTGCCAGTGTGGTGTCTGTTGTCACTTCGGTGGTGGTTCCACTGGTTTTCGATGTAGTTGTTACAGTTGAAACTGTGGTAACTGTACCAGTTCCCGTAGTGGTTTCTGTGTCAGATGTTGTGCTGCTTTCGCTGGTTGCAGTAGTTGTTGTGGTTATGGTTGTTGTTGTCGTTGTTGTAGTCGTTTCCGAAGTCGATGTTGTAGTAATCGCAGGCTGTTCCGCATCGCAGACCAGAATCTGTCCTGCGGTCTTGTCATAGTAGTAATAACCCTCGGTCGCTTTGTCATTCAGGTTGTCTGCGTCACCGGTGGTGCTTGTGACAACACCGTTTTCCACAGTAAAGGTCATCGTTGATTTGATTACTGTGTAAGTCTTTCCGGTTTCGGAATCTACAAAAGGTTCGCCGCTTTCTCCCAGAGTATAGGTGCCGTCCGGCAGCTTGCTCAAAATAGCATCTGTCTTGCCGGAAGTCCATGTAATGGAATCTGCGGTTCTGCTGTCCACGGTGTTATTTTTGATATTTTCTACTGTCACACCGTCCAGCGTTGCTCCGCTTTCGTCCGGCTTTGTCAGAGTCAGGGTCAGCGTTGCTCCGGTGACTTCCTGCTTTCCGGTGATGTCCTTCTTGCCAATGGTAAGCTTGGAAACCTCGTCCTGAATGGTTGTGGTTCCGGTCACCTTGCCGTCTGTTCCAATGGTGAAGGTTTCTTCTGCGGTGTACAGCTGGTAGCCGTCCGGTGCATTGGTTTCTTTCAGCTTGTATGTGCCTGCCGGCAGTCCGGTGATGGTCGTTGCATCTTCTCCGGAAACAAACTGAATGGTCTTGCCGTCTGTACTGATGCTGTAATCCGTTCCCTTGACCAGTACTGTCTTGTTCCCGTTCTTATCGGTTCTGGACAGTTCCAGTTTCGTGGTATCCAGCACGTTTTCTGCGGTGATCTCCAGTGTTGCACCGGCTACTTCCGCACCGCTTCCTGCGTCCTGCTTGCTGATCGATACGACGTTGACAGCTTCCGCATCGCAGACCAGAATTTCTTCCTTGGTCTTATCGTAGTAATAATAACCCTCGGTCGCCTTGTCATTCAGTTTGTCTGCGTCACCGGTGGTGCTTGTGACAACACCGTTTTTCACAGTAAAGGTCATCGTTGATTCGATTACCGTGTAGGTCTTTCCGGTTTCTGTGTCTGTAAAGGCATCGCCGGTTTCTCCCAGAGTATAGGTGCCGTCCGGCAGCTTGCTCAAAATAGCATCTGTCTTGCCGGAAGTCCATGTAATGGAATCTGCGGTTCTGCTGTCCACGGTGTTATTTTTGATATTTTCTACTGTCACACCGTCCAGCGTTGCTCCGCTTTCGTCCGGCTTTGTCAGAGTCAGGGTCAGCGTTGCTCCGGTGACTTCCTGCTTTCCGGTGATGTCCTTCTTGCCAATGGTAAGCTTGGAAACCTCGTCCTGAATGGTTGTGGTTCCGGTCACCTTGCCGTCTGTTCCAATGGTGAAGGTTTCTTCTGCGGTGTACAGCTGGTAGCCGTCCGGTGCATTGGTTTCTTTCAGCTTGTATGTGCCTGCCGGCAGTCCGGTGATGGTCGTTGCATCTTCTCCGGAAACAAACTGAATGGTCTTGCCGTCTGTACTGATGCTGTAATCCGTTCCCTTGACCAGTACTGTCTTGTTCCCGTTCTTATCGGTTCTGGACAGTTCCAGTTTCGTGGTATCCAGCACGTTTTCTGCGGTGATCTCCAGTGTTGCACCGGCTACTTCCGCACCGCTTCCTGCGTCCTGCTTGCTGATCGGTACGACGTTGACAGCTTCCGCATCGCAGACCAGAATCTGTCCTGTGGTCTTGTCATAGTAGTAATAGCCCTTGGTCGCCTTGTCATTCAGACTGTTTTCGGCACTGGTGTCTGTGACAACACCGTTTTCCACAGTAAAGGTCATTGTTGATTTGATTACTGTGTAAGTCTTTCCGGTTTCGGAATCTACAAAAGGTTCGCCGCTTTCTCCCAGAGTATAGGTGCCGTCCGGCAGCTTGCTCAAAATAGCATCTGTCTTGCCGGAAGTCCATGTAATGGAATCTTCGGTTCTGCTGGCCACGGTACTATTTTCTACTGTCACACCGTCCAGCGTTGCTCCGCTTTCGTCCGGATTTGTCAGAGTCAGGGTCAGCTTTGCTCCGGTGACTTCCTGCTTTCCGGTGATGTCCTTCTTGCCAATGGTCAGCTTGGAGGCAGCATCTTCCATGACAACCTTGTTGTCGTCCTTGGTCAGTCCGTTTACCGTTCCGACCTTGCCGTCAGCTCCGACCTCGAAGTTCATCTCCTCGGTCTTTTTGGTGAAGCCGTCCGGTGCAGTGGTTTCTTCCAGCGTGTACACGCCTGCCGGCAGATTTGCCAGTGTCACACCGCCCTTGGCTTTGTCCGAAGTCCATGTAATGGTGTTGCCGCTGGTTTCGATTCCAGCAGTGCTGCCGTCGCTGTAGGAGCCCTTGACTTTGCTCAAGTCTATTCCTGCCGGTGCAGTCAGTTTCAGTACGGCTCCGGTGAGTTCTTCCCCGCCGCCGACTGCCTGCTTGCTGATCGTCACGCTGGGCTTCTGACCGTCCTTCATGGTAATGTCGTTGCCGGAAACGTCATATTCTGTGGTTCCCGTTGCATCAACTACACCGTTTTTAATGGTAAAGGTGAAGTCTGTGCTTACCTTGTTGTAGCCGTCCGGTGCAACTACCTCCGTCATGGTGTAGGTGCCGTCCGGCAGACCGGTGATGTCGGTCTTGTTTTTGCCGTCAGAAATAAAGGTCAGTTCCTTGCTGGTCAGCTGGTACTGAGATTCGTCGTCCACGCTGTCCGACTTGGTGAAGGTGGTTTCCGTTCTGGAGAGTTCTACAAAAGCTTCGTTCCAGCTGCCGTCTGTCTTGGTAATGGTAATCTTTGCACCAGCCAGTTCCTTCAGAGAGGTGATGTCTTTCTTGCTGACGCTGATCTGCGACCGGTTGATGACAGTCAGTCCGTTTTCCGTCAGTGAGAAATTGCTGCCGGTGATCGGGTTGCCCTGTGCATCTGTGGTGACAATATAACCGTTTGCATTGACTGCAAAGGAAATGCTTACCGGTGCATAGCCTGTCATGGGCTTTTCTGTCAGGGTATATTCACCCTCTGCCAGTCCTGTGAGTCTCTCCGGATCTGCATCAGATGTCCATGTCTTGCTGTAGCCGCCAGGACCAGTCAGTGTCATTTCACAGCCTGCCATAGCGTTGCCCTTGACATCTGTTTTTGCAAAGGACAATTCCACTTGTGTGGTATTGGCATCGGTAATGACCTTTTCGCCCGGAATACCCGGCAGCAGGTCTACCCGACTGCTGTTGCCGGAGTAGGTAGCGAGGAATGTCTTGCTGCTGCCTGCCGATTTCACTGTGGTTGTACTGTCATTTTCCACGCGTTTGCCGCCTTCGTCCAGCTCAAAGACGTAATAGGTCTTGCTGCTGTCCAGTCCGTCAAAGGTGACAGACTTTTTGCCCTTGTCGCCGGCAGCAATGTTGATGTTCTTCTTTTCCACCTGCTGATAGTTGCCATTTGTGTCCTGCGTAAACAGTCCAACCTCAATTGCATGGTCAACTGCCGGTTTGCCGTCCTCGGTTGCGATCTTCGTTACCTTGATCTGAGCCGGATTCTTGGTGGTGTTTGTGATAATGGTGTTTGCCTGCGGTGCGTCCTTGGTCAGGGTAAGTGCCGCAACCTTATTTTTATCATCACAGCAGTCATAAGAAACGTAGAATGTCGTGTCTGTTTTTGTAGTGGAATTCTTGGGGTCGAGAACAACAGGCATCTGGAAAGAAGCACCGTTTTCGACACGCTTGTCACCGTCCATCTCAAAGATGTAGTACGGAGTATCTGCTTTCAGACCGTCAAAGGTCACATCAGAACCTGCAATAACATTCTTTGTTGTGCCGACCGGTGTGTAATCGTTTCCGTTCTTGGTGAACAGTCCCACAGAGAATGCAGGTGTGCTCTTGACATCATCTGCAATCAGCACCTTGCTGACGGTGATGCTGTACTGGGTTTCTTCAGTGTTGGTAACAGAAACCGTTTCTCCTGCATTTGCCTTGGCATCTGCCGGAACAGATTCAGCGGTATAGGCAATTCCTGCGTCCGAAGTATACTTTGTGAAGTCTTGATCTGCCAGAGCGCCGTTGGCATTAGTTTCCAGCACGTAGAAGTCTACACCCTTGGGCACATCTTCAAATCTTACGCTGTCCTTGTCTGCCTTGGTAAAGGTCAGGGACTGCACCGGTGCTTCCTCATAGCGAACATAATCGCCTGCCGCATTCTTGGTGAACAGGGCAAAATAGAAGGTGTCGCCGGTGACGTTCTCGCCTGCCAGAGTTTTGGTCAGTGTGATCTCACCTGTATTTTTGGTGTTGGTCACGCCGACAGTCTGGTTCGTTGTGGCACTAGTGGAGATCACATTGTCTTTGTATGCCGGTGTGTAGTTGCGAATCTGATTGCCCTTGGCATCTGTTTCCAGCAGGTAAACGTTGTTGGCGTTGTTGGTCTGCTGCTTGATCGAGGACAGGTCTACGTCCTTCATGGTGACGGAAGCCGCGGTCTTTCCTGCCGGAATGGTGACGGAAATCACATCGCTCAACCGTGTGGTGTAATTTTCATCGGTAAACAGTGCAAAGTAGAACGTTGCGTCCTTGGTTTCCGTTGCTGTCAAGGTCTTGTTGACCGTCACATCAACGGTGGTGTCCGGTGTCTGTACCCAGACGCCAACCTTTGCCGGCTCTGCTACCATGACAGTATCGCCCAGAATGCTCTTGTTCTGATAGGAGTACGCGAAGCTGTTCCATGCGATGTTTTCCTCGCCGGTCTTTGCCACATAGCTGGGAACGGTTGCGGTAACTTTGACAACAACTTCCTCGCCAACCTTGACGGTATCCTTCAGCTGGATCCGGAAGTCTACGGTATCCGCAGAAGGGTTGCTTGTCCAGTTCATCACGTCATTCTGTCCCAGCCAGTCCTTGGAGTACTCATTTAAAGTAGAGGTTTTATCGGTAGAATACTGATATTCTTTATGTGCCGCACTGCTGCCTGTAAATGTTCCTGTTTCATCATATGTGCCGATTTCTACAGAATCAATGCTCTTGAGAGTCACGCCGAATGCGGAGAAACGCTCATAGCCGGAAACCAGACCCAAGTCACCCACATAGGGCAGACGGTCGATAATGGTCATGTTTTCCAGAGCTACCGGCGAGTTGTTCTTGATGTGGAGTTCATAGGTCACATCTTCGCCCTGCATGCCCTGCACATAGTTGTGGGTGGGCTGGCGGCTGTAACCGGTATCGGTAGCCGGATCCGTGTGGGGTGTGCCGGTGTGATTCTGATTGGTGTAGGTAATGGTCTTCCAGGACTCCGTGGTCAGACCAACGATATTGTAGTTTGCATAGCTCCAGATCTGGTTGTCCTGCTTTTCGCCGGCAACCGTATCTTCTGCGGTGAACGGCTGGTTAATGGTGGCGTAACCGGTGTTGGTGATAACGCCCTCGCTTTCCTGTCCGTCCTTGACAGTGGTGGTGAACTGGAAGACGATGCACTTGTTCTTTTCCAGTTTAGCTGCCAGCTTGTCCACAGAGATAATCAGTTTCGAGCCGTCGATCTTATAGGCGGTATCTGGAACTTTCGTGCCGCCTTCCAGCAGACCAGTTTTGTCGTTTACTTGAAATGTAGAACTGCCGTCGCTGTTATACGTCAGATCCAGCACCTGATAGGTCATCTGCAAACCGGTTTCGTTGCTGAACTGGTAGGTTGCCGGCAGATTGTCGGTCAGTGTCACGCCGTCCAGTTTCAGGTCTGCCACATCGGTGGAGTTGCCTCTGCCGTTGTACAGCACAGTCTGCCAGATCAGGGTATCACCGGCGGTGATGTAGCCGTTTCCTACCGGCTGTACAGCAGCGTCATCATAGGTCTGTCCTGCAAAGGAAGCTACTGCCAGCTTGGCGAAGCCGGGGGCAGGGGTGGTTTTGGTGAAGGAGATGTCCACCTTATCCTCCGGCGAGATCACACGGTCACTGCCGTCATTTTTGCCCTTCACCACTGTCACCTTGGAAAGGGTGTTTGTCAGTGTGACTTTTTTCGCCGTGCTGTTTGCCAGTTCCTGTGCCTTGTCGGCGGTCAGCTTGGCTTGGTAAGTCAACTTTACGCCACCGCCCCACTGATTTTCAAATTTTTCTGTGGAAACAAATGTAAAGGTCAGCGTCTGTCCAACTTGAGTTGCCTGAATGCCACTCAAAGCTGTATGATTTGCAGTTCCCTCTACACTATCTAGCACATATTCCATGCCGTCCGGCAGCGTATCTTCTACAACGATCTTTTTCCCAGCATAGTCATTATTTGAACCAGAAAGTGCCAAGCTGTAACTAAATGTTTTCTGCTCCAGCTCTGCCGCTGTCTTATCAACGATATTGGTCGTTTTGTCCGCACTATTTGTCAGTGACTTTTTCGCCTCAAAAACAGTATTGCTTACTGGATTCAAGATCATGTCATGTGCATACCAAGTTACAGTTTTGTTTCCGTGTTCGTTTACAGTCAGACCGCCTACTGCGGTATAGTTATAGACACCTCTCTGTGTTCCGAACTTTGTTTCAAATGCACTTAATGTCTGCATCAATGCACTATTATTCAGATTAGTACCATCACCATACCCCTGAATTCCCCTTTTTTCAGAAGCGTAGTCATTATTTGTATTAGTGACATCGTTTCCAAGTACCACGTATTCCACTGTCACTGATTCGCCAGCCGCCAGATTGATTCCCATAATATTAAAGGTTTCAACCGCATAGCCTCCACCATCAATTTTATTTTGCTCTACAGTAACAGTCTGAATTCTGGGGTTAGACGCATTGCCGTTAATTGCAACGACTTTCAGAACATCAGAAGCTTCCCACTTCAACGTTGTACCATAATCATATAAGTACAGGTTTTCCATGGTCGTGGTTCCGTGGTTGGTAAAAGTCGCCTGATATGTCAGCTTATCACCATTTACAATTTCTGTTGTATCATCTGCTGGTATACCATTTACTGCAATGATTTTCTTTTGCAAGCTATATTTGCTTAAATCTTCACCGCCGTAAATAGTATGCGTCGCAGTACCCTTTACTTCCGCACCTTCATATACTTTTGCGGTATTTGTCAGTGTTGCAGCTGTTGCAGAAGCTTCCACATTTGCATATACTGTCAACGTAATCGACTTTCCTTTTGGAACAGTAATCGTTCCGCCGGCAGTCAATGTTTTTGTATCAACGGAAGTAATATTTTTTGTGGTGCCGTCTGATAAGGTCAAAATGCCATATGCACCACTATTTTCACGGAATGTCATGCCGTCCGGCAAGATGTCCTCTATTTTCACATTTTCAGCATCTGCTTCACCATTATTCGTTACTGTAATTGTGTAAACAACATCTTTTGCCGTGCCAAATGTGTAATTGCCGACATCTGCCGTCTTCGTAATCCCCAGCTGTGCTTTCGGTGTATCCGGTGTAAACTTCACTTTATTGGAAGGCTTGCCGTCTACCGTTGCCACATTGGAAATTTCTCCGGCCACGTCGCCTTTGATTGTACCAGTTACCGTGATCTGCACCGTTTTTTCAGCCGGAACGTCAATTTTATCCGGAAAGTCTGTTCTTGTAACACCATCTACGGTATAAGTCATATTCTCCAGATTGTCTGACAGACTATCATCTAAAACAGGAACATCTTTCGCGTCCTTTGCACCGGAGTTGGTAATAGAAATGGTATAGGTTGCAGTCTGTCCAGCAATGCGGGGGTAGTACTTCTGTCCCAGATTCTTACCCTTATAAGTTACATAACCGCTTTTTACCGGCGTTTCGATCACTGCCTTGTCTTCCTTGACAGAGATCGTTGCCTTGGCTGTATTGTTGCCGTCGGTCACTTCGTTGGTCAGGTTTGCAGTCTGGTCTTTGAAAACCTTGCAGACCACCTTTGCTGTCACCGTTGCACCGGCAGCGACATTCTGGAATGTCACGCTGTTTCCAGAAACAGTACCGTCTGCGGCTGTGATGCTCTCCAGTGTCATGCCGTCCGGAACGTTATCTTTCAGGGTGATATTTCCGGCAGCATCACCGGTATTCGAAGCGGAGATCTCAAATTCTACAGTATCCCCGTTCACGTAGTATGCTTTTCCATTTTGTACGGTTTTTCCAATACTGAACTTCGGCCCCTGCGGAGCAGAAACCTTCAGTTCCACGCTGTTTCCGCCGATGGTCGAGTAGCTGGCATTGTCACCGTAGGGCTTGCCGGAAACAGTCAGGCTGTTGGTGACCTTGCCGTCCGCGGTGCCGTTCATCTTCACGGTGTTGCTGTTCAGAGGCAGTGCCACGTTCAGATTGACTGCGGACATTTCTGCATTGGTGTTCTTGCTGTCCACGGTGAAGCTGATCTTGGCAGTGCTGCCGCTGACCGTTACACTCAGGTTGCCGGCGGTGTAGCCTGCTGCCGCAATGGCAGACTTGACGGCGTTTTCCACCGCAGTCTGTGCATCACCGGTAAAGGTCATTTCCGACAGTGAAATGGTATCCTCGAATTTCAGGGACTGCACCCATTCCACGCCGCTTTTCTTGGAGGCGTTGTTCGCCGAAGCACTCAGGGTATAATTTACCGTGGTGCCGGCAGCCAGCTGTGCCGCTGTCAGGGCGTTTCTGTCCTCCGACTTGGACGCACTCCACTGCCGTTCTGCCTTGGCAGTAATTGTACTGCTGGCATTCTTGCCTGTGCTGTCCTGTACGATCTTTACGGTCGAGATCGTTCCGCCCGGGGTCTTGCCGTTTTGGAACTTCGCCTGCAGCCGGACCTGTTTGGTCTGACCGTTGTCAATATCAAAGGCGATATACCGGCTGCCGTCGCTGTTGACATGCAGGGTATACCCATTATAAACGGCACCGTCCCTGAAGCCGTTTCCGGCAAAGTTCGGCAGCAGCAGATTCTTGTCGGTGATCTCGATCCGATAAGAATCCACCTCTCCTTCATTGACGTTGTTTCCGGAGATCGTCGACATTAGATAGAACACATCTCCCGTATTCACTTCATCAATCGGATTATACTTGCTGTCCCGAAATTCGACACTGGCGTTTGTCAGTACCAGCGGTCCGCCGGATCGTCCGTTATTGTCTGCCGATACCGGAAACAGCATCGACGGCAGGCAGGTCACGATCATCAGGACTGCCAGCAAGACACTGATGACTCTTGTACGCAGGTGTCTTGTCTTTTCTGTCTGCATAAAAAAACTCCTCTCATTGCGGGAACGCTGCACGCAGTCTGTTTTGCATTCTTTCGTGCAAACTTTATGCGGCGTTTCCTCAGATTTTTTGCACGGGAAAACCGGTTCCCTGTGCAGATTTGCACCGTGGCAGCAACATCGACAAAAACGATATACATACCACATTTTTTACGGCAATTTCCACTAACTCCGCTGCTTTTAACTGTTCAATTGTTTCCACAATCAAAAGAACATTTTGGCATAAATCACGGAAATTGCTCTGATACAACTTTATTATACTGATTATCTGTGAAGTTTTATATCACTTTTTATGTAATATTCGAAAAGTAAAGGGAAGGATCAGGAAGTCTGTTCAAACTGCTTTCTGATTCTCCAAATTTTGCAGCGGCATCTCCGGCGAATGGCTGTCCGAATTTACCCGCGTGCAACTTCTTTCAATCACATATGACGAATCACGCCATTGTTTTTTCAAATATTTCGTGAAAAAAGCTATTGCAACCTTGCCCAAAATCCGGTATAATAAATAATGGGGATGTTCCAGAGGAAACGGAACAGTCCGCAGTATGGCAAATCGAAGCCAGCACTGATAAATGGCACGTCTATGCCGAAATGCATTGAGGAGGATATTATGGTAGCAAAAACAACAGAAAATCCCCAGAGAGAAGAATTAAAACAAAAATTCGTAGACCGACTTCAGCTGGAGTGCAGCGTTTCTCCGGACGAAGCTTCTGACAAGCAGATCTATCAGGTGCTGTCTGCCCTGATGGTCGAAAAGCTGAAGCACAAGCGGCAGCATTTTATCAATAAAACCAATTCCGTCGGCGGAAAGAACGTTTACTATCTGTCCATGGAATTCCTGATGGGTCGTTCCCTGAAGACCACCCTGTACAATCTGGAACTGGCAGATGATGTCCGTGCGATCCTGCAGGATTATCACATCAACCTGGACAGCATTTTCGAGTGCGAACCGGACGCTGGTCTGGGCAACGGCGGTCTGGGTCGTCTGGCAGCATGCTATCTGGACGCAATGGCAACACAGGAAATCCCTGCAACCGGTCACTCGATCTGCTATGAGTACGGTATCTTCAAGCAGATTCTGGAAGACGGCTGGCAGACCGAAGAACCGGACAACTGGCTGCCGGGCGGCAGCGTATGGCTGGACCCGAAGCCGGACGAAGCCATTGAAGTCCACTTCGAGGGCAACGTACAGGAATACTGGCAGGATTCCTATCACTATATTTCCCATGTCAACTACAACACCGTTATCGCGATCCCGTATGACATGTACGTTTCCGGTTACGGCAGTGCCGGCGTTTCTACCCTGCGTCTGTGGAAGGCACAGGCACCCAGCTTTGACATGAAGGAATTCAACGAGGGCAACTATGAACAGGCTCTGTCCCGCAACTCCATGGCGAATGCGATCTCCAAGGTACTGTACCCTAACGACAACCATCTGGAGGGCAAGTCCCTGCGTCTGCGTCAGCAGTACTTCCTGTGTGCCGCAGCTATCGGCGACATCGTCAACCACCACATGAACGTATACGGCACACTGGAAAACCTGCATGAAAAGGTAGCGATCCACATCAACGACACACACCCGACACTGGCAATTCCGGAACTGATGCGTGTGCTGCTGGACGACTGCGGCTATACATGGGATCGCGCATGGCACATCGTCACCAACACCTTTGCCTACACCAACCACACCGTTATGGCAGAGGCTCTGGAAAAGTGGGACGTGAATCTGGTCAAGCAGATCGTGCCGCGTATCTTCCAAATCATCGTGGAGATCAACAACCGCTACTGTACCGGTCTGATGGAACGCAACGGCGGCGACAGTGCAAAGACCACCCGCATGTCTATCATCAAGGACAACCAGATCCACATGGCTACCCTGTGCGTCATGGCTTCTCACAGTGTCAACGGCGTTTCCAAGCTGCACTCGGAGATCATCAAGGACAGCGTATTCCACGAAGAATATCTGGATACGCCGAACAAGTTCAAGAATGTCACCAACGGTATCGCATACCGGAGATGGCTGTATCAGTCCAATCCGGGTCTGACCCAGCTGCTGCGTGACAAGATCGGCGACGGCTTCCTGAAAGACGGCAGCGAGCTGAAAAAGCTGGACGTTTTCGCAGACGACAAGGCCGTTCTGGAACGGCTGCGGAAAATCAAGAAGGAAAACAAGCAGCGTTTCGCCAAGTATGTCAAGAAAAAGAGCGGTCTGGTTCTGGATACCGACAGCATTTTCGATGCTCAGGTAAAGCGTCTGCACGAATACAAGCGGCAGCACCTGAATGCTCTGCACATTCTGGCACAGTACAACGCCCTGCTGGAAAATCCGGATATGGACTTTACTCCCAAGACCTACATCTTCGCCGCAAAGGCTGCTCCGGGCTACTATCTGGCAAAGCAGATCATTAAGATGATCTGGGCTCTGTCTGAGGAGATCCGCAAGAACCCCCGCATTTCCGACAAGCTGTCTGTATACTTCCTCGAAAACTACTGTGTTACCATGTCTGAACTGCTGATGCCGGCCTGCGACATCTCCGAGCAGATCTCTCTGGCAGGCACAGAGGCTTCCGGTACCGGCAACATGAAGCTGATGCTGAACGGTGCCATTACACTGGGTACGCTGGACGGTGCAAACATCGAGATCGGCGATGCAGTTGGTCCGGAAAATATCCTCATCTTCGGCATGAAGACCGAGGAAGTCAACACCCTCAAGGCCCGCGGCTATCGTCCGGAGGACTATTACAACAACAATCCGGTCATCAAGAGCTGTATCGACCGCATGTATGCCGGCATCAACGGCTGCAAGTTCACTGAAGTGGCAGACTCTCTGCGGACACTGGATCCGTACATGGTTCTGGCAGACTTCGACAGCTATTGTCAGGTACAGGAACACAGTTCCAAGCTGTACACCGACAAGGACACATGGACCAAGATGTCCCTGCACAACATTGCCAACGCAGGCATCTTCTCCGCAGACCGTGCTGTAAACGAGTACGCAAAGGATATTTGGAATATCTGAGGACTGGGGAATCTCTCCCGGAACTGATATAATCTGACGAAAACGGAGCAGCACAAACCCTGCTCCGTTTTCTTGAATGAACGGGTTGTGCGGTGTCCGCGAAATTACAGGCAATACCGCACAAAGAGCGTCTGGCGACTTTGCACGCCATCTGCTTGCAAA
>ENA-UOOD01003045-UOOD01003045.1-human-gut-metagenome-genome-assembly--contig:-CS67-NODE-3045-length-14327-cov-4.363929_pt1 | contig 14327 bp, 13 predicted proteins | sample MGYA00242464_ERZ724011 | MGnify/ENA metagenome assembly ERZ724011 | reverse complement strand
TGATACGGGACTATCATCTCAGCGCAGTGTCCCTGGGACTTTATGAAAATGGTGAGATTACCTTCGGAGTTGTTTACAATCCGTTTACAGAAGAACTTTTCTGCGGGGCAAAGGGAGAAGGGGCATTTTTAAATGGAGTGCCGATCCACGTTTCGGACCAGCCGGAATTTAAAGATGCGGTGGTTTCCTTTGGATCTTCCCCTTATGAGAAAAACCGGGCGAAGGATCTGTTCCCGGTATTTTATAACGTATTTATGAACTGCGCAGATTTCAGAAGAACCGGATCTGCCGCCCTTGACCTTTGCTATGTGGCATGCGGCAGACAGCATGCATTTCTGGAGCAGAACCTGAAGCCATGGGATTACAGCGGCGCTACAATCATTCTAAAAGAAGCAGGCGGCACCATCTCTGACTGGAAAAATGAGAAGCTGCCTTATCTTGCCAATGCGGATATTCTGGCCTGCGTACCCCAATTCCGGGAAATACTGCTTCAGTTAATTGAGCAGAAATGTTAATCTGCAAGTTTTTTCCAAAAGCATATTAAAAAAAACATTTGGCAAAATGTGTGTTGCAATTTGCGAAAAATTTTGCCCAAATGAAGCTCCGAATTCAGACGAGATATACTGTAAAGTGGACATGCAGATTAGGAAAATGGTCTCTCAAAGATAAACGTAACTTTAACAATATTTATCCATACAACCAACTCTCCGTCATTGTAAAAAGACGGAGAATTGGTCAGAAAAACATCCTACGATATTCTGGCAGAAATTATTCCGCCGTGTACTCTCTTACCCGCAGCGGGATTCCCAGCTTTTCTGCCACTTTGCGGCTTTTCTCGATGTTCTCTTCGCCAATGCAGTCTACTACTGTAAATTTCACATTTTCCGTATACTTCTTGCAGTCTGCAGCAAATTTCAGCATTGCGTCAAAGGCTTTCTCCCCGTATGCCGGGCGGACTACTTCATTGTAGGATTTGGCATCGGGCATGTTCAGGCTGATGGAAACTACATCTACTGCGGAACAGACTTCTTTTGCAATGGAGCGCTTATTGATCAAGTCACCAAGGCCGTTTGTATTCAGGCGAAGCTTGATTCCTGCACAGGGATTCCCGTCCCGGTCAAGATGTGCCGGATATTTTCTTCGCATGTACTCGCTGACTGCAATCAGCTTGTCCAGTGCCATGGTTGGTTCTCCGTAGCCGCAGAAGACAGCTTCTTTATATCCTGAGAAATCAAATGCATCGATTGCCTTGTAAATTTCCTCCATAGTTGGCTCTTTGTCAAACCATAACGTCTTTGCCTCTCCCACAGAATCCCCGTTATTTCGGATACAGAAAGTACAGTTGCAGGGACATTTATTCGTCAGATTAAAATACACCTCATCATTATAACAATATACAATATCAGCCATGATATACACACCTTTCTATTTCTTTTTACACAATTCCCCAAGATATTTCTCAAAGCAAACCCCATCGTTCCGGTCGGTTCCCTCTTTTACGGTTTCTGAAATTGCTTTGGAGAGAAAATCCACTGCCAGTTTCACGCAGTCCATCATGGACATTCCCCGCACCAGGCCTGCACTTAAAATGGAAGCGAACAAATCTCCGGTTCCGGAATAGCTGCTGCCCTCTTTCCTGGCAAAATACCAGGAGAGCACACCATTTTCCACTACCAGATTTCCCATCTGGGTTTGCACTTCCTCTGTACCTGCCTTCACTGCCTGGGTTTCTTTTTCATATTCAATCCCGGTAATTACTGCTGCCTGCAGATGAAAGCGCTCTGCCAGCTCTTCCCCGATTTTCCCAATCTGTTCCAGGCGTTTCTCCCCTGCCAGGGTCATCAGGGAGACGTATCTTTCTTCCATTTCTGCCTTCCCGTACAGCAAAAGCAGCGCTTCCGTAAGGTTCGGCGTGATCACCTGGGCACAGCTTACCAGCTGAAGCATTTTTACCCGAAGGTTTTCTGTGTAAATCCCATAAGCTCTGCCGCTGTCTCCCATTACCGGGTCCACTAGCACCATGGTCTCTGGGCTTCGAAATCTTCTGAAAAAGTCCAGGATCTTGTCTGCCTGTTTCTCATCTGCCAGAAATCCGGTATAAATTCCGTCTGGGGCAAACCCAAGCTTCTCCCATTCATCCATGACTTTTTCCATATGATCGGTATAGTCACAGGCATAGTAGGACGGGTAGCCAGTCTGGTTGCTGAGAACTGCCGTGGGAAGGGGGACTGCCTGCACGCCCATTACCGAGATTACGGGAATGGCGGCTGTCAGAGAACATTTCCCAAGCCCGGACAAATCCTGAATCACTGCTATTTTCTTCAAATCTATCACTCCTGCAAAGATGTTAGCTGCTATCCCCTTGATCATGAGCAGCAGATTCTAACATCTTGTAAATTTTATGTTTATATTGTAGAATAACACTTAAGTGTATGTACAGAAATATCCAAATTAAACTTTTTTCGAGGGGACAGTTTTATGTTAGACATTGCAAAAGACCAGAATCGCACCACACATCTTTACATGGAGGTTTATGAATATTACAAAAAGCTGATTCTGGATAGGAAAATGGCTCCGGGCAGCAAAATGCCTTCTCTTCGCAAATGCTCCCAGGAGCTGAAGCTTTCCCGCACCACCATTGAGACCGCCTATCTGCAGCTTGCCGCAGACGGCTATATTATGGCAAAGGCCCAGAGCGGCTACTACGTAACGGAGATCGCATCTCACCACCATATGAGCAGTCAGCCGGACAGACGGGATGAAATCCACTACCGCTATGACCTTGCCTCCTCCGGCGTTGACCGGGAAAGCTTCCGCTTCGATCTGTGGAGCCGTTATATGAAAAGCGCCCTTCGCCAGGATGAGCGCATGCTCACTTACGGAGAGCCCCAGGGGGAGACGGATTTCCGGGAAGCGCTGGCTGCTTATATCCGGGAGCGCCGGAACATTCTGTGTTCCCCGGATGACATTGTGGTAGGTGCCAGCTTCCAGAGTCTTCTGCAGATTCTGTGCCCGCTGATCCGGGAAGTATATCCGAATTTCGAACAGGTATCCTTTCCCACACCTTCTTTTGTCCATGGAAGTACTGTTTTTGCGGATTACGGCTATGAAATCCACTATCGGAATAAAGACTGCGATGTGGTTTATGTTTCCCCGGCGCATATGACCAAGTGGGGCGAGATCATGCCGGTAAAACGCCGTCTGGAGCTTTTGAAATATGCAGATGAGCGGCATCATCTTGTAATTGAGGATGATTTTGAAAATGAGTTCGTGTATTTTCAGAAGCCTACTCCTTCCCTGTTCGGACTTTCCGGAGGGCAAGGCGTGGTTTATATTGGCTCTTTTTCCAGGCTTCTGCTGCCCTCCATCCGAATCAGCTTTATGATTTTGCCGCCAGAGCTTCTTGCCGCCTACCGAAAAAAAGCCTCCTTTTATAATCAGACCGCTTCCAAGGCAGAGCAGATCGCTTTGTGCCTTCCAAATTAAAGCAGCTTCGAAGCGCGATCCGGCAGGTGTTCGGCTCAGTCTGTCAGATCCAGGTGGGCTCTGCCGGAACCAGTCTTGCTCTTACCCTGCCCTGCGAAAAAAACGGGGAAGAATTAAAAAAGCAGGCCCGTTTGAAAGGCCTGCGTCTGCAGATTCTAAAAGAAACCGAATCAGAGGTAACGGTTCTGATGTCCTGCTCTTCTATGGCAGTACAGGATTTCGTTCCCGCATGTGAATTACTGAAATCGATTGTCACTGCCTGAAATTCACTTTATATAAACAGCGTATGATCTGACAGGCTGTCCTTAACAAATCATACGCTCTAAGCCAATTACCCCCGATTATTATCGATCATATACAGCAACGCATTACAAATACATGCCGCAATGTTGGATCCACCCTTGCGTCCTCTTGCTACAATATAAGGCACATCCGTATGCATGATCAGCTCCTTGGACTGTACTACATTCACAAAGCCTACCGGCACGCCAATGATCAGCTCCGGATTCAGCTTTCCGTCCTCAATCAGCTCATAAAGCCGAACCAGTGCAGTAGGCGCATTTCCGATGGCAAAGATCAGTTTCTTATCCAACCCTGCTGCCTTATCCATGCTGGCTGTGGCACGGGTGGAACCATTTTCCTTTGCGATTTTTGCCACATCTTCATCGGACATAAAGCAGTACACCTCGCCGCCGTATCTTGCAAGAGCACGCTTATTGATTCCCGCTTTTGCCATCTGGGTATCCGTTACAATGCAGGCGCCGTCCTTGATTGCCTGGATTGCTTTCTCCACTGCATTTTCAGAAAAGCAGAGGTTCTTCGCATAATCAAAATCCGCGCTTGTGTGGATACAGCGCTTTACCACCAGCTCCGTTCCCGGAATCAGAGGGGTATCTCCAAGCTCCTCTGTGATAATCTCAAAGCTTCTTTTCTCTATGTCCATTGGCTTTACATTTTCAAGTTCTACCTTCATTTTTATACCCCCTCTTCCAAAATCTGATAAATTTTCTTCATATCCAAATGCTTCCGAAGCTCTGCCGCCAGAATATCATACTGGGTTTCCTTAAACGCCTGGAAATCCATTCCGGTCATTCCGGATACATCCAGTCCTTTCTTTTCCCCAATGATGTGAACGATTGCCTCTGCCACAGCTTCCTTGTCAAAAACACCGTGGACGTAGGTTCCGCACGCATTGTCAAGATGGGCTCCGTCGGCTTTTTGCTCCCCTGTCACGCTGTCACAGATGGCAGTGGATGGCTTCGCCGCTCCTTTCAGAACGGTCTCACCCATGTGGATCTCATAGCCCTCCAGCGCAGTGCCGCTAAGCTTTGCAAAAGCTCCATCCAATTCTCCGAAGGTACCCTCCACCCGGGTCCTTGTTTTCTTTTCAGCAAAAACAGTGTCCATTGGAAGAAGTCCCATTCCTTTTATGGTACCGCCGGCTTCCACCCCATGAGGATCGCTTAAGCTCTCTCCCATCATCTGATAGCCGCCGCAGATTCCGAAAATCAGCTTGCCTCTTGCGGCTTCTTTCAGGATCAGCGCTTCCAGCCCGTTTTCCCGCATCCACAGAAGGTCTTCCATAGTGTTTTTGGTTCCGGGCAAAATGATCATGTCCGGATTGCCAAGCTCAGAAGGATTTTTCACATAGCGAAGGGAAACGCCCGGAATGCTCTCCAGAGGATTGAAATCCGTGAAGTTGGAAATTCTTGGCACACGGATTACCGCAATGTCAATCAGATCCACAGAGCGTTTGGTCTCAAAACGCTCTGTCAGGCTGTCCTCATCCTCCACCTGAATGTTCAGATAAGGTGCCACCCCAACCACCGGAATGCCGCTTCTTTCCTCCAGCATATCCACGCCGGGATCCAGAATGGTTTTGTCTCCGCGGAATTTGTTGATGATCAGGCCTTTTACCATCTTTTTCTCATCTTCTTCCAGCAGCATAACTGTTCCGATCAGCTGGGCAAAAACACCGCCTCTGTCAATGTCGCCTACCAGCAGCACTGGAGCCTTGGCCATTTTCGCCATTCCCATGTTTACGATATCATCACTTTTCAGGTTGATTTCCGCAGGGCTTCCTGCTCCTTCTATAACAATAATATCATTTTCTGTTGCAAGGGCATTGTACGCCTTCATAATGTCTGGCACCAGTTTCTTTTTGTATTTGAAATAGTCTCTGGCGCTCATGTTTCCCAGGACCTCGCCGTTTACGATCACCTGGGAACCCACATCGTTGGTGGGCTTCAAAAGAATGGGATTCATCAGAACGGATGGGGCAATTCCTGCGGCTTCCGCCTGCATCACCTGTGCCCGTCCCATTTCCAGCCCTTCTTTTGTGATAAAGGAATTCAGTGCCATGTTCTGGGATTTAAAGGGTGCCACCCGATATCCATCCTGCTTGAAAATTCTGCAAAGCCCTGCTGCCAGAAGGCTTTTTCCTGCATTGGACATGGTACCCTGCACCATAATTGCTTTTGCCAAAATGTGTTCCTCCCCCTGAGTATGTAAGTTATACTTCATCTAAATCATGTAAAAAAATCATTTCTGTAATTCTCTCAACGCCCGGATCAGCTGCTGGTTGTCCTGGTGATTCTTCACTGCCACCCGGTAATACCCTTTGGAAAGTCCGGTGTAGTTGCTGCAGTCCCGAATGAGGATCTTCTTCTGTTCCAGCTGGTCATAGAGATTTTCCGGGCCTTCAAAGAAAACGTAGTTCGCCTGTGATGGATAAACCGGATAGCCAAGCTCCGTCAGCTCCTTTTTCAGGTAGGCAAGCTCCTCAAAGATGATCCGTCTTCCTTCTTCCACATATTCTTTTTCCTTCAAAGCTGCCAGGCCGGCTGCCTGTGCTATAGAAGAGACATTCCATGGCTGGCTCATGCTTTCCATTTTTTCCAGAAGGGCACGATTCCCGCAAAGCCCGTAACCAAGTCTTACTCCCGCCATGGCGTAGCGCTTGGTAAAAGCCTTGAAAAGGAACAGGTTCTGATGGCTTTCCAGATGTTCCTTCAGAGTATATGCCTCCGGTGCTTCCACAAAATCCAGGAAGCACTCATCCACTGCCATAAAAATTCCAAGCTGCTGGCAGCGGTCCAGGATTTTTTCCAGAAGAGGCTTTTCTACCAGAAGGCCTGTGGGATTGTTGGGATTGCACAGGAAAATAATGTCCACATCCGGGGTCAGCGCCTGGAGAAAGCTTTCATCCAGGGCAAACTGTTTTGCCTTTTCCAGAGGAAAATATTCCACCTCACAGTCCACGCTGTACAGCGCCTGCTGATACTCTGCAAAGGTGGGAGCCGGCACCAGGGCTTTCTTTGGATTTACCGCCCGGCAAAGGGAAAAGATCACCTCTGCTGCGCCGTTTCCGCAGATTACCTGCTCCGGTTTGGTGTGTTCGTATTCTGCAATGGCTTCTTTGAGGGGAGCGCAGCCAACCTGGGGATAGTCACCGATGTGATCCAGGCTTTCTATAATGGCTTTTTTGATTCCCTCCGGGGTGCCAAGGGGATTGCAGTTTGCTGAGAAGTCGATGCACCCCTGGTGATGGTAGACATCACCGCCATGTATGTGTTTTTCCATTTTTGTTTCTCCGTTAGACAGCAGACTTGTTGCTTGTCTGCATATTTATATATTGATATCCTTGCTTTATATTCCAGCATACAGCCATACCAGCATGCGCACGCCCCAGAACAGGATTGCGCCTGCAATACAGGTTGCGTAAAGCAGTCGGTTCGAGCGGGAAATATCCTCGATTTCCACTGGACGGATAGGGTCTCCTATGGTTGGTTTTTCATATAATTTGCCGAAATAATAGGCGTTTCCCGCAAGCTGCACATCCAGGGCCCCTGCCATAGCAGCCTCTGTCTGGGCAGAGTTGGGGCTGGCGTGATTCCGGCGATCCCTTCTATAGATTTTCACTGCATTTTTGGTGTCCATTCCCACAAAAACAGTGGACAGGGCCATAAGCCAGCCGGAAGTCCTGGCCGGAATATAGTTGGCCACATCGTCCAGCTTTGCGGCGCATCTTCCAAAATACAGGTATTTGTCGTTTTTGTAACCCAGCATGGAATCCATAGTGTTGATTCCCTTGTAAAGAAACATAAGAGGGATTCCACCGATCGCCATATAAAGCATGGGGGCAATGATTCCATCGGAAGAGTTTTCCGCAACTGTCTCCACTGCGGCTTTTGTCACGCCTTCTTCGGTAAGCGACTGGGTGTCACGGCCTACGATCATGGAAACTGCGTATCGCGCTTCCTCGATGGTTCCGTTTTTCAGCCGGTCGTACACTTTCATGCTCTCATCCTTTAAGGATTTGGTTGCCAGAAGCTGTCCGCACCAGAAGGTTTCCAGCACAAAGCCGACCCAGAAGTTCCATTTATAAAGCAGATGGATGATGCCAAAAGGAACCAGAAATGTGATCAGGCACACAAGGATGACTTCCAGGACACCGCCTGCCAGCTCTCCTTTTTCTGATTTTGGAAAAACCTTCCGGATTCCTTTTTCCAGTACGCTGATCAGTTTTCCGATGAGGCATACCGGGTGGTACAGCCATCTTGGATCGCCCATAAGCAGATCCAGAAGAAACCCTGCCGGGAGGGTGAATAATCGTATCATGTTTGTTGCTCCTTCATTCCACCTGTGTTCCAGGCGATATTTTCTGCAAAGTAAGTCCTGCAATTGTTCAAACATTTATGCACGAACTTTCCCTGTTTTCATCTGCTGCATTCTTCAATCATTGGATCTGCCAGACAAACGATACTCTAAGCATTTCTTTAGGAATGCCTGTGGGATTTTTGGGTTTGCGTAGTAATAAAGATGAGGAAAACCTGCCAGCAGGCGGTCTGATCCGTGTATGCAGTCCCAGCCTCTTTTGCTGTGAGGCTTTGATGCGTGAAAGGCGGTGCCGCAGTTTTCCGAATCAAAATAGTGGAATTCGTGCGCCGGGCTGCTTCCAAAGTCTGTCTCCCCCAGAACAAGCGGTTCATTTTGAGTTAAAGTAATATAGCCAAATCTTGTAAGCTTTGGCGTGCGCCAGACTTTGCCGGGAATCACACCTGTCATCTGGTAAAATTTTCCGTCCATGCCTTCCATCTGGTCGTGAAGATACATGAATCCGCCGCACTCTGCAAGACAAGGCATTCCGCCTTTTATGGCTTCAGCGATTTCCTCACGCATAAACTTATTTTCTTCTAACGCCTGTGTATTCAGCTCCGGATAGCCGCCATAGAGAAGCAGTCCGTCCAGATTTTCCGGCAGATGAGCATCATGTATCGGGGAAAACGGCACCAACTCTGCCCCCATCGCACGAAGCAAATCTAAGTTGTCCTCATAGAAAAAACAGAATGCTTCGTCTTTAGCAAGACCAATTCGAAGCTTTTTCGAACTTTTCCATTTTAATACCTCTTTTACAGAAGAGAGGGACGACTGCTTCGTGTTCTCCGCTGCCGATAGAGCAACAGAATTCTGTGTACATTTTTCTGGCTCTGATGCCATAATCGATGCCCTTGTCTTCTCTTCCTCTAACGGCTCATAAGAAAGCTCCGGTGCCTCTTTGGCCAGCTGTATAATCGCCTCTATATCCAGACTTTTCTCCAGTACGTCTGCCAGCTTCAGAAGACGCTGCTTCAACTCTGGAATTTCCTCTGGCAGCACCAGGCCAAGATGGCGGCTTTCGATCACACAATCCTCTACTTTTGGCACATAGCCAAGAGCTTTGATTCCCAGTTCCTCTTCCACCAGCTTTTTCATTCTGGGGTAAAGCATAGGGGACATCTGATTGAAGATCACACCCTTTATGCGGCTGTCTTTTTTGTATTCCATAAAACCCTTTATGTAGGCAGCGAGGGAAACACTCATTCCCTTGCTGTTTACGATCAGAATTACCGGAGTATCCGTAACCCGCGCCAGATCATAGGCGCTTGCCTGTGTGGTGGTTCCGGCAACTCCATCGTAAAATCCCATGACCCCTTCCATCACCGCCATTTCACAGTCTGCACTGTTTTTGGCAAGAAGAGATCTGGTGATCTCTTCCCCCGTGAAAAAGGTATCCAGATTCCGGGATTTGGTTCCAATGACCTGGGTGTGGAACATAGGGTCAATATAATCCGGTCCGCATTTAAAAGAGACTGTTTTGATTCTCCGGTTTACAAGCACCTGCAGAAGTCCGCAGGTCAGAAGGGTTTTCCCGCTCCCGCTGGCTCCTGCCGCAAGCATAATCCTTGGTATTGTTTTTAGCACGTCATTGCCCTCCTGCTTACTTCTCATATAAAAAATTACTTTCGCATTTTCGGATTCTGACAGGTAATAATATAAATCGGGTTCTCTCCCATCATCAGATGGTAGCGGCTGATTTCTTTGGATCTGGAAGCGGCAAGCTGCACTACCTCGCGCTGCTGGAAATCGTATTCTTTGAGCACATCCAAAGCTTCGCTGATAGTTTCCAGGGTAATACAGTTGATTACAATCCGCACCTGTGGATTTTTTCCAAGAAGCAGTGCTACGATCTCCTTCAGATTACCGGAAGAGCCTCCGATAAATGCATGGGTAGGCGCAGGCAGATTCTCAAGTGCCTGAGGTGCCTCTCCCTTTATAATTTCCAGATTGTCCACTGCAAATTTCTGTTTGTTCTCTTCCAGAAGAGCGGCTGCCTCCTCTTTTTTCTCGATGGCAAACACCTGTCCCTGGTCTGCCCGAAGAGCCATTTCCACAGACACAGAACCAGTTCCCGCGCCAACATCGCAGCAGATGGAATCCTCTGTAAGGCGAAGCTTGGAAAGAGAAACGCTTCGCACTTCTTCCTTTGTCATAGGGGCTTTTCCGCGGATAAATTCCTCGTCAGGGATTCCATGAGTAGAAAGGGCCGGCTCCGGGTTTTCATGAAAAGCACAGACAACGCTAAGAGGCTGTCCCTCATAGTTTGTCAGCTCTTCTGCTTTTTTTACAAAAATCTTCTCATCGGGATAGGAAAGATTCTCGCCTACATAGAGAAGAACCTCGCCCATATGATACTTCACAAGCTTCCCTGCCAGCTCTGCCACTGCAGTGCCGGTTCCAAGAATGGAAAATACCTTCTGGTTATGGCGGATCATGGAAATCAGATTGCAATGTTTACCGTGGGCGCTGGTGATCTTCGCGTCATCCCAGGAAAGCCCGATCTCGGACATGAAGTATACTACAGAAGAAATTCCGCAAATTACCTCCACGTTAGATTCCCTACCGCCAAGTGCCGTCAGCAGCTTCCTGGCTCCGCTGTAAAATCCCACATCACCGGAAAGAGCGATCACAACCTTCTCATATTCCGGATGATTCCGTATATAATCCGCGATCACATCGCTGCGGTATTCATATACCACTGCCTGTCCCGGCTCCCGAACGGCATCTGCCATCCGCTTTGCGCCAATAATCAGATCCGCGCTTTTCGCCGCTTTTTTTCCCTGAACAGTAAGAGTTTCCTGGCTTCCCATGCCGATTCCAAGCAAAGTAATATGAGGCTTCACGGTAAATCCGAAATACTCTGCCAGCATATGCCTGCACTCTGCCACAGAAAGTCCCTCTTCCTTCAGAGGACGTCCAATAATTACCGGAACAGTTCCGCAGGAAAGGGCCGCATCAATTTTCTCCTGAAAGCCTCCTGCTTTTCCGGTATCCTTTGTAACCAGATATTTGCAGTCAAACTGGCGCAGCATGGCAGCATTTAATTCCATAGAAAAAGGACCCTGCATGCCGATGAGATGCTTTCCCTCAAAGCCGTAGCCTTTGCAGGTTTCCATCACAGAGGGCAGGGAAAGGACACGGGCATAAATGCGCTCTCCAGCATCAGAAAGTGCGGTGTATTTTCCCAGCTCCTTGCTTCCGGTTGTAAGAAGGATATTGCCCTCTGTCCCCTCCAAAAATTCAATGGCAGCCTGGGTATCCGGCACATAAACGGCCTGGTCCTGATAGGCTCCAGCCTCCCGCAGCACACGCCTGTACTCCAAACCTGTGTTCTGGCAGGCTGTGCGGATATTTTCCGTAACCTCTGCAGCGTAAGGATGGGTTGCGTCCAGAACCATTTCCGGCTTTTTCTCATTTAGAAGTGCTTCCATTTCCGGCTCTGTCAGGCGCCCGGCGTGGATTTTCAGATATTCGTTCTCTTTTAATGATTTGCTGCCGTAGTCGGTAGCCACGCATGCAAGCACATGGATCTGATGTTCTGCCAGAAAATTACTGATATCACATCCCTCTGTTGTGCCTGCAAATACAATGATTTCAGACATCCCTGTATCCTCTTGGAGTAACCATTTTGCCTTTGATGTTGCGAGTCTGGGAATTGCCGATGAATACGGTAGTGAACATGTCTACCTGAGTATCCTTCAGTTCGTCCAGGGTCATGATCTGGGAAGATTCCCCTTCTCTTCCAATATTTTTCACAATGCCGCATACAGTATCCGGGGACTTGTGCTGCAGCATCAGCTCGCATGCTTTTTTCAGATAGTCGTGTCTCTTATGGCTGGACGGGTTGTAAAGGCAGATCACAAAATCCGCCTCCGATGCCAGAAGAAGGCGTTTTTCAATTTTTTCCCATGGGGTAAGAAGGTCGCTTAAGCTTATCAGGCAGAAATCGTGGATCAAAGGTGCGCCAAGGACTGCTGCGCCGCCTGTAGCTGCAGTAACGCCTGCTACTACCTCGATATCAACATCCGGATAATTGGCTCCTACCTCGTACATCAGGCCAGCCATTCCGTATACGCCTGCATCTCCGCTGCAGATCATGGAAACGGTCTGTCCATTCATTGCCTCGTCAAAGGCCATGACACAGCGGTCTACCTCTTTTCTCATAGGAGTGGTAAGGAAGGATTTGCCCGCAAAATGATCCTTTACCAGATCAATATATACGGTGTAGCCCACGATCACATCACTTTTTTCAAGGGCTGCCACTGCTGCTCCTGTCATTCCCTCATAGGAGCCGGGGCCAATGCCCACTACGTAAATTTTCTTCTCTTTATTCAAAATGTATCCTCCAATCTGCAAGGACAAGGGCGGCTGTCACGCCGTCTGCTGCCTGTTTTCTCTGGATCAGGCGGCAATGTTCCCCACCTCGCCTGGTACCTGGTTTTGTCTGGTTTCGTTCTGGAATCCTACCGGTATTCAAACAGATTCTATCCTGCGCCGCCTTTAATGCGCTTCTCTCGCACACGTTGTCAACGCCTACCGTCCTGCTCACAAAGGACGAGGCTGTAACTTCCCCCTTCACAGCAAGAAGCTCTTCACTGGAAAAAGTCTCAAATGGGATTCCCATTTTTTCTGCCAGGGCAAGAAACCCTGGTTCTTCTTTTTTGATGTCAATGCTTGCAAGGCAGGAGACTGCCTGGGGATAGATCTGGTTTTTTTCAAGGCTGGCAAACATGGCCTTTTCCACGGCCCCAGCTTCTTTATTTTTGCGGCAGCCCATTCCCAGCGTCACGGCTGGCGGAACTACATGAGTAGTGGAAAGAAATGGGGTACAGTTTTTATGTATGGTGACGGCGATTCCTACCTGGGGAAATATGTCAGATACCGTTTCCTGCTTTGCTTCCAAAGCTGCCAAATCTGTTTCAGAACTAATTTCATTCCTTGTCTCTGGTTCCTGTTTTCCCGATTTTATCTGGTTATCATTCTGGACATTGGTTCCGGGTTCATTTTCTGAAATCCAGTTTTCATCCCTAAGTCCGCAGCAATTCACCAGCCCATCCGGCAATTCGCCTTCCCAGGGAAATTCACTGTAAAATCCTACTTTCTCCCCTGCAAGCAAAGCTGCTGACACTTCTTTGGCTTCTTTCATACGGAAAATATGGCAGTTGTTTTTCTTTGCAAAAACATCTACGGCAAATTTCCCTTCCAGATCCGTGGCAGTGGTCACAATAGGAACTGCATGCAAAGCCTCTGCCGCCTGCAATGCCAGCTCATTAGCACCTCCAAGATGTCCGGATAACAGGGAAATCACAAATTTCCCGCATTCGTCTGTCACCAGGACCGCCGGGTCCGTTTTTTTGCTGGCTACATAGGGGGCAATACTGCGCACTGCAATTCCTGTGGCTCCAATGAAAATAATTCCATCCGCACTCTCAAACTGCTTTCCTGCCCATTCCTTTGTACTCTCTTTTATGGACTCCGGAATGTACTTGCTCTTCGTATACAGGGAAACTGCATGCTCCTGTTCTTCCAGTGCTTTTTTCAGTTTTTCTCCGGTCTGCTGCCCGGTCAGGGTGAAACATATTATGGAAATCTTCATCTTATTTCAATTACTTTGTTGCTTCACGGAACTCTGTTGTAAATCCCGGGTCATAGAGCTTAGAACGGTCATAGTGTGCTGCATTTACGCAGTCACCGATGATCATAAGGGCTGTCTTTGTAATATTGTTTTCTTTGGCAGTCTGAGCCAGAGTGCCTACTGTGCACACAAATTTTTTCTCATCCTCCCAGGTTGCCTTGTAAACAATGGCTGCCGGAGTGTCTGCTGTGTAGCCGCCCTCGATCAGTCTTCTGCTCAGTTCCTCCAGCATTCCTGTGCTGAGAAAAACAACCATAGTTGCCTGATGAGCGGCAAAGGACTGGATACTCTCCTTGGGCGGAACCGGAGTTCTGCCTTCCATACGGGTGATGATTACGCTCTGGGAAATGTCCGGCAAAGTATATTCCAGATTCAGTGCGCTTGCTGCGCCGCAGAATGCACTGACGCCAGGACAGTAATCATAAGCGATTCCCTTTTCATCCAGAACATCCATCTGTTCCCGGATAGCACCGTAAATACAAGGATCTCCTGTGTGAAGTCTTACTGTTGTCTTGCCTGCAGCCTCTGCTTTTTCCATTACGGAAAG
>ENA-UOOD01003036-UOOD01003036.1-human-gut-metagenome-genome-assembly--contig:-CS67-NODE-3036-length-14370-cov-5.130353_pt1 | contig 14370 bp, 6 predicted proteins | sample MGYA00242464_ERZ724011 | MGnify/ENA metagenome assembly ERZ724011 | reverse complement strand
GCACGGCGGTCGACGTGCGTGACGGTACTCCGGACGCCCCGGGACCCCACCATGTAGGCGCGCGGCGGGCGGGCGACGGGCACGCGGGGCACGGCGCCGGCAGCCAGCGGGTCAAGCGGGTCCTCGAGGCGCTTGGGCGAGGGGATCTCCTCGACCGGAGCGCCACACACATAGCAGAAGCGTGCCCGCTCCGGCAGCTCCTCTCCACACTTCTTGCACCTCATTGAGGCCTCCTTCGTCCTATTCGTCAACACGGTAGCATGACGCGCCGGGCAGAGGGGTCCTCATCGGGAGAACCATTCCACAAGCGGCGCAAAAAGGTGCAACTAGTTTGCCCGCGACGTCTGGACCGGGGTGAAGGAAGTGGTCACCTGGTCGCGCAGCTCCCCCTGGAGCGACTCGTCGATGCCGGTGATCGTACACGAGAAGTTGACCCCGGTCGCCGACTGCGTCTTTCGCCAGACGAAGGTCATGAACGAGGTGACGTCGCCCGTGGGCTTGAAGAATCCGAAGAGACTGGACTGCTGCATGTTGCCGTCCTCGTCCACGTGAACGCTCACGTGGTAGATCACCGTGTCGATGTTGGGGTTGAGCAGGGCGTTGACCGCGAGCGCGGTCGCCTGGACCTGGGAGGACGAGAAGCACTCGAGCGCGGTCGACGAGCCGGAGTCCACGACACCCACCTCGATGACGCCGGTATTCTCGTCCGCCTCCTGCACGGTGAAGTCCTCGGGGAACTGCGTGAAGCCGTCGCCCCACTCCACGCCACCGCGCAGCGCGTCCGCGACGGTGCGGACGCTCGCGGTCTCCGCGAGGTGCGCCGTGTTGGCGCGACGGATGATGCCAAAGGCAACCTGACCGGCCACGACGATGACGAGAAACACCAGGACAAAGGTGACGGCCGTGCGCGTGATGACCCGACTGACGTCGGAGCCGGAGGGGTCGTCGCCGGAGAGCGGGTCAACGTCGACGGAGACGCCCTTCTCCTTGCGGTGCGCGCGCTGACGCCGTGCGCGCTCCTCGTCGGAGTGGCCCGTGTGGTCGACGGTGGAGAACAGCTCCTCGGCCTCGTCGGCCGAGAGCGCGCCGCGCTGCACGCGAGCGTTCACGTGCCTCCTGAACATGCGCCCCCTTCCGACTGATGCCTCGCTCCGCAAGTATACAGCGCGGACCTGCCGAGAAACGCCCCGGCACAGGTCACGGGAAACGTCCACAAGCGGACGCGCGCGGCCGTCCCGGAATCGCGGCCCTTGTGGGTGGCGGCTCTAGGAAAACGGGGGCTTGTCGCGGATGCGTCTAGGAAAAGGCGCCCTTGTCCGGGACGGCTCTAGGAAACGCGGCCCTTGTCCGGGCTAGACGGCCGATGCTCGGACAAGGACGGCGTTCTTTAGAAGGGCTGGCGACAAGGACGCGGATTCCTAGACGCGCGCCGGACAAGAGCGGCGATTCCGGGACGGTCGTGCGCCCTACGCGAACTGCATCTCGAAGTAGCGCGCATACGTGCCGCCGCGGGCGAGAAGCTCCTCATGGGTCCCGCGCTCGACCACGCGGCCGCCCTCGATGGTCGCAATCTCGTCGGCGCCGCGGATCGTGGACAGCCGGTGCGCGATCACGAGCGTGGTCCGCCCGCGCGAGAGCTCCTCGAGCGACTCCTGGACCGCCTGCTCGGACTCGTTGTCCAGCGCGCTCGTGGCCTCGTCAAAGATCAGGATCGGCGGGTTCTTCAGGAACACGCGCGCGATCGCGATGCGCTGCTTCTGGCCGCCAGAGAGGTGGCTGCCACGCTCGCCGACCTGCGTCTCGTAGCCGTCGGGCAGGCTCTCCACAAAGTCGGCGATGTTCGCACGGCGCGCGGCGAGGCGAATCTCGGCCGCGGTGGCGTCGGGGCAGCCGTAGGCGATGTTCTCCGCGATCGTGCCGTCGAAGAGGTAGACGTCCTGCTGCACCAGGCCGATGGCCTCGCGCAGGCTCCGCTGCGTGACGTCGCGCACGTCCTGGCCGTCGATCGTGACGGAGCCGGAGTCCACGTCGTAGAAGCGGGGCAGCAGGGCGCACGTGGTGGACTTGCCGCCGCCGGACGGGCCCACGAGCGCGATGGTCTCGCCGGGGCGGATGTCCAGCGTGAGGCCGTTGATGACCTCGTCGTTCTTCTCGCCCTGGGCGTCACGGGCGTCGGGGTACGTGAAGTGGACGTTGTCGTAGCGGATGGCGCCCTCGCTCACGCGCAGCGGCTTAGCGTCGGGACGGTCCAGGATCTCCGGCTGCTCGTCCAGCACCTCGCAGAAGCGGCGGAAGCCCGCGATGGCCTTTTGGAAGGTCTCGGTGAAGTCCAGGATCTGCGTGATCGGCGCCGTGAAGAGCGAGATGTAGAGGGCGTAGGTGGCGAGGTCGGCCGCCTCCATCTGACCGCGTGCAATGAGCCAACCGCCCAAGACCACCACAACGGTGTTCAGCGCGCCCATCATGACGGCAATGGCGGCCTGGTAGCGGCCCATGGCGCGGTACATCCGGGTCTTGGAGTCGAGGTAGGCGTCGTTGCTCGCGCGGAACTTCTTGCCCTCCGCGTCCTCCGCGGCAAAGCCCTTGACCACGCGCATACCGCCGAGCGCGTCCTCCAGGCGGGAGTTGACGCCGGAGATGCGCACGCGGTTCTCTGTGTAGACGGCGCGCATGCGCACGTTGGCCCACACGTTGTAGGCCACGAGCAGGCACGCGATGAGCGCGAGCACGGCCGTGAGCGGCGCGTTGATCGTGGAGAGTATCACGAAGCTGCCCGCAATCTCCACGACACCTATGAGCAGGAACTCGGGGCCGTGGTGGGCGGCCTCGGAGATGTCAAAGAGATCGGAGACCAGGCGGCTCATGAGGTCGCCGGAGCGGTTGCGGTCAAAGAATGCAAAGCTCTGGCGCACGTAGGCATCAAAGAGGTCCTCGCGCATGCGGCTCTCCATGCGCGCGCCCATGACGTGGCCCCAGTAGATGACAAAGTAGCGGCAGACAAAGCGCAGCGCGTACATGGCCACAAGGCCGAGAGCGATGTAGGCCAGCGCGCCCAGGATGGCGTCTGGGCCCTCGGTGAACAGGCCACCCGCCAAGCCGCGCAGGATCTGCGGGAACGCCAGGTCCACGGCGGCCACCGTGACGGCGGCGACGATGTCTATGACAAAGAGATGCAGCTGGCCCTTGTAGTAGGCAAGGAAGCGATTGAACATGCGGTGGTGCTCCGTAACTCGATGCGTGACGTGCGCAAACTAGGGTAGCACGCGCATGAGTACAAGGCCGCCGGGGCGGGCGAGAAGTACGGTCTAGGCGAGGCGGTAGGTGTTGGGGAGCTGAGCGCCGCGCTCGTCCCAGGAGGGCTCGACCGTCACGACGCCCTTGCGGCAGAGGTCGGATATGTTGCGGTCCACGGTCTTGACGCTACGACCGAGCTCCTCGGCGATGACGGCCTTGGAGCGGTTGAGGGAGCCGCTGTTGTCCCGCAGGTAGGCAATGATCTGGCGATCGGTGGGCGTCAGGCGGCCGGCGGCGCTGCCGGGCGAATTGGCGGTGGCGGTTCCCTTCATCGGCGTTCCTCTATATGCGAGAGCGGCCGGCGCCTCGTGGACGCCGGCCGCTCATCCGGTCAGAACCTTACTTGTTGCGACGCCTTGCGAACGTCAGCGACCCAACCACCGCAAGGGTGATTCCGCTGGCGGCGATAACCGCAGGGAGCACCGTGTTGGTGGCGTCGCCCGCACGCGGAATCGTCTCTGCGGGCGGCTCCGCGGGGGTCGTGGGCTTGGCGGGCTCGACAGGCTTGACGGGCTCAGTGTAGGTGTTGCGGAACACCGGGTCGCCGTTGGGATAGGTGACCTTCGCGCTCAGCGCGCCGGCCTGCGGGTTGTCGGTCACGGAGACGTGCATCGTGTAGACGGTATCGTCGTACGTGACGCCGCCGGCGTTGCCCTTGACCTCAACAATCTGGTAGTCGTGCTCGCCGGTCTTGTCGTAGCTCAGCGTCGGGAAGGCGATCTGGCCGTTGGCGTCGTTGGTGGCCTCGGCGACGACCTTGCCGTTCTCGAGAATCTGGAACGTGAACTCGCCGTCAACCAGCGGTCGGCCGGAGATGGCCTTACCCGCGACAACGCTGACGCTCGTCGGGTCAGCCTCATAGTCGTTGGTGAAGGTCACGTCCTTGCCCGTGAGGCCAGGCATCGACCACGCAACGCTCAGCGAGCCGTCGCGGTCATCGGTAACGGTGGCGGTCACGTCGTAGATGTTCTTGTCGTAGGTCATGCCGCTCGCGTCGCCGCCGACCTCGACCAGCTGGAAGCCGTAAGAACCGGGCGCCGAGAAGGACACGGCGGGCATGCTCACGGAGCCGTCCGCGGCGTTCTTGGCCTCGTAGGTCGCGCCGGTCGTCTTGTCGATCAGCTGGAACGTGAACTCGTCCGCAGCCGGAGTGCGGCCGGTGTTGGACGTGAGCTCCTTGGTGATCGTGAAGCCACCGTTACCCGTGAGGCTGGAGGGCTCGGGCGTCACGCTGTAGGTGTTGGTGAAGGTGAAGTCGGTGGGCTGGCCCTCCGTGCTCTTCTCCGCCGTGATCGTGCCGTCGCCGTTGTCCTTCACCTTGACGGTCACGGTCTTGGGAGCTGTATCGTTGGCGACGCCGGCCACGCTACCGGAGGCCTCCTCGATGGTGTACGTAAAGATGCGCTCGCGCGTGCCCAAGCTCATGGTGTCAATGCCCTCGTTTGAGAGCTGGTCACCCGTATCACCAAAGACGTTCGCCATCGTGTAGGTGATGGAGCCAAAGTCGATGGTCCCGTTCTGGTTGGTCGTAGAGGCCTTGCCGGGCATGAGCTCGGCCGGCAGCGGCTTCTCGCTCTCGTCAACGCCGGTAATGGTGAAGGTGTACTTGCCGTTGATGTCGGGCGGGTTCAGGCCCTGGTCGGCAGCGAGAACCTTGGTACCGGAGATGGAAATCGTATCGGAACCCGTCTTGCCGTAGGTGTTCTCAAAGCCCAGCGAGCCCGTGGTGGTGCCGTCCGGGTAGACAACGGAAGCGGTGAGGTTGCCCTTAGTGTCATCGACCACGTTGACCGTGATGGTGAAGCTGCCCTTGTTCTGGGTCACGCCCTGAACCGCGCGCTCGGACACGTTGTACGTGTACGTGTACGTAGCCTGGCCGGTCTGCTCGTCCACGCTGCGAGTCGCAAGACCGTTCTGAACGTCGAGGTTCAGGCTCTCGGTCGTATACGTGATGGAGCCATTGAAGCTGACCTTGTTGCCAACGTTGGAGCCACTGAGAAGAACCGTGGGCTGGTCGCTCTTGTCGGCTGCGTTTGTGACGTCGAACGTGAACATGCCATCCTCGAGCGGGCGGTTGGCCAGGGTCTTGGTGGCGTTGATCGTCACTGCGGCACTGTCGCCGCCCACCGTGGTGGAGTCGGCGTCGTAGCTGTTGTTGAACGTCACGGCCACAGGAACTGCAGCGGCGCGCGTCCTAGTGGCGGTGTAGGTAGCAGCAGGGTCAGTTGCGCCGTCAACGTAAGCGTTCACGGTCAGCGTCCCGTTGCCGCCGTCGACCACCTCGTAGAGGACGGTGTGAGTGGCGCCGTCGTACTTGACGCCGTCAATCTCCTTGCCGCCGTTTGTCTCGGAGATGGTGTAGGTGAAGCTCTTGCCAGCATCGGCGAGCGAGAAGCTCAGGCCGGTCTTCACCGTCGTGGTGGAACTGGCTTTGTTGTCCGAGAAGGACGTGGACGCAGCGACCGGGACCTCGATCGCCTTGCCGCCGGGAAGCTTGGCGAGCGCGGCGGGATCATCACTCGTCACCGTGAACGTGAAGTCGCCCGCCTTGATGTCGCGGCCGGTCATGTTCTTGACGATCTGGAGACCGCCGGCAGCATCGACGTCAACCGTGCCCGTGGCGTAGTTGTTGGTGAAGGTGCTGTTCACCACCTGAGCGGTGGCGACCAGCTTGCCGGTCGAGACGCCATCGGTGGTCTTGTCCGTCACAGTGATGGTGATGGTCGCCTTGTTGCCGGAGTAGTCGATGCCGGGGTTGTACTTCTCGTCGGTAGTCTCGGGCTTGACCTCGGACACCTCGTAGACGTACGTACCGGCCTGGGTGAAGGTCACCTTGCCAAAATCGAAGGTGGCGTAGTCGTTGCCATCCTCCTTGTTGGTGCCAGTCTTCGAGGAGACGGAGACCGTATCCTTCTCGAACGAGGGGATATCGTCCGCAGATAGCGGGGTGCCGTCAACGAGCGTGCCGCTCACCTTGGTGATCTGGAAGTCGAACGTGGCAAAGCCATCGGTCCACTCGTGGCCGGTGAGGACCTTGGTGAGGTCCGCGCTGTAGGTGACGTTGCCGTCGGTATCCGCGGCGTCGTAGGTGTTGGTGAAGGCCGCAGCGTTTGTGACCTGCTTATCATCGTCAACCGTAGAAGCAGTGTTGTCTACGCTCACCGACGCCTCGAGCTTGCCCGTCTGCGTGTTATCCGTGATCGTCACCGTGACCTTGGCCTCATGGGTGTCATAGGTCAGGCCGTCATGGTCGGAACCCTGTTCGATCACGATGTAGTTGTAAACGCCAGCCTTGCTGTACTCGATGTCACCAAAGACAGTAGTCTTCGCGGTGTCAGAAGCATTGATGGAGACGCTCTCCCCACCCTCGGCAGGCATCGGGACGTCGTTCTTTGTAACAGGCGTGCCGTCGGCAAGCTTGCCATCAACAGCCTTGAGGTTGAAGGAGAAGCTATCGTTCTGCTCCCACTCGCGACCGGCCAGGGTCTTCTGAACGAGAATGCTGGCATCCCCGTTCTCGCCAACCGTCACCTTATCCGGGTTGTAGGTGTTGGTGAAGTCGAGGCGTCCCGTCGTGACCTCGGGGGCAATTGTGACCTCACGCTGGAGAGCGTTGTTCACGTTGGTCACCTTGACCGTCACGGTGTACGTCTTGCCGTCCTTCGTCACGTTCGGGATGCTCGGGTCAACGTCACGCTCGGTAACGGTATAGACGTAGGTCCCTTCGTGAGTGTAGGTAGCCGTGCCCGTGCTGAACACATACGTGTTGCCCGTTGCGCTCGCGGTGGGCGTGATGGTGAGGTTGTAGCTCAGCTTGCCGGCCTCGGACTTGAAGTCGTTGACCGTGGCGCCCGTGTTGTCGAAGCTGAACGTCGGCATCTCGTCGGCAGCAACGCCGTCGACAGCCATCGAGACGTCAAAGGTGAAGGAGTCGCCCTGCTGCCAGTTGCGGCCGCTCAGCGTCTTGAAGATCTGCATAGAGCCGCTCGTAGCGGTCGCGTTGTACACGTTCGTGAAGTTGATCTGATTTAGGTCAACGGGGGTGTTCTCCTGGTCACCAGCAGCAATCAGAACCGCGCTGGCGTCAACGGTGAGCTTGCCCGTGGCAAGATCCTCCGAGACAACAAAGCTGATGGTGTACGTGCGACCGGAATCCTGCGGACTCACACCGGCAGGCATGCCAGTCTCGTTCTCGTAGATGTTGTACTGATACGTGCCAGCCTTGGTGAAGGTAATCTCACCAAAGTCGAACGTAGCGGTGTTGTTCTGCGTGTTCGTGTTCTTGTTGGTCACAGAGACAATCTCACGACCCTCGTCGTCATGACTGGGCGTAAGGCCAGAAGGCATCGGGTTGCCCGGCTTCTGGGCGCGCATCATGAACGTGAACTGACCGTCTGCCATGACGTAAGAGCCTGAGTTGTCGTCGACGATCTTGTTGCCACCCAGAATCTCGCTGGCTTCGTCACCGTACACAATAGGAATGGGCTCGTAGGAGTTCTCGAAGCTCATGTCGTTCTCGGTCACGGAACCGTCCTCGGCGTCCTCGGAGACGGCGCCCGCGGCGGCGGTCGCCACGAGCTGACCCTGGCCGTTGTCCTCAACAGTCACGGTAATTACGCCGTTATGACGGTCGTAGGTCATGCCGTTCGTGCCGTCCTTGGGCAGGGCGTTGTTGTTGTGGCTCGTCTCGGTCACGTTGAAGGTGTATGTTCCAGCCTTGGAGAACGTGAAGTCGCCAGCGAACCAGAAGGCAACGCTATCATTGCCGTTGGCCGTGGCCTCGGCCGTCCATGAGGAGTCAGCGTTGACCGTGGCGACCTCAGCTTCGTCGTTGGCCTTGTAGCTCACGGAACTCCAGTCGACGCCATCCTGCTGGACGGGCTTCATCGTGAAGCCGAAGGTCTCGCCCTCGAGCCACTGACGACCCTCGAGCACCTTGGTGCCGTTGAAAGTGGTGCTGTCACCCGTCAGCGTATCGGGGTCAGCGGTGTAAGAGTTGGTAAACGCAGCAGTATGCGTGTCGATGGCAGCGCCATTCTCAATGTTGGCGCCCGCATCGTCCATGATCTGCGTCATGGTGGAGGTGGCGGTCATGGTGCCGTTGCCATCATCCTTAACGTCGACCACAACACGATAGCGAGCGCGGGAGTACGTGACGCCCTTCAGCGCATCCTCGGTGGGAATGACCTCGGAGATGATGTAGACGTACTGGCCCGGCGTGCTGTAGGAAATGTTGCCAAAGCTCGTACCAGCATCCTTGTTGGTGCTATCAATCGTTACCTTGGTCTCGTCAGGCATAGGAGCGTTAGGCGTCGACTGGTCGGCAGCGATCTGGAACGTGAAGGAGTCGCCCTCACGCCAATCGCGATTGCTCAGCGTCTTGGACACCTTGAGGTCGGTGGAACCGGTCAGCTTGGTGGGCTGCAGCGTGTAAGTGTTGGTCACCTTTGTGCTGGAGGTCTCATTGACTTCAATCGCACCCTCGGCGTTGTTGTCATAGGCAGTGGTGAAGCCATCGCCCGGGGCGGTCTCGGTCACCTTGTACGCAGCACCGGCGTCGAGGCCGTAGATGTACAGCGTTTCGCCGTGCTTAATCGACCGGGTAGCCTTACCGTTCGTGAAGGTGATGTCAAAGTAGCCATTGGTCGGGTTGGACACCACGGCACCCTGGGCATTCTTGACCTGCGCCTTGTACGTGCCGGAAACAGGCCGGTTGTCCTCGCCGGTCAGCGTGATGTTGATGGCGTAGTCCTTCTTCTGGGTGTAAGCCGACGCATCAAAGCCGGTGTTGCCGTAATTGTCACCGAAAGCAACGTTCTTGCTCACAGCAAGCGTGCCGGGCAGCTCGAGGGCCAGGCGACCATTGTTGCCCATGCGGGCGGAGATGACGGAGACGTTGTCGCCATTATCGTCCTGAATAACGGTCCATGTCGGGTTCAGAGTGTCCTTGGCAGTCTCGGTCGGGTTGCCATCATCGCCCTTGACGGCATACAGGTCGTCGATCTTATCCTCGTTGTGGGTCTGCGGGGGCAGATAAGCGCCCGAGGCCGTGTATTTCACGCTGTCACGAATGTCGCTCGTGGACAGAGGGATGTACTCCGTCTTTTCCTCGGCAGCGGGAATCTGCTCGCCAGTCTCAGGGTCTTCCACCGTTTCACTGGTCTGAACCCAGTAGGTGTCCTTGTAATAAACGGTATTGTCGCCATTGATGAAGCTGCGATCGGCCTGCGTATCGGAACCGTCATCGCTCGTGTACAGCGGTGTATTGGCCGTGAAGTAGTAGAAGCGGTTACCGTTGCTCGGCTTGAAGGTCGCAGTCGTATCGCCGACATAACCGTCGCCATTGCTGTTGGTATAGAGGTTCGAGTAGAACTTGACACCCGTACCATCCTCGTTGGTGTTGTTCTCAACGTAATTGCTCGTATAGATGGCGCTCGACGGGTCGGCCAGCTGCTCGGCAGCCTCGGCCTTCACCTGGACGCTGTAGAACAGGCGCACGGGATAGGTCTGAGAAACGGTCATGGTGCCGTTCTCGGTATCCACGTCGTAATTGCGCATGGGGATCAGGTCAGCAGGGATGACGGCCTCAACAACATCGCCCTTGGCGGGGTCGTCGTAGTGCGTGACCTTAATCTGGAGGCCGCTCAGGCTGGCCACCTTGTCGCCATACGCCTCATTGGCATGAACCGTACCGGAGAACGGATAGGTATACACCACACCGCCATCGATGGTCTGCGACGCACGGCTCTCGCTCGTGAAGGTCTGATCGGCATAGACAATCTGCATTGTCTCGCCAGCGACCTCCATATAGGCGCCGAGCTCATCGTTGAACGTCAGGTTGCCAGGATTGGTCTCACCCTCGACGGTCGTATCCTCAATAGGCGAACCGGAGGCGTTGTCTTGACCAATGGACGTGGTGATGTCCTGGAAAACCTGATCGAGCTGAGCGGCGTCCTCAGCAGCATAGTAATACTGCGGAACCTCCGTGCTTCCCTCGGGAGCAGGGGTGCGGGTACCGAGATTAAGGTTGTTCCACCGGTTGTTTGCGGCAGTCGCATCCTTGTAATTGCTTGAAACACCGTGAAGGTAACGGTTAATGTTCTCAGAAGTGTCGTCGGGGTTGGCACCGTCCACTACGCCGATGGTGTAGATGGTCGTACCCGCCGCCTTCATGTCGTGTGCCAGGTTAACAGACGTGGCTGCGACGCTATCGCTCCAGCCGCTGCTGTGGTTAGGCTCACCGTCGGTAAAGAAAATCAGAACCTTCTTGGCCTCGTCACGTGCGCCAACGTAAGTTCCGCTTCCCTCATTGTTGTCATTCCAGCCAGCTTGATACGTTCCACCATCAAACACGTGCTGCGCCATCGTAAGACCGTAGTCAGACGCAGTCGCACCGCCCGCATTGATGGAGTCAATGTCGTCTTTCAGGTCGGCCGCGTTGGTGGAGAAGTCAGACATAACCTGGGTGTAGTTGTATTCCCGATTACCACCGGCACCCCTGTTGTTACCAATCGTGTAGTGATAGCTATCGTCAGCATACTTCACGATGGCGATGCGATGCTGCTCGCCGCCCTCGGGAATTGCCTCATTCATTGTGTTGACCGAGTCGATGAACTGATTAGCCGCGCTCTTAAGCGATTCCATCTTGGACACAGTCTGAGCTGTGTAGAACTGAACGTGATCAGGATTCGAGTCGGCTGCGGAAGTTTTAGGCGTCACGTAATGACGCTGGTTCCATCCGGTGGTGTAGTACCAGCCTGCTTGCTGGCCCCAGCCGCCATCTGTGTGCTGAACTTCTACATATTCACCGTTATCACGTTGGATGTAATAGGCAGGTGCCCAATGGGACGTACTCGGATTATACGTTTCCGAGTAAACCTCACCCATCTCGTTGTCCATGGAGCCGGACACGTCGAGGACGAGGACGATGTCGAGGGGCGTGGTCGTGGTGGTGACAGTCTTCAGGTTGGAAGTTGAGGAGAGGGCGGAAAGGCCGACGAGGAAATCAGAGCCTTCAGCCTTATTGATGATAGTAGTGCCGGCAAGTTCACCCTGGAACTCATACTGATCGGTAAAGACCGACTTGTCAGTCCAGATGCGACCGATGTTCTGGGTGGACACCTGACCGTCCTGCGTGAGAACGGTGTTCCAGTCGTTCGTCGAGTCACGGTCGGCAACGGCCGAGTTCTCGACCTCGTCACCAACTGCGTAGGTCTCAACGCCGTCCTCGGCAGGCTCTCCGGTGAAGAAGCTCACGATGCTGTCCCACAGGGTGGGTTCAGTCGCGTCGCTGTTAGCTGCGTACGCAGGAACGGCCACCAGCGCGGAGAGCGCCAGCGTCAGCGCGATCGCCAGGACGCTAAGCTTCGAGCGGTTCCCTAGTGAGGAACCCCCCCCCACCGTTACGGTTTTTCTCATGTGCTTCATTTAATCCTCCCGAACAGAGCGCATCCGCCATTTCGACAGAACACGACCAGTGACAGCTAGATACGCGCTAGTCTAGACCATTAATTGAGGGTTTGTGACAGCCATCTGAAAGATTCCTGCCAAACGGTTTAAAGGACACTTCAGCGGAGTGTTTCGCTGGTATTTCCGGCTACAGACCTCGTGAGCAGGCAGAATCGAGCCCAGAATGCAACAAACAGACCGCATGGGCGAGATTTGCTTGGTTAGATTTCAGATTCAGCTGCATCGCGTTTCTTATCGACCGTGCGCCATTGATTTGATTATCTATATAACAAGTTTGCGGGAGAATACCAACTGGGCACTCCTTCTGGGACAGTCCTGCGAAGGCCCCACTGCCCAGCAATTCACATAATCTCCACAGAGTTGGCACTCCAAATCGTCAGTGTCGAGCTGACGTTATGCAGTGAGCTCTGTGATCGGCACCACAAAGACACCTTCGGAAGTGCGGTAGCAGTGGTCGGTCTTCCCCACGAGAACCAGAAGAAAGCTCGGCTCGGGGTTTCGCGCCGCCGGGTTTGCTGCAACCTTGTTCCTCAGCCTCAGCAGATTGGCCTGCGCCTCTCCGACCTTGTTGGCCCCCAGCTTGATCTCGATTGCTCCCCACCTTCCATCGCGAAGCTCGATGACGGCGTCAACCTCCAAGCCATCCGCATCGCGGTAGTACGAGAGGGAGTTCGGATGTGCTCCCTTCAGCACCGAGGTGTATATCCGCAGGTCGCGCAGACAGAGCTCCTCAAAGAGCTGTCCGAAGAGCTGTGTGTTGCCCAAAAGTGCGCCCTCATCCACACCCAGCAGGCTCGCCGGAAGAGACGGATCGGCAAAACAGTGCTTGGGCTTGGTCCTAAGTCGGCTCGGCGACTTAATCGGAGCATCCCATCCGTATAAATCACAGATTACGTAACGACCCAAAAAGTAGTCGAGGAACTCACGAATGCGCCGTTCGGCAGTGTCGCAGGAGATGCCGATCTTCTCGCCAAGGCCCATGTCGTTGGCAAGAACCCTGAGTGTAACGGAACCGCCAATGTTTCTCGCAAGAGCACGGAGGAACCTTCGAAGCTCTCGCTCTGTCCCCGGCGCGCGAGTTTCATCCTTTGCGAGGAGCGCGTCGAGGTACTGCTGGGGAACGAGCGTGGCCAGATCATCAGAGAGGTCGGCCGAGGCGGGCCAGCCGCCCCTGCAGATAGATGTTGCAAGCTGGTCGAGGCTCGTCTCGACTGGATGACTTTCAAATCGGCCGTCAAACAGCCCCTGGAGAGAGACCGCCCCGTTTGACACTCCAAGCTCCGCAAGAGACATCGGCCACATGCTCAGACGAGATATCCGTCCGGAACCCGTGTGGTGGACCTCGCTCTTCGCTGGAGAAGATGACCCCGTAAGAATGAAGAGGCCCCTTTGGGAGGGCGAGTCGTCAACCCTGTTCCTCACAAGATCCCATATCGAAGGGACTTCCTGCCATTCGTCAATGATGTGTGGCGCAGTTCCCCGTAGAACCGCATCGGGATCTATTTCTGCGAGCGCCCGCGTTTGAGGATTGTCAAAGGTCACACGGCTTCCGCCGTGCGCACGTGAGGTCCAGGTCTTCCCAGACCACATGGTGCCCGTGATTTCGACAGCACCAAATGCCTTGAGGTGCCGCTCAACAACAGGGTCGATTAGTCGGGGACGATACGGCAGGCCGTCAATATTCATGCTTCACCTCAGCACATTGTGTTTATCGAGGTATCTTACCATGTAATCCGACAATATAGTGAGTTTTAGCCCGTAAATGTAGCGTGTTTCTTTCCGAAAATGTAGTGAGTTTTAGCCCGAAAATGTAGTGAGTTGAGGGATGACGAGACAGCCTTCCTGTCCGCTACTCCTCTGGCTCCGGCGCCAGGCGGTGCATCACGGAGTCGCAGATGAGCGCGCCCACGACGGTCTTGGCGTCCTCAATGCGGCCGTCGAGCACGGCGTCCACGAGCTCTTCCAGCGGAACAAGGTCCACATTGATGAACTCGTCGGCATCCGGGTCGGACCGGGAGAACTCCAGGCCCGTCGCCATGTAAATATGGATGAGCTCGTCACAGAACCCGTCCGAGGAGGCGATCGTGGTCAAGAACGCGATCTTCTCGGCGGACATGCCGGTCTCCTCCAGCAGCTCGCGGCTGGCACACTCGAGCGGGTCCTCGCCGGGCGCGAGCTTGCCGGCCGGGATCTCCACCGTCACGCGACCGAGCGCGGTGCGGTACTGGCGCACGAGGCAGATGCGGCCGTCCTCGGTGAGCGCCACGATGGCGACGGCGCCGGGGTGGCGCACCACGTCGCGGATGGCCACGCGGCCGTCGGGCAGCTCCACGCGCAGGCGGTCCACGTTGAAGATGCGGCCGGTCCAGGCGACATCCTCGGTGAGCGGGCGCTCGGCGAGGTCGGCGTCGCGCGGGTCGTCGTCGCCGAGAACGAGGTCGCGCTCCTCGGGCGCGCCGGAGAGGTGGTCCAGGCTCGAGCGGTCGCCGTCGTAGGTGAAGGCCTGCACGGACTCGCGCATATCGTCGAGAGCTGCCTGCTGCTGGTTCTTATCGGTGTCGGACATGGGTCCTCCTTGGGGGCGAGGTTCTTCTCGCCCTCATGATA
>ENA-UOOD01003033-UOOD01003033.1-human-gut-metagenome-genome-assembly--contig:-CS67-NODE-3033-length-14376-cov-7.893024_pt1 | contig 14376 bp, 13 predicted proteins | sample MGYA00242464_ERZ724011 | MGnify/ENA metagenome assembly ERZ724011 | reverse complement strand
CGCCGCGGCGCATCGTTTGGGCGTTTTTGAGCAGCAGACCATAGGAATCCATCGTATCATACGAATAGCCGACGGTTCTGAAAAAAGCGAACAGCGCGGCGGGAATCGCGCCCGTACACCATTCGCGGCGCGTCGGACGGACGGCAGCCGTCAGCAGGAACAGCAGGAAGCAGGCGATTAAAGCGCCCGCGCTGCCGGAGGAAAAATAGCCGCCCAGCGCCGACGCGCAGAAGACGGAGGCGGCGAAGAGCGGCGCGAGGAAGCGGAGGCGCGGCAGCGTGATGGTCATGGCAGCCTCCTCACAGCTCCAGCGCGGCGCGCACCACGCGCATCACGCCGTTTTCATCGTTGCTCGGGGCGATGTGACGCGCCAACGCCTTGAGCGCCGGATGCGCGTTTTCCATGGCGTAGCTCTCGCCGACGGCCTGCAAAAGCTCGCAGTCGTTGAGATAGTCGCCGAAGGCCATGCACTCGGCGGCTGAAATGCCCAGCTTCTGCTGGATGCCGCGCATCGCGCAACCCTTGTTCACGCCGGGCTTCATCACATCGACCCAGTGCTCGCCGGAGAGGATGATCGACAGCGGCCCTTCCAGCTTCGCCCGCAGCGCGGGCAGCTCGTGCGTCTGCGCGTCGCCCTCGTCGTAAAAGGCGACCTTGCAGACGTCCGGCAGGCGGCTCAGCGCGGTCAGATCCTCCACGACCTCGACGCTGGGGTAATACATGCGCGTGTTGCGGATGAATTCATCCGACGCGGTCTTTTCAATCAGCGCCACGCCCGCACGGCAGACGACGGGATAAACGCCCTCAAGCGATTTCGTTGCCGTCACGATGCTCGAAATAAAGCTCGGGTCGATGGGGTCGATGAGCATGCGCTGGTCGTGCTGCATGACCAGCGCGCCGTTTTCGCAGATAAAGAGCATATCGTCGGCGTATGCGTCGAAATCACGGCGCAGGGAGGCATATTGCCGCCCGCTGGCGACGCAGAAGAGCACGCCCTTTTCCTTCAGCTTGGCGATGACCTCGGGCAGCTCGGCGGGCAGGCGCTTGGCGCTGTCCAGCAGGGTGCCGTCCATATCGCAGGCAATGAGTTTTATCATATCGTGTTCCTTTCTGATGGCGCGCGCGGCGCTCATCGTGCGGGGGCGCGCCGCGCGGGTCTCGCGTCGTCCTTGAGAATGGCGTAAAGCGCCACATCGACAAATTTTCCCTTGTTGTAGAGCCGCTGGCGCAGAACGCCCTCTTTGCGCATGCCGCATTTTTCCATGACGCGGCCGGAGGCGGGGTTGTCCAGCTCGTGCTGCGCCTCGATGCGGTTGATATCCATCGCGTCAAATGTGTAATCAATCACGCGCCGGAGCGCCTCGGTCATGTAGCCGCCGTTCCACATCCACTTGGCCAGCGAATAGCCGATTTCCACGCTGGCGTTGTCCATGTCGTAATTCATGTAGCCGATGGTGCCGACCAGACGGCCGGTTTTCTTATCGACGATGCCCCAGCTGCTCGGCTCGTCGGCGCGATAGCGGCGGGTCATGTAGCGGCAATAATCCTTGGCCTCGCCGATGTCCTTCTGCGCCGACCAGAGCACATGGCGCGCCACGTCCGCGTCGCGGCTGTATTCAAAAACATCCTTCGCGTCCTTCATGGTCATGCGGCGCAGGATCAGGCGCGGGGTTTCCAGCGTCGGCATGGAGAAAAGGCCGTATTCGTTCGGGGTAAACATATCGCTTGATTCCCTTCGTTAAAGCCGGCTTTGGGTTGGCGCGGCGAGATGCGCGCAGCCGGTTCTTCTTATTATACACGAATCATCTCAAAAGCGAAACCCCTTGCCCCTGAACGAATTTTTTCTTGCGGAATTTTCGGATATCGTTTATACTCAATATGGAAAAAGAATGGTTTTGGCTGAAAGGGAGTGCGTTCCATGAAAAAAATCGCTGTGCTTTTGCTGACCGCGCTGCTTGCGCTTGCCGCCGGGGCTGCGACGGCCGAAAAGGAGAAGCCCGCCGCCCTGCCGTCGGCGGAGGGCGCGTGGCCGGAGCTGGAGAGCGTCCGGGCGCTTTTGGACGACGATATTCAGAGAATTGAGATAGCCACCTATACCGAGGGCGGCGCGGGGCGGTTCGTCTTTACGGACAGCGCCGCCATCACCGAGATTCACGCGCTCTGCTGCGAGCTGTCGCTCGGCGCGGAGACGAACATCGGCGTGGCCGACGACGGGCTGACGCTCGCGTTTGTCACGGCGGAGGGCGAAACGGCGCTGCGCTTTGAGGGCAGGTATGCCGTCGTCGGCGAAAACCGCTATGAAACGGAGCAGCTCGGCGCGCTGAAAAAGGATCTGAGAGAGCGGATTCAAAGCGAGATTTTCGCGTCCGAATAAGGCGCGGCGCCGTTTTTCGCCTTACTTGCCAAAGTGAGCCAATCCGTGTATAATATAGGGGTTAAAGATACAGCCCCGGGCGACCGGCAATCATAAGGAGGATCATCATGGCAGAAGAAAGAATGCTCATCACGGGTGGGCAGCGGCTGGAGGGAACCGTGCGCGTCAGCGGCGGCAAGAATACTTCGGTCGCGGTGATTTCCGCCTCGATCCTCAGCGAAACGCCCTGCGTGATCGAAAATCTGCCGAACATCGAGGACGTCAACGTTTCGGTGGAGACGCTGCGCCATCTGGGCGCGAAGGTCAACTGGGATCCCGACGCGGGCGTGATGGAGGTCGATTCCAGCACCATCGACCGCACGGATGTGCCGCTGGAGCTCTGCCGCCGGATGCGCGCGTCGTCGTATTACATCGGCGCGCTGCTGGCGCGCTTCGGCCGGGCACAGGTGCCCCTGCCGGGCGGATGCGACATCGGGCGCAGGCCGATTGACCAGCACATCAAGGGCATGCGCGCGCTCGGCGCGAAGGTGGAGACGACGCGCGGCCTCGTCGTGGCGCAGACGGACGGGCTGATCGGCTCGGATGTGTTCATGGATATGGTCACCGTCGGCGGCACGATCAACGTCATGCTGGCGGCCTCCCGCGCGAGCGGCACGACGACAATCTACAACGCCGCCAAGGAGCCGCACATCGTCGATCTGGCGAACTTCCTCAACTCGATGGGCTGCCGCGTCAAGGGCGCGGGCACGGATGTGATTCGCATCCGCGGCGTGCAACGGCTGCAAAGCCGCCGCCCGTATGCCGTCATTCCGGATCAGATCGAGACGGGCACGCTGATGATCGCCGCCGCCGCGACGCACGGCGACGTGACGATCTGCGGCTGCATCCCCACGCACATGGAAGCGCTGACCGCCAAGCTGCTGGAGATGGGCGCGCGCGTGGAGGAGCGGGACGACGCGATTCGCGTCCGTTCGATCGGCGACCACCGCGCGGTGACGTTCAAAACGCAGGTCTACCCCGGCTTCCCGACCGATTTGCAGCAGCCCATGAGCGCGCTGCTCTGCACCGCGAGGGGCACATCGACCGTGGTGGAAAACATTTTCGAATCCCGCTTCCGCCACCTGTCGGAGATGGAGCGCATGGGCGCGCGGGTGCGCATCTATGAGCAGACCGCCGTGATCGAGGGCGTGCCCCAGCTGCACGGCGCGGCCGTCGAGGCCACTGACCTGCGCGCGGGCGCGGCGCTGGTGATCGCCGGATTGATGGCGCAGGGCACGACCGAAATCTATAACACGCATTTCATCGACCGCGGCTATGAGCATCTGGAAGAGAAGCTCAACAGCCTCGGCGCGAAGATTTCCAGAACGAGAGAATGAGCTTTGAAGTCGCCGAACGAAATCGGCGATTTTTTGTTTTTTGCCGAAAATTTCGCTTGACAACTTATCAGATATGTGATATCTTGTGAGTGAAAGAGAGCTGGTGGATTTGAATCTGGTCGAACAGGCAACGCAGGAAATCAAAAACATGATTATCGCTGGTCGGTATGACGAAGAAGGGTATCTACCCAGCGAGGGCGAGATGAGCGCCCTCTTTGGAGTCAGTCGGGCGACGGTACGCGAGGCTGTCCGTAGTATGGAAGTGCGCGGATTTGTTCAGCGGATTCATGGCAAAGGTGTGAAAGTCGTCGATAACGGCGTAAACAGTTTGGCGCAGTCTCTCTCCGACCTGATGGTAATGGGAGGTTGCTCGCTCAAGGATATCATCGAGGTTCGTCACATCATCGAAACCTCTGCAGCCAAGCGCGCGGCTTTCCGTGCGACGGGAGCGGATATTGAGCAGATGCGTCGAGCTGTGGAGGAGATGGAGGCGGCCGGGCAGATGGATGAGGCCTATATCCAATCCGACTTCGCGTTTCACATGGCGATGATCCGCGCTTCCGGTAATCCTGTACTCGTTGCGATTTTTGAAGCGTATACACCATTGCTGACGGATACTATCAAGGCGGCTTCTCAAGGTGAAGAGGTTATCGAGCGAAAATACCATTTTCACCGCGACATTTTAGAAGCGGTTGTGGCGCATGACCGTGTTCGCGCGGGCGAGGCGATCAAGCGCCATCTGAGCGCGACGGAAGAAAACGTTCATGTTCAGGTTCTGGAAAAGGAAGAGTGATCCCTCTTCTTTTTATCACAACTTATCAGATATCCGATAAGTTAAAAAGGTTATATATTTACAGGGTGGGGAGGAATGTTCATGAAGATTCAGAACGTCATTGTTCATGTCATCCAGGCGCCGCTTGGCGGAGAAAACGATCAATTCTGTTTTTCTCAGGGCTGGGTGACCTGCCGAAGCTCCGTTATCGTCGAGGTTATCACGCAGGACGGCGAAAGCGGCTTTGGCGAGTGCATGTGCCATGGCCAACAGCCGCCGCAGATTGCGGCTGCGTTTATCGAAAACTGTTACAAGCCTATCCTTTTGGGGCGCGACATCTACGACGTGGAAGTGCTCTGGGAGGAATGTTACAACCGCTCCCGCCCCTTCGGCCAGCAGGGCGCAGCGATTAATGCGCTCAGCGGCGTAGACATCGCGATTTGGGACAGCATTGGTCGACATTTGGGCAAGCCGGTCAGCAAGATTATCGGCGGCAACTTTCGTAACCGGGTTCGCGCTTATGCAACCGGCTTTTATCGCCGGAAAAACGGTGTCTATCCTGAGGACGCTATTCGCGAGGCAGAGGGGTATATTGCCAAGGGCTTTACGGGTATGAAGCTCAAGACCGGCTTTGGGCCGGAGACTGACATCGCCTATATCCGCGCGTTGCGCAAAGCAGTCGGTCCGAATATACGCCTGATGGCTGATTTTAACTGCGCGTATAACCAAGCGGTTGCCCGTCGGATCATCCTTGAGCTGGAGGAGGAAAAGCTTGAATTCTTTGAAGAGCTGCTTGCGCCGGAGGATATCAACGGCTACGCGGCCATCCGCAATCTGACGGGTTCGTATATCGCGGCAGGCGAAAACCTGTTTGGCAAAGCGACTTACAAGCTATGGCTGGAAAAGGGCGCGCTGGATATTTACCAGCCAGATCTCTGCTCCAGCGGTGGTTTTACCGAATTGAAAAAGATTGCGGCGATTGCGCAGGCATATAACACCATGGTCATTCCGCATGTCTGGGGTTCGGGCGTCGGCCTTGCCGCGTCTCTGCAATATATCGCAAGCCTGCCGACTGCACCGCTCTCGCTTACACCGGTCGAGCCGATGCTGGAGTACGACCAGTCTAGCCATCCGTTCCGTCTGGATTTAATTCGCGATGGAATCGAGTTCACCGATGGCTTTGTCAAAGTTCCTGATACGCCTGGAATCGGCGTAGAAATAGATCGAAAGATCCTCGACAAATTCCAAATCAACTAATCGACCACAGGAAAAGGAGAAAATCACCATGAAAAAAGCTATCGTCTGTATTCTGGCTCTCGCGCTTGTGCTGGCCGCGTCTCTCGCCCTCGCTGATCAAAAAATAACGCTGATGTTGGGCAACAGTCAAGCGGATTCTCACCCGTGGAACCGCGCGATAGAGGATATGATCCGCCTTGCGGACGAGTATTCTGACGGCCGCATTGAAATTATCAACTACCCGAACGCGACGCTTGGCAACGAGAACGAGATGTTTGAAAGCATGATGCATGGCACAATGGATATGTGCATCGTCGATCCGACGGTGGGCAACACCTACGCCAAGGAGCTGGAGCTGTTCTCCCTGCCGTTCCTTTTCCGCAATTACGAGCACTGGGAAGCGGTTCTGGATGGCGAAATCGGCCAGGATTTCTCCAACCTGATTCTGGAAAAGACCGGCTCAGTCAAGATCATGGCCTACTGGGGAGGTTCCACCCGCAATGTGCTGGCTGTCAAAGCACCGGTGCTCAGCATTGACGATCTTCAGGGCTTTAAACTGCGCCTCGCGGCTTCTGAGCTGAAGTTCTCCGTCTGGGAGGCGGTTGGCTGCCTGCCTGTGACCATTGCTTTCGGCGAGACATATTCTGCGCTGGCCTCCGGTCTCTGCGACGGCATGGAAAACGAATTTCCGTCCATTCTCTCCGCAAAATTCTATGAGCCTGCGCCCTATATTACCCTCACCGAGCACGAAATCACCGTGCGCCCGCTGTTTATGAATGCCGACGTGTTTAACAGCATGGATGAGGAACTGCAGGCTGCGCTGCTCAAGGCGATCGACGAGGCGACCGTGCTTGCCCGACAGTATGAAAAGGAGCAGGGCGAGGTTGCACGCGATCAGATGGTCAACGAATATGGTGCATCTCTCTACGAAATCGACAAGCAGCCCATCATCGACGCGACCGCCGAGGTTTTCTCCTCCTTTGGTAAAGCCAACGGCTTGACGGAGATGATCGAACGGATTCAGGCGCTGTAAGGTTCGCTGGGGGGAGGCGGTACTGCCTGCCGCCTCCCCCATTTTTCCAAGCTTGACGCTGAGTGGCGGCGCGAATCGCCTGCCCGGAGGTTTGAAATGAAGAAGCTGTTTGACGGCGTTCAAAAGGTCTGCCATGCGTTGCTGTTTCTATTTGTTGTAATTCTGGTTTCGGTCACGTTTTGGCAGGTTTTTTGTCGCTTTGTTCTGAAAATTCCATGTTCCTGGGCGGAAGAGGTAGTTCGTCTCGCCTTTGTCTGGCTGATTTTTGTTGGCTCTGCGCTGGCTGTTCGTGAGCGCACACACCTTTCGCTGGATATGCTGACCAACCGCTTTAAGGGCACGGCCAAACATATCAGCAATATCTTCGTTCTGGCCGCGATTCTGGCGATTGCCGTAGTCATGCTGATTGGCGGGGTGGATTATGTCTCCCGTAGCGCTAGCAAGACGATGGTCACCCTGCCGCTGCCCGCCAACTGCACGTATGTCAGCATCCCGATTTCGGCGTTCTTCATGATCGTTTTCGGGCTTGAGCAACTCGTGCTCGAAATCCGCAGATGGAAAGAGGAGGGAAAAGCATGAATCCCATTGCCATCGCCATTCTGCTGGGCGGTATGATCGTCTTCATGCTGCTCGGCATTCCGCTTGCGTTCTCGATCTTCGGCATTTCGACGGTCGTGCTGACGCTGTTCACCCGTCTGCCTCCGTGGCAGTTAATTCAGCGGTTCCTTGGCGGCGTGGATAGCTTTGTGCTGACCGCCATCCCGTTCTTCCTGCTCTGCGGTAACATCATGAATTCTGGCAAGATCACGGATAAGCTGATCGAGCTGGCGATGACGCTGGTGGGTCATATCCGCGGCGGTCTGGCGCACGTGAACGTGCTGGTCAGCCTGTTGTTCGGCGGCGTTTCCGGTTCGGCCGTTGCTGACACCTCTGGTATCGGCACGGTACTCATTCCGTCGATGATCAAGAAGGGCTACACCAAGTCCTTCTCCGTTGCGGTTACGGCGACCTCTTCAGTGCTTGGACAGATCATTCCGCCCAGCCTGATCATGATCATCTATGCTTCCACGGCGAACGCGAGCGTTCAGGCGCTGTTCATCGCGGGTATCCTGCCGGGCATTCTCTTTGCACTGGCGATGATGTTGGTCAGCTATGTCTATGCGCTGATCTACGATTACCCGCGTGAGGAGAAGCGCTCCTTCCACGATTTCCTTCATGCGGTGAAAGAGTCCTTCCTTGTATTGCTGATGCCGGTGATCATCATCGGCGGCGTGCTCTCCGGTGTCTGCACGGCGACAGAAAGCGCAGTCATCGCGGTGATTTATAGCCTAATCATCACGCTGTTTGTCACCAAAACGCTGACGTTCAAGGATTTGATTCCGCTGTTCATTGATACCGCGAAGGGAACGGCGACTAGCCTACTGTGCATCGGCGCGGCTTCTTCGTTTGGGTATCTGGTTTCCTATTTCCGCACGAGCGTCTATGTACAGCAAATGATGGAGGCGATGCAACTGGGTCAGATCGGCTACATCCTATTTGTCACCATGTTGTTCATGGTGCTGGGCTGCTTTATGGATGCGACGCCGGCGATTGCAATTTTCGTTCCCATTGTTTTGCCGGCGGGTCTTGCGTTGGGACTCCATCCCGTGCATATCGGTATGATTATCTGTCTCGTGCTCGCGCTGGGTATGGTCACGCCGCCTTACGGCTTGTGCCTGCTACTTGGATGTCAGATTGCCAAGATTGAACCGCAAAAAACCTTCAAGGATCTATTTATTATGCTGGGCGCGGTCATCGTCGTTTACTTCATCGTGGTGCTTCTGCCCGATCTGGTGCTCTGGCTGCCGCGACTGCTCGTACCTAAATATGTCTGAGAAAAACACCTAAGCCATCCGAAAGGGTGGCTTTTTGTGCTCCTAAAATGGCCGTTTTGCGCTGCATATTCCCAAACTTTATGGGAAAAACACAAAAAAACGCATGATTTGTTGATATTTGGAAATGTTTGGCGTATAATGAATGTCATCAAAACAACCGCTTAAGGGAGGGGACATTTCTATGTTCAAAAAAGTGATTGCTCTATCGACCGCGGCCATGATTTTGCTGACGCCGATGAGCGCAAGCGCCGTGACCTGGGAAGAAGTTACCGACACCTTAAAATCTAAGAATTCGTACACGGATGGTAAGCTGACCGCCACAAGGGATGGAAACGACTATACCTTTACGGGCGGCGAGCTTGAGGAGGTATATATCTCTTCTTATTATCTGGATGCAAATGGAAAAATTTACTTCAACGGCGTACAAATGGATGAGCTGGACATTTACGCAGATGAGGGAAAGTACTACGTTGTCTTGGATAAAGACACAAAGGCTGACACAATCTATCTGGTTACCAATCAGAATGGCGAAGCTAAGCTCGTCAATGAAGGCACTATTGGCAGAGGCGAGGTTACTGGCATTATCATTAACAAAAACGGCCATCTGACGAACAAGGGTACACTGAAGACGGGCGAAGAAAGATATTATCCGACGATAGATTGCGACTACGAGAAGGACGAATATCAGGTCATTTCGAACGTCTCGGCCTGTGCTTGGGATCATGTGAAAAATGGAACGCAGGAAGAAGCGGAAAAGCTGGTTGACCGCATGTTCTCCTTTGAGACGCCCGGTACGTACAACGTCATCGTGACGCTGGATTGGGAAGACGAAAACGGAGAGCATCACAAGGACTTTATCGTGACCCGAACCGTCGGCGAGGACGAAGGCCCGAGCGAGGAAGAAATCCGCCACGACATGGAGATGAAGCGTCAGGCCGAGGCCATCGGCGGCGTATACGGCAGCCCGTATTGGATCAAGCAGCTGTATCTGGGCTACCACAGCTATAACCTGCGCCTGCTGATCGACGGCCAGCCGGTGACGATGCGCGAGCGCCTGAACTGGAACGCGGATAAGAGCAAGGGCATCAGCCTGCGCGTCAATACCGTCGCGCCGGAGAAGCTGACGATGCGCTTTGACGAAAAGGTGCTGGAGGTCTTTGAACGCACGAACATCACGACCGTGACCCTGCTGGATAAGAACGGCGCGGCGGTGATGCAGTACAACGTTTCCGACCTGCGCGCGGCCTACGATCAGTACGGCCTCAACGACGCGGATCAGCTCGTCGTCGGCGGCGTGGATGACGACGTGATGAAGATCGGCGCGGACGGCCAGCTCGTGCCGGTGGAATAACGCCGTATGGGTTTGTAAATCTCAGGCATCATAAGAAAAGGGGTCGCGGCAAATCGCCGCGGCCCCATTTTTTATGGCCGTAAATTTTTTCGGACTTCGGCGGAAATGCAGCCCGCTCTCATCTTCGCCGCAGACCCTTGGGATAGTGGTTTTTCATCAGGCCGCCCGCCTGCTTGCCCCAACCGAGCGAAACGCCCTCGCAGCAGAGCAGGGTGTAGCCGCCGGGCAGGTCGCCGAGCGACAGCGTTTCGCCCGCCTGATAGGCCAGCGCCTGCGTCTGCGTCAGGCTTGCGGTTTGCGCGGCTTCCTCCGGGCGCAGCGCCATGGCCAGCGCATGATCCGGCTCGCTGCGTTTCCCCTCCGCATGCGCGAGCAAAAGCCCCGTGCGCAGCACGCGCAGGCCGCTGAGCCGCTCGATGGAAATCCCCTCCGGCAGCATCCAGAGCGCGTCGCCCGCCGTATACAGCCGCTCCGGCGCGAACGCATCGGAAAACACATCCGGCAGGGCGATGGGCGCGGGCGCTTTGCCCTTGGCGGCGGCGCGGGCGGGCGCTTTCCGCTGGGGCAAGGCCTGAACGGGCGCGTCGGCTTTGTCAGCTCCGTCGGTTTTTTTCAGGCGGCTGACAAAATGGCCCTCGCCGCGCATCTCGTGCGGATAGAGGTGCAGATAGCCGTCCTTCGCCTCGGGCAGATCCGGCAGGGCGAACGGCACGAGCGAAAACTCCGGGTGCAGCGCCAGAAAGCGCTTGAGCACGCCCTCGTTTTCCGTGTCGTTGAACGTGCAGGTGGAATAGACCATCGTGCCGCCGGGGCGGAGCATCTTCGCGGCCTGCGCCAAAATCTCCATCTGGCGGTCGGCGCAGCGGCGCGGGGCGTCGGCGTCCCATTCGTCGCGCGCTTCCGGCTGGCGGCGGAACATGCCCTCGCCGGAGCAGGGCGCGTCCACCAAAATGCGGTCGAAAAACGCGGGGAAGCGCGGCGCGAGCGCATCCGGCATGGCGCTGAGCACGACGGCGTTGCGAACGCCCATGCGCTCGATGTTGCGGGAGAGAATCTGCGCGCGGCTGGGGATGGGCTCGTTGCAGCAGAGCAGCCCGCGCCCCGCCATCAGCGCGGCGATCTGCGTGCTCTTGCCGCCGGGCGCGGCGCAGAGGTCGAGCACCCGCTCGCCGGGCTGGGGATCGAGCGCGGTGACGGCGGTCAGGGCGCTCGGCTCCTGCATGTAAAACAGGCCGCCCTCGTGCAGCGGCGACAGGCCGGGGCGCGCGTCGCCCTCGACGAAATACGCGCCCTTCGCCCATGGGACGGGCGCGCCGAGCCCCTCGATGGGGCAGGGCGGCGTTCCATCCGGGCGGAGGAGCAGGTTGACGCGCAGCGCGCGGGTATACGGCTGATTCAGCGCGTCAAGATACGCAAAAAAGCCTGCTTCACCGAGCAGGCGCTTCATTTGTTCCTCAAATTCTTTCGGCAATGGCTGCATATTACATGACGTTCTCCTGCGGGTTATTGGGGGAAACATGATCGCGCACGCGGACGGCGCACAGGCGGCGGCGCTCGTCGATGCCGGATTCCACAACATAGAATTTGCCGACGGAGCAGGCCGAGTTGAACACGGATTCCGTCGTGGTCAGGATGCAGAACACGTTTTGCGATGTGCGCGAAACCATCTGGCGAAAGAGCACGTTCGGCGGGGTCAGCCCCGCGCGCTCGATCTTCCGGGCGAAGCGGCGATAAGCGGTGTTGGCGCGCGCCGCATCGTGAAAGACGTCGGGCGAAAGCACAAGCCGACAAAGCCCGCCCTCGATCTGGCTGGACGTCTGATAGCGCCCCTCCCAGGGGCGATCCTCGGGCCAAGCGACGATATCGACAATCGCCCTGCCCGTTTCAATCGTTCTCACCTGTTTGCCTCCTTCCGTCGTATCCAAAACCGTTTGGCAGAAAAACAAACCTTTCTGTGTATATGTTCATAATTGATTATAACACGGACGCTTTGCGCGGACAAGGAAAAAAGCAAAATTCCCATGATTTTACGGCAAAAACGGCGTAAATCATGGGAAAAAAGATGAAACAGCTTTTTTTTACAGCCTGGAGCTCCCTCTTCGAGGGAGCTGGCACGGCATAGCCGTGACTGAGGGAGTTAGGCGGTTGCGGCGGAAATGGCGGCGACGCAGCCCTCGCCGACGGCCTTGGCGACCTGCAGGGGCAGGCCGGTGCAGTCGCCCGCGGCGAACACGCCGGGCAGGTTCGTCTGCATCCTGCGGTCTACGCGGATGAACGCGCCGTCCATCTTAAGCCCCGGCAGCAGCGCGGAGAGCGCCGCCGCCTCGCGGAAGATGAACACGCCGTCAAACGGCAGGTCTTCGCCCCCGGCGCGAAGGCCGGAAACGGAAGCCTCGCCCAAAATCGCCTCCGGCTTTTGGCCGCTGACGACGATACGGGGGTCGAGCGCGTCCTCCGGCTTGCCGAAATAGACGACCTCGCGGCAGAGCCCGGCGAGGAAATTGGCCTCGCTTACGGCTTCCGGCCCCTGCGCGATCACGGCGACGCGCCTGCCCCGGTAGAGCATGCCGTCGCAGGTGCCGCAATAGCTGACGCCGCGCCCGAGCAGCTCGTTTTCGCCGGGGAGCAGCTTGGGCTGCCTAGCGCCGGTGCAGAGGATGACGCGCCGCGCCTCGATGAAGTCCGCGCCCAGCGAGAGCGCGAACGAATCGCCCATGGCGATCACCTGATGGACGACGCCGGGGCGCAGCGCCGCGCCCAGCGCCTGCGCCTGATTCGCCATGGCGCTCAGCAGGTCGCGCCCGGAGATATCGGGCAGGCCGGGGTAATTGGCGACGTGCTCCGCGCGGGCGAGCCAGCCGGTATTCTGGCCGATGACGACGACGGATTGATCGCGCTTTCTGGCGGTGATGGCGGCGCTGTATCCGGCCGGCCCCGCGCCGATGACGGCGATGTCGATCATGCGTCAGCCTCCGCCGGGGAAAGGCGAACCTCGTGCCCGTGCAGCATGACGGTCAGCGCTTCGCCGGAAAGCAGCTTCAGCCCCGTGCCCTCGCGGGAGACGCTGACCTCGATCAGCCGGCCGCGATAGACGATCTTGAAGGCGTAGCCGTCCCACCCGTCGGGGAGCTGCGGGTCAAAGCTCAGGCTACCGGTCAGCGTGCGCATGCCCGCAAAGCCCTGCACGATGGAAAGCCAGCTTCCGGCCATCGAGGTGATGTGCAGGCCGTCGCAGGTGTCGTTGTTGATGTTATCCAGATCGAGGCGCGCCGTGCGGCGGTACAGCTCCTGCGCCTTTTCCAGCTTGCCCAGACTCGCGGCCAGAATGCTGTGCACGCACGGGGACAGGCTCGACTCGTGCACGGTCATCGGCTCATAGAAATCGAAGTTGCGGCGGATGGTCTCCTTGTCGTAGAGGTGCTCGAGGAAATACAGCCCTTGCAGCACGTCGGCCTGCTTGATGAAGCAGGAGCGCAGAATCCGATCCCAGCTCCATTTCTGGTTCAGCGGGCGATCCGCCGGGGAGAGCGCGTCGGCGGGCATCAGATCCTTGTCAAGGAAGGTATCGTGCTGCACGAACACGCCCAGCTCCTCGTCGTAGGGCAGGTACATCTTTTCGCTGATCTCGCGGAAGCGGCGGATCTCCTCGGCGTTCACGCCGAGCGTCTGCGCCTTTTCGCGCGGGATGAGCATGAGCTGCTCGGCGGTGTAGGCCAGCTCCCAGGCGGTCATGCGGTTGGTGTACCAGTTGTTGTTGACGTTGTTTTCGTATTCGTTCGGGCCGGTTACGCCGTGGATCATGTATTGATTCGCGCGCTTGGAATAATGCACGCGCCCCGCCCAGAACCGCGCGATGCCCAGCAGCACGTCGATGCCGTATTGATCGAGGTAGCTGCGGTCGCCGGTGTACTGCGTGTAGGCGTAGATGGCGTAGGCGATGGCGTTGTTGCGGTGAATCTCCTCGAAGGTGATTTCCCACTCGTTGTGGCACTCGACGCCCGTGAACGTCACCATCGGATAGAGCGCGCCCGGCAGACCCTGCTGACGCGCGTTGTGGTACGCGCCGTCGATTTGCAGCCAGCGGTATTTGAGCAGATTCTGCGCGACTTCCTCGCCCGCGATGGCGGTGTACATGGGCAGGCAGTAGGCCTCTGTGTCCCAATAGGTCGCGCCGCCGTACTTTTCGCCGGTGAAGCCCTTGGGGCCGATGTTGAGCTGCGCGTCCTCGCCGTAATAGGTGGAGAAGAGCTGGAAGATGTTGAAGCGGATGCCCTGCTGGCCGGCCACGTCGCCGTCGATGCGCACGTCGGCCTTTTCCCAGCGGCGCGCCCACGCGCGCTCCTGCTCGCGGCGCAGCGCG
>ENA-UOOD01003001-UOOD01003001.1-human-gut-metagenome-genome-assembly--contig:-CS67-NODE-3001-length-14480-cov-5.307452_pt1 | contig 14480 bp, 14 predicted proteins | sample MGYA00242464_ERZ724011 | MGnify/ENA metagenome assembly ERZ724011 | reverse complement strand
CGAGCCTTCCGCTACGGCTTGCCCGACTACGACGCAACACTCTGGTTTGCAGCCGGGCTCCCAAGCGTGTCTGGAGAGCATTGCTCACCCGTTTACAGGCTGCCAGCTGTGCAGGATCCAATCTGTGGAGAGGGCAGCGCTGTTCTACGAGCATAGCCGTGTGCGGACGGCAATTCTTCGATTGCTTCAGGCAGGCTTCGAGTTGTTTTGCGATGCGTTCTCCTTCATCAGCGGGCAAGCCTGTGCTTTCTCCGTCCAGAGCTTGCGCCAGCGCCTCCTGTGGCGTGGGAGATGCTTTGCTGTGACCGGAAACTTCGCTTTTTTGATTCTCGCCAGCCGGTTGATCTTCATTTTCTTGCAGTGCCCCCTCTGCTTGTCGCTGCTTTTCCCGCTTGTTCCTTTTGGGGAATGTCGGCTGCCCGGACTGCTCGGGAGCAGTAATAGCGGCCGAGTTCGTCTGCGATGGGAGTGGGGCGTTTGTTTCAGGTAGTTCCTCCTGTTGTGTGGGGGAGTGCAAATAGCCGCGTAAAAGGATTGCCGTCTCCCTGGCAAGGGAAAGGCAGTCGCGGGTGCTTTGGCAGTCCGTGACTCTGCTGATGAGCGGGGTGAACCCGCCCAGCAGGTTGGGATAATGGTTTTCGATGATCTGTCCCAACAGACAGACTGATCCTCGCAAGACGGGTAGGGAGAGAGCCCTGACAGAGTACAGGACATAGTCCAGCAAGGCGGCCAGTGGTTGTGTCGCATAGTTCTCTAGCTCCTCCCGAGAGAAGGGAGTCGCGAACAGATGCCGTATCAGCCAGAGAAAGTCCTGGCGACAGCCGGGATAACGTTCTGCCATGCGCTGCTCGACCCGGTAATCTTCAAAATAGTTGAAGAGACGCTGTTCCAGTGCTGTGAGTGCTTCTGCCCGCAGGTCGACAAAATCCGTGTATCGGATATGTCCGGCCTCATGGCTGATGTACCCCCGCACCAGCCCCAGCTCTGTTTCATCGCCTTCAACACTGAGTTTGGGCAGGAATATGGAAGTTCCATCCGTCCAGGCTGTGCTGTGTTCACCGATGCTGACTTTCACGCCCAGTGAATCCCCCAGTATGGAGGCCACAACCGGCAGGGCCGACATGATATGTTTGGTTTCTGCTTGCATGGTGTCACCACAGGCCGCCGGAATTGAGGCATGCGGGTGTGACCGGTACCACTGTTTGCTTGTTCGGGGAGAAGGCGGAAACAATAGAGTTCAAGGTTCGCTGTGCATTGGACGTATTTTGCATGGCCTCTGCCTGCTTGAGCAGCGCTTGCTTGTCCTTGAGCAGGCAGACAAGGCCTTGCAGGTTCAGCAGTGATTGGCCAGCAATGTACTTGCCCTTGTCCGGCACGCCTTCCATTACCGTATCCATGATTCTGATCACGGGCATGGCGTGGGGAGAAACGAAACTCAGCCCCTTGAGTTTGTCCCGCAGCGTCAACAGCGGAGACAGGGCTTTATGCGTGACTTCCGTCTTTCCTTCGTAGACCCGAGTCCAGATGTCGGCCGCATCTTTGGCGATTTCGGAGAAGAGCTTGTTTCCCAGGTCGGAGAGACTTTCGTCCAGCGTCGAATCCACCTCAGACGATTTGACACGGAAGAGCTGCCAGGAAAACGTGAGCCTTTGAGCGACATAGTCTGCGGAGACCGTGCTGCTGGCGAGAAATTCCCGCCATACCTCATACTTGCTTATCCACTCCGCGATGAGGCGGTCATAGTTTTGCAGGAACAGGGTCTTTTCGGTATAAAATTCATCTTTGATGGCCTTCAAACCGTCGAGGATGCCGTCAACCTTGGTTGAAGGCACGGCCCAGCCACCGAGAAAGCGGACAGCATGCCTGTCAAGAAGAGAAACGGCTCTGGCCTTGAGCCTGCTGAACACAGCCATATGGGCAGGATCACAGATTTTCTTGAAGCCCAGACTGGCAAGGGCGGAAGGCGGCAGCTGGTTTTCACTGTCAAGATCGGAGGCCGTGAGTTTGCGGCAGGCAGACCAGATGGTCGTGTCGAGGTTGAGGACATACAGCTTGTCGAGAGCGTCGGGGGGCGTGATGGTAATAATATCGTTGGGCATGGAATATGACCTTATGGTTGCTGGTTAGTGAGATGCAGGGAAATATTTTCGCGCGAGTTCGTGCAGTACGGCTTTGTCAGATGCGGAGGCGCGGGAGGCCAGGGCCCTGTCCAATGCATGGATGATGGGGCTGATGCCCTGCGCCGAAAGCGGGTGGTACGCCAGAGTCAGCCCTGCCCAGCGCAGCAGCGTGCGTGTGGACAGGGTGACAGAGAGAGCGTCGGGACCGCTGTCCGTCCCCATGAATTGCTTGCGGATGTCATTGGCGTAGCTGACCATACTGGTGGCAAGCTCCTGGGGCAGTTGCGGGAAACGTTGCCGGAGTAGTGCTACTTCGGTATCGGCTTCGGGATAGCCCATTTCGATCAGCATAAATCTGTCCATGAAAGCCAGATTCAGTCGCAGCACGCCCTGGTACAAACCGGTGTCATCACTCCCGCCATTGCTGTTTGCCGTAGCGATGAAGCGACACATGGGGTGGGGCTTGACGAGTTCGCCGTTGTTTTCGGCGATACACAGTGGCGCGCCGTCCAGGATCGTATTCAGTCCTGCCAGTGTGGCGGGAGAGCAAAGATCGATTTCATTGAACAGCAGCAGTCCCCCCTGCCGCAGTGCCAGGGTGAGCGGTCCGTCAACAAAGCACATTGAGCCATGCTGTACGGACAGATGACCTATGAGGTCAGAGCTTTCCAGACGCTCGTGGCCGTTGACTTCGAAAACAGGATAGTTGAGACGCGCCGCTATCTGGCGTACGGCACTGGACTTGCCACAGCCAGTGGGGCCGCTGATCCAGAGCGGGTCGGGGTGTTCCATCAGAAACCAGAGAACAAGGTCCCTTCCTGACGTAGGATTGAACGAATACTGCGAATCCAGGGCCGGAGTATAAGCTGTAGGGGCGTCATACCCTCTGATTTTCGTCCCTGATGCTTTGCCGGAAAAAACAAAGCCGGCGTCAAAGTCCGTGATTTTTGCCATGAGCGTGCTCCCATAAGAAAAAGGCTCGCCGTGCGGGACACGACGAGCCTTCGGTAAAGATGAAAAAAGCCGGTCTTATTTACCGGCGTGGTGTCTTGGCTTTCTGAATGACAGGCTGCGTTTTACATCGAGCCGGAACGGATTATCCCGGTAGTCGCCGCTTGCCTCTATGTCATCGGTTTCTTCGCCGATGCGCAGGAATCGGAAGGCCTCCATTTCCAGCGAATTCAGAAAATATTCCACATATTCGATCTCAGGTTTGTCCAGAGACCAGGAGACGTCGTTCCAGAGGAAAACCTCGGCGCCATCTTTGGCCTTGTAGCACTCCGCGCTGTTAAACAGGGCAAGGATCTGGACATTTTCTTCCTTTTCCTTGCTCAGGTGAGACAGCTTTCTCGTCAAACTGCCGGCAGCGGCCCTGTTCAGGCACAAGGCCACATTCGAGGAGTAATCCATATCAGTTCTCGTATTAGGCGTCAGTTATTGTGTTGGAGAAGGGCAGCAGCATAAGGCGCTTGCCGGGGGCCCCCTGCTTCTCATGCTTTGCAAAGAGCGCCGGTACGTCCAGAGCGATTCCCTGATCCCGCATCAGACTGGAGAGTTCGTCGGCCAGCCCGTGTTTATCCAGAGTACGTCGGCCAGCCAGAGGAACGACTTTGAAGCGGTGTTTTCCGGCTATGACCCAATCCCCCTGAGCGTCCGCCCGGGCATACCATTCTTTCATATCGGCCTCTGCCTCCTTGATACGTTCATCCAGCGCAGTGCGGTCTGTTTTCCAGTCAACCAGCTTTTGCAGGCGTTGCGCCAGTTCAGGATGCTCAGGACCGGCGAATTTGGGGCAGGTTACAGCATGATCGCAGCAGGAGCAGAGGGGATGAAAGCCCTCAGCCACAGGCAATCTGTCAACAGGATGTGGGAGAAGGCCGTACATCTGCACCGCCATATCAAGGATCGCAGTCTTCATAGTCTTGTTGTAGTGATAGGGGCCGAAGCCTTTGCCGTCGGTCATGGTCAGGGCCAGAAGCCAGGCCTCGACATTTACCTTGCGGATGTTGTCCGGGAAAGATTCCCCCCAGAGTCTGGCGACCACTTCAGGGAAAGACAGCCCCGTGAAAACCGGTGTGCCCTGTTCGTCCCGCAGACTGAACACATGCCTGTTGTAGTAGGCATGGAACAGCGCGATCTGTCCGTAGGCCTGAAGTTCATGGTTGGCGTAAACATGTTCGGGCAGGGCTGTCATGCTTTTCACTTCAAGGATACGGATGGTTGGCGTCGGGGAAGAAGACACCAGCACAAGATCAAGATGCGCCTTGATGGGGACGCCCTTGTAGGTCACAGCTATTTCAAGCTGGCGCAGAGGGGACAGGCCTGTGGCTTCCAGAGCGGAAGCTATGCCGTCTTCATACCAGTGTCCCCGCTGAAGCGTCAGTGTCTTGGCAAAATTCGCTGTTCCGGGCTGCTGTTTTTGCAGGACAGCTTTACGAGGGCAGACGCTGAAGGCGGCGATGTCGGACAACCCCACATAGCGCTTCCTGTCTCCCAGCTGGGCCTGTGTCGTCTTTGCAGCATGGAGCCGCAGGCCATTGTGCAGAAGGGACATCAACGCCAGGGGGCGTTGCGAGTTAGTTTCTTTCATACAGACTCCTCACAGCGAACAGCTCTGGGCGCTGTCCTGATTTTCAATGTCCGCGTATCTCCACCAGCACCGCTGCTTGTTGTCCCATCGGAAGCCCGCTTTCTGGAGAAGGACTTTCTTTTCCATTGTTCCGCCGACAGCGACAACATATGTTCGGCCCTCGGAGCTGGTGGCCGTGCTGTAGCTGACCCCATCGAGCTTCGGCAAAGATGCCAGGAGAGAACGTGCTTTCTTGGGGCCGGCCGTTACGTTTGGCGCTTGTCGATTCTCCAGACAGGATGCGGCATTGCCGTCATCATCTTCTGTAATGATGCCCAATATGGCGCACAGGGCATAACGCCTTGCGTAGGTAATGGCACTGCCCAGTCCCTGGGGATCCGCTTTGGGCAGAGGGACAATGGCAGTGCTGGCAAGATATTCACCGGTATCCACATGAGTGAGTCGCGTTTCGAGAGCAAGGACGTTCTGACCAAGTTCTACAGGCTGGACGACAGGCATCTGGGTAAGCAGGATGCCATGGCTGATAAGCAACTCACGACAGCTTGCCATGACACTGTTGAGAGTGGCGTAGCGGGTGGCATGATACGGATTTTTACCATCCTTTGTGGCGGGTTGCAGCGCCTGCTGGACGCAGAGAAGAGCCGATGCAAGGCTGGAAGACTGATTTGTGGTAGTATGCATAAGAAGCCTCCTAACATGCTTTTTCTATACCCTTATAACAAGTGCCAAGGCTTTTTTTGACTGCTGGTTGCTTTTTATCCAAGCAATCTTTTTGCGAGGCTTACGTTCTGTATGCAGAAGAAAAAGGAGTTCCTTTCTGAAATTTTGGAAAAGAGGAGGCCAATATTTCTGTATCAAGAAAAAACACGAGGTGACTTATGCAAAATAGTGATAAGATTCGAGTTATTGGTGCAGGTCTTCCGATCGAGACTCATGCGGCGCTGCGTGATGTGTTGGACAGAAAGCTCTACGGCATGGGGCCGTCGGCTTTTTACAGAAGAGTGACGGAGATGCTGCTCAAGCTTGATGACAAGGCTTTGTATGCCATTTTTAATGATTCTGATTACCTGGCACGCACGCTGAACGAGTCGGTACGATGACTCAGGCAACCTGCACGAGCGAGTCTGTTTTCGTCCAGAAAACAGAGAATGGCATTGCGCCGGTGTTGCTCGCTGGCGAGTGCCCGGCGCAATGGAAAGAGCGACTTATGGCCGCATTCGGGGCGGAAGACGAGCCTGCGGCGACGTATTTGCTTCATTGCTTGTCACGAACAGCCAGAGGAAAACGTTCGGATTTGCTGTTCAATGCCTGCATTGCCGCCATCCGGGAGCTTAGGCCAGGCAACAGCCTTGAGCGCATGCTTGTGGTGCAGATGTGTCTTGCCAATGAGTACGCAGTGAATGCCTTGAGCAGCAGTGACACGGCTGCGTTTACGGAAGACAAGGAACGTCTTTCGGCTATAGCGGCCAAGATGATGCGTCTGTACCTGCAACAGTTTGAGATACTTCGACGCTACCGCAATGCCGGAAGGCAGAACATCCAGGTCACACACGTCTACGCCGATCAGGCCATTGTTGGAGATGTCGTCCAAAGGAGGAAGTAAAAATGGCTGAATCAACGCCCAAAGGCGGTGCGCCGTACGGGAATCGGAATAGTTTCAAGCACGGGATGTATACGCGACAGGAAATAGCAGCCGCAAAGGAGCGGGGACGATTTTATCGCGACTGCGGCAGGCTGTTGAAAGAGATACGTAAGGCTGTAGAGGAAGTACGCTTATCCTGAGGGATAACGACGCGACTGTGCGCGGACCTATAAGCTGACTGCATGAACAAAAAAGAGGCCTACCAGTTTTTGCTGGCGGGCCTCTTTCAGAATCCATTGTCTTACGTCCAAGCCAATTCCCAGTTCGTGGATGCGCTTCTGTAAGCCTTGTACTCTGATATACTATTAGCTGTGGTGCCAAAAGTCTCCTACTAGGAGAGACTAGACGTTCGAAATGGGGACTACTCCTGCATTAATTGGTCCCTTAATCAACTTACTCCAAGGGCCTTGTGGACAGCATCCTCAGGGCTGCTATAAAAGCTGACCTGAAATTTGACGAAAAGATCTCCCGGGACAGTAGGGATGTCTCCAACACTGCTCATGGGCAACAGGATACTTTTTGCTCCGGCATCACAGGCAACCTGAAGGCAGGCAGCCAGATTTTCTGCCGGGATGATACTGCCGCCCAAGCTCATGTCACCCAGTATGACCAGTGAAGGCAGAACGGGCTTCCCCAAAAGAGCCGAAGCATACGCAATCAGGCTTGGCAATGTCATGGATCTGCACGGCCCTGTGTTGTGCAATTCCACTATATGCACATGGTAATCATGGTGTGCTGTCTGCGAAAGGCTGCTGATACGTCCGGCATTGGCCTTGAAGTAGTCAAAAGCAACCTTGATGCCTTCCTTGCTTTGACTGCCTGTACCGACACCGGAAATAGTCAATTTGCCATTTCCGGCCGTCATCTGTGTTTCCAGACGGTACAGCCCCAGAAGGCCGTTGGTCCCTGTTCCGACCGTATGCAGTGTTCCACAGGAAAGCGGTCCCTCAGGAATCAGGGATGAGCCGCCCTGCTCAGGAACAGAAACAAATTTTTCCTCTCCGCTGTCAATGTCGATATAGCTGAAATGCACATCATAAAATTCCATGCCGCCCAGTTTTTTCAGCTGTTCTTTGACGCGCCTTCGGGTCTGGAGCGCATAGCGCAGGCAACGTTCCACAGCAGCTTTATCAAACGCACCGTGCGGATACAGCAGCTTGAGCAGGCCGGAAACAGTTTTTTGCACAGCGATCACATCACGCTGATTCAGATTGCTGCCAAGGCGAAAATAGGTCTGGATGGCATCCCCAAATGTGGTCTTGCGCATCTCGCGCAGAAATTCCGCCAGATAATCCACGATAAAGCCATAGCGGTCCGTGAAGTATTCCGGGCGCATTTTGGGGATCTCCCAGCCAGGCACATAGCTGTGCATACGGTCAAAAAAGGCCGTATCGATCATGACTTCGGGAAAGGGCGCGAACAAATGGCTGGTTTTGACAAGCTGCTCCACGCTTTGGTTGATATTGCCCACAAAAACCATGGAAGCGTTGGCGCTGATGGCATCACGACCACGCGAAAAAGAGCCGGAGGCCATGTAGTCCTTCATGATCTGCACGCCGTCTTTGTCCTTGAAGTTGATCCCCGCCACTTCATCAAAGGCAACGCAATCCCATAGCCCGACCAGCCCGACCTTATGGCTGCTCATGTTGTAAAACAGGTTGGCCACGGTGGTCTGGCCGCCGGAAACAAGGATACTGTTGGGGCTGATTTCCTTATAGATATGGCTCTTGCCTGTACCGCGCGGGCCCAGCTCGCAAAGATTATAATTATTTTCCACCAGAGGGATGAGCCGCGCCAGCAGATGCCAGCGAGCCTGGGGTACCAGGTTGGCTGGCTCCATCCCTGTGGAGCGCAGCAGGACATCTATCCATTGTTCTTCAGAAAAAGCCCTGCGTCCCTCAAACAGCGCCTCCATATCCATATTGGGCAGCTGGATGGGGGTCAGACGCGCAATGGAGAAGGGAGAGTGCTTTTGCCCTTCTTCAAAGAAGTAATTGATGGCCAGGATGCACCAGATACCGCCAACAAGCAGCTTTTCAAAATCCTTGACGGTCGTATCCGCAATAGCCACGCCACCCTCGCCAAGATTGGCAAGAAAGGCTTCATAGCAGTCCGTGCGTGTATTGAGTTTGACGCTGACCTTGTCGATGATGGTATAGCTGCCACGCTCCCGGATAAGGGAGCGGATCTTTTCCGCCTCGTCCGGGCGCACATAGTTCTGCCCCAGAATATTTTTGACTGTGGCGATACCTTCCCGGATCACGTCTTCATCATCAGAAGCGCAATACATGCCCAGCAGGTATTCCAAAACGTACACGGGCACATTGGCGCCGCTTTTCAGCAGCTTGGTCAGATCCTTGCGGACGACTTTGCCCGGGAAATACCGTTTCAGCAAGCTGTCGATATCATTAAGATCACACATGGCGCTTCCTGTTAAAACAAGTTTTGGAACGTAAGGTCTATGGTCATGCCGACACGCAGGTATTCCACCTGTGTCTCCTCGTCACGCAGGATGAGCCAGTAGGTTGCCCTGCTGTCAAAGGTGCGGTTCTTCAGGGCCAGTTTGACGGATTTTTTCCGGCTTTCCATATCCTCGGATACGGAATCAAAGATCAGTTTTTTTTCATCACTGATGCTTTCCTTGCCATCGGAAAGTGAAACAAGCAGCTTGCGGGGCAGGCAGCGTTCCGAGACCTTCTCTGTCTGGATAAACTCGAACTTCTGGATATTGTTCACGATGCGCGTCGGCTGCCCCAGCAGGCAGACCTCCACCTGCTTCAAGATGTCCTGTGCGGCGGATTTGCCGGACAGGGAATAGACCCGCAGCACAGGGACCACGAATTCCTGCGGCAGCGCGCCACCGTGCGTATAGCGGGCTCCGCCGGTAAAGTGGAACCGCCCCGCCCCTCTGGGGACCCAGAAGTCCAGGGAGTTTTCCTTGTCTGTGCCCACAGTGACGGCTGTCCTGCCATGCCAGACCGTGGGGGCATCGCCAAGATCCTTTCCCAGCACATAGCGCTTTTTGGCTTTCAGCACGCCGGGGACTTTGGGAGGGGCAAGCGCCTTGTCCGTCTGGTCAAGCGGTGCTTCCTGATACAAAAAGCCATGATCCGCCGTGATGAAGATATGGCTGCCGTTCAAGCGTTCCGCGATGCAGCGGACGTCTTTCGCCAGCTGCTGCACGGTGCTGTCCGCGGCCGCGAAGGTTTGCGTTTCCGAGGCCGCACTGTCACCGGTACTGTCGATGTGGTTGTGATAGATATACAGGAGACGTGTCTCACGGACAAAAGCGCGAGCCTCTTCTGTTTTCATGGCCATAAGATCATCAGCTTTGATGGCCTTGCCCCCTTTGCGGGCAAGGATGGCATCACGCTGTTCCAGAGTGGCGGCGGGCAGGCCGTCCACCAGGATCTCGGCACTGCCGGGCTTGAAAGACAGGGTGTCGTGCGGCAACAGGGCCGCCATCCCCAGGGAGGTGATGCTGGGCAACACACCGAGCTGGGCTTGCAATTCCGCCCGCAGACGCGCTTTTTTGTTGATGGTCCGGGCCAGTTCTTCGGCCACTTCGTAGCGCAGGCCGTCACTGATGAGGACAAACACGCGGGAACGGGGATTCTCCCGCAGGAGCGGCGCAAGAAATGTCCAGTAAAAATCATTCTGGAACGGCACATCCGGCAAACGCCATGTCGTCAGCAGGCCCTGGCTACCGCCTAGCACATGGCTCCATGCACGGGACAATTCGCCTGCATACCAGTCTGCTATCCAGTATTCCACAGTATCCCGGGCTGCTTTCAGAGCGTCGGAGCGGGAGTCCACCTTGTCGGCGGCCATGCAGAAATGCCGATAATGCTGGTCCAAACGGAACAGTTCACCGGTATAATGGCGCCAGGCTTCCGCAGCCCCGGCATAGCTGAAACCATTGGGATATTTTTCCTTGAGGGCACGGATGGCGAACAGGGCCTCAAGGCCGTCATAGATGGTGCCATAGAGTTGCAGCCCGTCATCCTCGCGCCACTCCGCCCAATAATGCTCACGGCGACGACGGATGATGACCAGCAGCATTTCCGGGGCATCGTGCTGGGCGCGCTGGACGATATCCGTCACCACTCTGCGCTCCAGCTCCTCGAAGGTGGAACAATCCCCCAGATCTTCGGCCTTGCAACTGGCGATGGCCTGCCGCAAGTTCAATTCCTTGGCGACGATGCCGGAGATACGGGCCAGCCGTCGGTGCCAGGTGCGGTGTCTGCGCCAGTTATTGCAAAAAAGAGATGCCACACGGGCCAGCGGGCCTTCCAGACGAAAATGCGCCAGCGAGGCGGGCAGCTTTTCCCCCAGGCTGTTGGCCATGTCCGTGACCAGCAGGCAGCGGAGCAGGTGCCGCAAGGAAAACATCGTCGTGCCGTCCTCATGCGGCACGCCCGCATAGTTGAATTCCGTGCGGACACAATCCCAGAAAAACGGCGCCAGCCCATATTTTTCCACTTCCTTCCAAAGCGGAGCGGCCTCTTCCACCATGACAGGCTGGTCTTCCGGGTATTGCTCAAGGAACAGCCGGATAAGGATCTCGTCCAAATCGGCTTGCTCCGCACGCACAAGGACCGCCAGCATCCCCATATCCAGTTCACGTTCCCCGGCGTGTGGCGTGATATGGCGCTTGAGGCGGGCCGTACGTTCCTGGGAGGCGAAAAATTTTTTTCTCAGGGTCAGGTGGGAACGCAAGGCCGTGGCTTCCAGTCCAAGCTCACCCAGAAGGATGGTAGCGGTATCGGCACTGAAAGTACGGGAATACAGGCGAATGTTCAGCAGCCAGTCCTCCTGCGGCGGGGGCGCGACCTGAGGAGAATAGAGCAGGAACCGCTGCCCGGTCTTTTCCAGTTCCAGCATGACTTTGAGCTCCAGATCCCCGATTTCGTCCCGCCGAATCAGGGTAACTCCGTGCGCTTCCAGAGGCAGCTGGGGCAGGATCTCCGAAAATTCTCCCTGCTCGTCATCCCAGAAAACAATGGGGCTGTCATCGGAAAAAAGCGGGAACAGGGATCGTTCAATAGTGTCGATACGCATGGGGATTTTCTGCCATTCTTGAAAAGGAACGACGCACCGGGAGGCGTCATCGTCCGCAGGGGATGGAAAGGGAACCCACAGCCGCCGGCCTTTATCCCTTGCCGGGAACAAGGGCCTCCAGCCTGGTCAGCCAGGCATGGAAGTGCGGGCAGCGGGCGCGGATGGTGTCGATGCCCACCAGTTCGGCCGTATCCGGGCCATCCAGCACCTTGTTGTACCGGCCGTTCAGGTGGAGGATGCGTTTTGACGGCGCTGTTTCCGGGCCGCAATTGATGTCCTCCGGCGTGGTGAAAGCATCGGCCACGGCCTGGACGGCCTGTGTTTCCACGGCCAGCACTTCCGCCAGAACAGCGGGATCGGAAAACAGCATCCCTTCAAATTCATGCATGGCGAAATAGGGGATGAAGCGGTAGGCCACCCCGGAGGGGAGCTCCCCCGCCATGCGGGCGCTGGTGGCTTCTTCCAGCCGCAGGGCTTTTTCTGTGGCGGCCGTCGTTGCCGGAGCGTCCAGTCCGTCCCAGTCCCCGGCAAGGCCGTAATAATCCAGCAGGGTCGTCACATAATGGCCCTGCTGGTGGATGCAGGCTTTCACGTCCCGCAACAGGCGGGCAAAGGTTACATGGCCGCCGGTATCGCCGATGAGGGACGGCAGCAGGAGCAAGCCCCTGTCCTGCATGTACGGGGCCAGCACCTGAATGACGAAGTGCAGCTCGGTCTGGCCCTCGCAAATGACATGGACGATCACGGGGCTACTCATGGCGTGGCCCCCCGTCGATGACGTTTTTGCGCCACAGGGTGCCGAGGGAGTAGTCCTGCAACCAGCGCTCGCAGGCTTCGGGATCGAGGCGCTCGAAGACCGAGGCCCCCTCCCGGCGATTGACCACCACCACATCTTCCGGCGCGAAATAGTCCACCAGGGCCGCGGATTGCGTGGCCAGGATGATCTGGGTGGTTTCCGGCACAGCCTTGACCATTTCCGCCAGCAGGGGCAAGGCCTGCGGATGCAGGCCCAGTTCCGGCTCGTCGATGAGGATGAGTGACGGGGGCTGGGGCTGAAGCAGGGCCGTGGCCAGGGCGATGTAGCGCAGCGTGCCGTCGGAGAAGTGATAGGGCTTCATGGGATAGTCGGAGTTTTTCTGTTTCCAGTCCAGCCGCACTTTATCCTCCAGCGGCGCGGTGAACAGAAAGTCCTCAAAAAACGGCGCCACCAGCCGGATGGCCCGCACGATGCGCTGATAGCTGCGCGGCTCGTTTTTGCTCAGGGCACGCAAAAAGGGCGCGAGGTTCTCCCCATCCGGGCGCAGATAGGCCGTATCCGCCATGTCCGCCGAACGGCGCATGGGGGAAAGGTGGCTGGTATCATGGAAATGGTAGATGTTCCATGAGGCGATCGCCTGATAAAGCTCAGAAAAGGGAACCGCGTTCAGGGACGGTGATGCCAAGGTTTCTGATGCATGGCAGCTGGAGTTTTCCTGGCCCTCAGGCAGAAACTGCGCATAGCTCAACAGAAAGTTTTCTTCCACAGTGGGGTGCAGATCCACGGTGTATTTATGGTCATTCAGGGAAAGCGAAAAATGCACAGAAGGGGTTCTCTTTGAACCGCAATGGAGCAAAGCCTCGCTCCCGCCATTGAGCTGCACATAATTTTTTAATCCGCTGACCGGCAAGCCGGGCAGGGAAAAGCCGCACATGGCCCGCAGCAGGCGGAAAAAGTCCATGAAGTTGCTTTTGCCCGCACCGTTACCACCGATCAGGATATTCCGCCGCTGCAAGGCGAAATTCTCCAATGCCCGGATGGACTTGAAGCCCTTGATGGTGATGGCGTCGAGACGGGGCATGGTCATTCCTCCTTGCCGCCGGTGATGGTCTTGCTTTCGGCCAGCAGGTCCGCCAATTTGGCATAATTGACCTTGACGCCGTCATTCAGATCAAGCTGGATGTTCTGGTCGGCGTAGTGGCGCAGCAGGTCATCGAAGTGGCGAAGTTCGTCCTGCTTTTTGAGCAGGAGCTCCCGCTGCTTTTTGAGCGCGTTCCGGCTGCTGGTGCTGCCCGCACCGGCTTCTTCCCGTTCCAGCAGTTCCAGGCGGGCCGCGATCTTGCCCTGCAGGGGCGTCACATAGGCGGCGCGCATGCGCGGCAGGGTATTGCTGTTGCAGCGGTGCAGGTAGACCAGACATTCAAAGGCCTTGTGCTTGCCGCTGGAGAACAGCCAGTAGATGGGCCGCTTTTTGTAGACCTTGCAGTGCCAGTCCTTGAAGAACTTGCCGCTGAGCCAGCGGCGGATGGTGGCCTCGGGCGTTTCCCCGCGTTTGGGGTCGAGCTGGTCGGCCACAAAGCGCAGGTTCTCCTCCAGGCTCTCCTCGCCCCAGACCGCCAGGCAGAATTCCCGAAAACGATGGGCCGCGTCGTCATCGAACCACGGCATATCGCCCAGGGGCACGATGCCGTCCTCATCCGCCGGGAAGGTCGTGTACTTGCCCGCGTCAAAGCCCGCATTGCCCGCAGCGGCGTAAACGAGGCCCGCCGCATCCAGGGAATACCGGCCCATCATGCAGCCGATGGCATAGGAGAGCAGTTCCTTGACGCTGTCCGCCCGCAGCCGGTCTTCCAGAGCCGTCCGGGTGGCCGCATCGGCCTGCTCCGCATCCACGCCGTAACGGTAGAAGGGATTGCAGGTCAGGGTGATCTCCTTGAGGGGCACGTCCGGCGTCAGTTCGTCCTGGAGGCCGTAGGCCTCGATGAACACCCTGTTGTTCTCTTCCTCCAGACGCTGCATTTCCTCAGTCATGGCCTGCCAGGCAGCCCGCACGCTGGCATAGGCCGCCGGGAGGCTGTGGGAGCGGTATTCCGGGCGTAACAGGGGCAAGGACTGGAAATCCCATGAAGTTTCGTAGGCGTCCCAATCCTTCTTAGCATATGATATTAGCAAACTGGGAATCTGAAAAAATTTTTCTTTTTTTAAATTTAAAATTGGTAAAGAGCCAATTTGGCCAGCCTCAAAGTTTAAAGTTGGGGATATACTTTGAAGTAAAGTTCTAACGACTTTTGTATTAGTAAAACCTAATAG
>ENA-UOOD01002990-UOOD01002990.1-human-gut-metagenome-genome-assembly--contig:-CS67-NODE-2990-length-14530-cov-4.730225_pt1 | contig 14530 bp, 13 predicted proteins | sample MGYA00242464_ERZ724011 | MGnify/ENA metagenome assembly ERZ724011 | reverse complement strand
TGACGTCAACCGCCTTCTGCCTTGCCTCGGCAATGGTCATAGGACGACTCTCGACGCCCCTCTCTCCACGAATCCTATCCGTAAGCGAGTCAGCAACCTTCTCCCAGCGCGCGACCTCAGACTCTCTCCCCAGCGCCTTGTTATGGGCAATGCGTCTAAACACCTCGTCCTTGCAGGCATCGAACTTGTCCCCGGCAACTAGGCCGAACTGCCCCTCATAAAGAAGGTCGGACGGATTAGCTCCTGGCCTTCCCACGGAAGCGGCCCACTCCTCAAAGCTCATCGATGACGTAGCGCTCAGGCCATGGTACCTGTCATACAAGGTCGTGCCGAGGGCGCTAACGGTTTGGCGGGGATTCTCGTAGACTTTGAGCTGAAACGTTAAACCCGAGCCTCCCGTACTCGCAACGTCAACGGAGCCGAGGTCGTGCGACTGAAGGACCACAAAGCGCTCGCCGCTGCCCTTGACTGCGGCGTCAACGTTGGCCGTGCCCGCCGCAAACTCTTCCGCAATGAATCCCTTGAGGGACTCCTGCGCCGGCTTAGTTGCCTTGTAGTAGTCGTAGGCGTTCATGCGTCGATACAGTTCGATGATTGCGGCTTCGACCTCATGAACGTATTCCGAGCCAACCTCAGCAGCGTATAGACCGCCACCCTGCTCGATCTCGAACCTGTAGCCCCTCTCGAAATCGTCCATGGTTAGCTCTCCACAAAGGCGCGAAGCTTCTCAAGGTAGAAGAGCCTTATCGCAAACTGGAACTTCTGGTCTTCGATTGCAGCTGCCTTACGAGCAATAAGCGCCTTGTCGCCCACGCTACTCACAAACCCCTTTGTACCCCTAGCTATACCGCCGAAAAAGGTCCCGATCTTGTTTTTCCCGATTTTGCCAGCACCAGAACCCGCACCAGCAGACGCAGCATCTTCACGCAGCTCGGCAAGCAGGTCAGGATAATCACGGCCCTTTGAGGTTGCGTACTCTAAGAAGGCCCAGTAGTCCTCTTTTGCTGTGGCACCGCCATCAACGGTGACAGAGGCGTGTTTGCCGCCAATCCGCATATGAATCCCATGCTCGTCAAACTTATCAGTCGCCAGGGAGTCGAGCGCATCGAGATAGTCTCTCGCATATTTCGGACCTCCAACGAAGATAATCTTCTGTTCGGAGGAGAGCTGGTTATCGTTGAACTTCCTCTCGTCGAAGATACTCGCCTGGACGCTTCCGTCTTTCGGGCCTACAATCGTCTCGCCCTCATCGTCGTTAGTACCAATCAGGTTGTAGAGCTGTTTGGAGTACTTCCCGCAGCCTTTTGCTTCAACGATGACAACCGGCTCTTGGCTTGATATCCCAAACATACGCCCCCCATTGGACTCGAATCGACAACCTGTATCCTATCTCAGGGGAACTCGCACCCTGGGCACGTTAGGGGTTCCGTGCTTCAGGTGCCAGCCATCATATTACGACGTCACTGCCATAGTGCTCTACTTCGAGAATATAGTTTACATATTTTATTGTAGTAGCATATCTTGTGGAGAATAATGGGCAATCCGCCCACTCCGGGCGCGAATACAGCCAGTCCTCAACATCGAAGTCCCGCATTATCTCGCTATGGAAGTAATCGGCAGGCCCGACATAACACCTCTCGGAATACCCGCCCAAGGCTCGAGAGAATCTAAACTGATCGCCGGTTATATCGGCAATGCAGTCTTGCTCTAGGATGAACCACGCATGCGGCGAGAATCCACCAATCTCGGAATCAAAGTACCTAGCACTGACATATCTCGACCGAATTCCTTGCTCAAGCAAGTAGAGCGACAGCATCCTGCTCGCCTCACCACAGCAGCCGACTGGGAAATTATTAAACATTGCGTCACAGGAGTACTCCCCGCGAGCCTTGGCTATCTCAATGCCCTTACGAAAGGCACTGCATAGATGTCTGTCCTTATCTAGAGCCACTGCCACTCACCTCATTTGGCACCGGCGGCGGAGTCAGCGCAACGAGCTTGAGCACCTCAGGAACGCTCTCCGCGAGCTGCCAGTCGGGCATGCCGGGCTTCCAGACGTAGGTCTTCTTGGTCACGCGCTTCTCGGCGATGAGACGGGAAAGCTCGGAGGTGGCGAGCGGGCCCACGGGCCCGCCGTCGAGGACCGCGTAGAAGAGCGGCTGGTCCTCCGCGAGCGCGTTGGGCTGCATGGGGTTTCTCACCCCTGGGATCTGCATGGCCTGGAGGCTTGCGTTCATGGAGTTGGCCATCTGCGTGGCAACGCCGAGCGTGAGACCAAACTCGACAAGCCGGTCAATGGAGTAGAAGCTGCTCTCGTCCATGGTCTCCCCTTACGCGGTCGGCGGGATCGGCGGCATGCCGACAGGCTCGCCGCCACCGAAGACGGAAGCTAGCTCGTCGACGTCCCCGGCGCGGCGCCACTCGGCCATTCCCTGCTTCCAGACGAGGCTGTCGCGCATGAGGGTGCCAGCGGCAGCCATCTGAGCGAGAAGAGCGGGCGAGAAGGGCCCGGTCGCGACGCCGTTCACGGCCACGTGGTAGCCGGCCTGCGGGACCGGGGGCGGAACCTGGGCGCCGGACTGCGCCACTTGGCCGCCGAGCCCGCCCATCATGCCGTTCATCATCCCCGCGACGTTCTGGCCCACGGCGCCGCCGACGGCCATGCCGGCCATCATCGCGGCCGGGTCGAACCCGCCTCCGGAGCCGCTGTCCATCTCGGTCGCGCCGTTGGCGCCCATCTGGCCGAGTGCGTTGGCACCGGCGACGCCCACCTCGGTCTGCTTCTCAAGCTGGAAGGCGCCGATGTTTGCGGTCTCGGTGGCCATGCGCTGAGCGCGCTGGGCCTCCTCGCGCTGGACACGCAGGGTCTCCTCGAGGTTCTCGGCGTTGATGCGCTGCTGGTCGTGGAGGTTCTTGATGTTGACATCGGCCTGGGCCTGGACGGTGGCCTGCTCGACGTCGCGCGTCACGGACATGAGCTGGCGGTAGCCGTCACTCGTCTCGTCGAGCTCGATGGCGGAGATGTCCACACCGGAGACCTCGACGCCGAAGTCGCTCGAGAGGCGCTCCCTAATCTGGGGCTCCACGGCATCGTGAATCTTGGCGAGACCGCGCTCGATCTGGACGAGCGGGATGCCGAGGTCCGAGGGAGCGTTGGCAACTGCCGCCTTCACGTAGCGCGTGACGGTGTCGCGGACCTGCGCCTTGAAGGCGTCGAGGTCGAACTCGTCGAGGCGGTGGAGCTTGATGAACTGGCGGTAGTCCCTGATGCCGAAGGTGATGGTTCCTCGTGCCGCCACCGGCACGCCGAAGTCGAGGAAGCGCGGGTCGTAGACGTCGAAGAACGGCACGCCGAAGCGGACCTGCACGACCTGAGCGAGGTTGATGAAGTAGACCTCCGCCTGGAAGGGCGTGCCGCCGTCGTAGGCGAGGCCGACGATGCTGGCGAGGACCGGGAGGTTGGCCGTCTTGAGGACCTGGTCGTAGGGGCCCTCGATGAAGTCCTGGTAGGTGCCGTCCTTCTGGTGGTAGACGAACGCGGCAACCGAACCATCACGCACGCGCAGTGAAGAGCCCCAGCGGATGGCGTTCTCGCGATGATTGGCACCCTTCTGCGAGCCCGCAGGGTGCCACTTCCAGATGAGATAGCTCGGCTCGTCGCAGCGAATCTCGTCCATGAAGCCGCCGGTGTTCTTGTTGAAGATGCCCATTGGTCGCCCTCCCCTGATGGCTTGGCCCTACCGCTTGCCAGCCTCGTCCTAATTCCCTGACATGATCCGGTTGAACTCGTCTACGTTTTCTTGCATTTCTTCCTGGCCGGATTCGAGGCCGTCCCGGAAGCCGCCAACGAAGCCGGCTGAAGAATCCGCATCAGTTTCGCTCCGACCTCCATCAAGCTCTGCCGCCCTGGCAGACAGATCGACTCCGTTCTCGGATGCCTCGTCCACCACCCGATCTATCCAATACTCCCTGTTAATCTCCCACTCTTGTGCCATATCGTCAGTCACTTCGGTTTCCAGCGAATCGGCTTTTAGCAGCGCCCTCAGATACTCGCCGTCATCAAGGTCTTGTTCGATGCTTTCGACTATCCCGTCGAGCCGCTCTTGCTCTCTATTTACAGCCCCTGGCGCTAATAAAACGATAATTCCAATCACACTCAGCAGGAAAACCCATGGGCCTGCGTACACGGCAATCTGAGCAATAATTCTTTTCCTCTTCGCGCGTCCGACCTTCTCTCGGGCTGTTTCCAGCATTTCGTTCATTCTGCCGACCAGCGGGCTCCCGCTAAAGGAAACCTCAGCTTTCCGTATCGCCTGCTCGCATTTTGAAACCCATGCTTCAGAAACCGCTTTCCTAGAGACGTCGGGGGTAAGGGAGCTGAATGCTTCCGGGTCCGCGTTTGATGACGCCAGGATGACGAACTCGGGTAGGTCCGAATGAGGCTGATTTTCCTCTGGTCGATGTCGCTTACGGCGTTCTGCTCCGCAGCTCTTGCAAAGAGGCCCTTCTTCTTTCCGCTCTCATTTCGTTCGGATTCGATCTGGTCAAGCCTTCGAGAAAGCTCCGCGACGGAATCCGCCGCCTCCTTGTCACGTAGCTCGTTTCCACAGGCAGGGCAGTAGGCATCAAATGAGCCGACCGGGGCCCCACAGTGCGGACATTTATGAACGGACCCCTCCCAGGCCTCTCTGCGGGAGTCGGACGAAGGCTGAACGTCCGCCTGAGCGGGCGTCCCGCACCCGGAACAAAACCGGGCGTCTGGTTCTAGCCGATTTCCGCACTTGGTGCAAAAAGCCATCTCAGCCTCAATTCAGGAAGTCCTGCGCTTCAGAAACCAGTGCGAAAAAGTATAGTCGGATTCTTGCCCGAACTGCTCAGTAGCTAGCTGAGTAAAACAACATACGAGCGGCCGAGCGATGAAAGAATCACCTCGTCTAACGGATGGTCTATTGCGCAATATATGAAGACCAGGTTATTCCATGCAGCTTCATACAACATTCATCCCTCAGAACCCATCGCATGACGTGTAGAAACATAACGCCTGCCTTAGCCCGCTTGTGTTCATACACATATCGCCAGTAGTTAAATGAGTTTGCTGAATCTCTGAGGGCTTTGTCGAACGTGTAGCCCTCTTCGAGCTTAACGATACGCATGACCGCACCCTCAATTAATTCCGCCGCCTCTGCATCCCTGTCCTTCAGCGTGGCGTAGAGCTGATAAAGATCATGGGTAGAAACGACCCCCTCTTCTTTACCCGTAGCCCCACACAAAGCAATCATTGACTTCAGAAACAGCTCGCACGCAAACGCTGAATTAGCTGCCGCCGCAGAAAAGCGGGCAAATTCTGTCGCCCGTATTTCTAATTGCTCTGTTTCGCAAGCTTGCGCACAATCGGCAAAAGCGCACGCTTGCTGAAACGCCTTAGCGGGGTCAATGACGACTGCGCCCTTGCTCTTGCCCCGGCTCATTTCCCACCCTTCTGATTGCATAATCTATTTGAAGTCCCTATACACGCTCTACCACGCCTGTGCGTACACCTCGTACGTTGCGTAGTCGGGAACGCCATATTGCTCGATCTCGAACGAAGTCGTTTTGCCCATCGCGGGTCGCGTCACGTAGGCCGTCGCTCCATAGATAATCTGACCGGACTCGTCGCGCAGCACGACCGTCAGCGCCACGTCGCTGCCGATCCCCTGGCCGTCGTCGTCCACCGTGGTCACGTCGCCGGTGAAACTCGTCATACCGTCGCGTACCGAACTGACGCTCACGTTGGAGACCGAGAACGACACCTCACTCCCGGTTAGCCCCACCTGATAGTCCTCAACCGGGAGAGGCTCGAACTCCACCGTCGTGGGCGCCTCGCCCCCACCGACAAGAGACCCGAAGTAGTTCGTCTCGCCCGCACCGACCACGTAAAGGTACTGTTCCTCGGAGAACAGCACCTGACCGTCTTCGTCGCGCCCGGTGATCTTCACTCCCGGCAAGTCGACGACGAAATCGTTTGGGTTTCTGAGAGCAAACGCGTAGTAGACGTACCCGTCAGACCCCACCGACCAGCCGGACTCGACGATCTCGAGGTCAGCAACGGTGGCTGCGGGCGCATCTCCGCCAGCGGGCTCATCGTCGGTCGCGGGCATGCTGACCGCGGGCTCGTCCGCTGTCGTCACGGCATCCACGTCCTTCTCGGCCGGCGTGCCCCGTCCAAACGTCTGCGCCAAAATGATGGCCACCGCCGCCACAAACGCCACGACCGCCATCACGGCGAGAAGAACCTTCACCCAGCTGCGTCGCCTCGGCGCGGGCTCAAACGTCGGCGGCACAACGGCGGCAGTCTCGGGCGCAGCGTACTTCTCGCCTTCCAGCGCCGCCGCAAGGGCGGCCGCGCTCTGGTAGCGGGCGCTCGGCTCGAGCGCGCTCGCCCGGCACACGATCATTCGTGCCTCCGGGCTCACCACGTTTTCATCAGCAAGCGCACGCTCGTACTCGGCCGTGTCCGGGGTCTCCGGGCGCACGCCCGTGAGCAGATAGCCCAGGATGCGTCCGAGCGAATACACGTCCGAGCGCGCGTCGGTCTGCGCGTAGCCACACTGCTCCGGAGAGGCAAAGCCGCGCGTACCAAGCTGCGTGGTGTCATGCGTCACGTCCTCGCTGCGAAAGCGCGCGATACCGAGGTCAATGAGGTGCGCGCCATCCGCAGCCACGATGACGTTGGTCGGCGAGATGTCGCGGTGCACGATGCCGTGCGCATGAAGCGCCTGCGCGGCCTCACAGAGCTGGGAGACAATCCTAAATGCATCCTTCTGGGGCAGCCGACCGCGCTGGGCCACCAGCTCCTCGAGGTTCTCGCCGGGGACGAAGTCGCACACCACAACAAACTCGTCGGGCATCTCGTAGGTCGCGGCTACGCGGGGCAGACGCGCGCAGTCACACTCCGATAGCGTTCCCCACACGCCACGGCGTGCGAGCTTGGTGGGGATGCGCTTGCGGATGAGGGGCGTCGAGCCGTCAAGCGTTACAAGCTCGGTCACGCCGCCGGGGCCGCTCGCGAGCGTCCGGTCGACCTCGTAGGCATCGTCGATGCCAAGCGCGTGCATGACCTGCTGGTCGTTCAAATCCGAGCCCCGTCCGTCCGGCCGACCGTCCTATCAATGGTACAGGTTATATTCAGTTGGCGACTGATTCCTCAGTTGGGAACTGAAAACGACCGCTCCGCGCCTCACTTGAGCGGGCTCGTACCAAACAGGGTCTTCTCGCCCAGGCGATAGAGCTCCTCGTCCGTTTCTAGGCGCGTGTAGCCGTGGTTGATGCACCAGATGATGATGGCATCGCGGCGCACTTTGGGCCAGAGTTCCGCCACGCCATCTAGACGCAGCAGCCGCTGGGTTTCCAGCAGCGTGCAGCCCATGCCCAGCGCGAGCATAATGGCGTTGTCGCGGCCGAGTCGGCTCTTGCCCTTGAAGACGTCGTAGACAAAAGTGGCGTTGACGTCAGAAGCGCGGATGATCTCCGAGCGCTTGAGGCCCCTCGCCGCACGGAGCTGTTCGAGGTAGTTCGGCAGCGTGCGGTCGAGCGTGAGGTTCTGCTCGAGGTAGGCCTCGGGCGTTGGGGCATTCAGCAGCTGCTCAAGCAGCTCGCCGGTCAGGCGCTCTCGCGGCATCTCGTTCTTCTCGGCCATGGCGCACTCCTCTGGGACGAGTGGGGTCTCCCACATCTTAGCGCCTGCCGCGCGCGCAACCGCGAATTACTGGTAATTCGAGATTGCGCGCGCTGCGGGTGGCCGAGAAGCGCGCGTAACTAGGGAAACGTGTCCGTTTTGCCAAGAATCCCCGCTTACGCGCGCTTCTCAGCGTACGTAAGCGGGGATTACTGGTAACGCGAGGTTACGCGCGCCGCAACGCGGCGCCTTGTCTAGAACTTGTCCACGTGGCCGGTAGCCGCCGTGGCCCGTGCGCGCAGGTCCGCGATCGCGGCCGGGATCTCGGCCAGGTCGTACGGCGTCATCTGGTAGACCCAGTTAAGCCAGTTGCGGTACAGCAGGTTGGCGTGCGCGCGCCAGGTGAAGAGCGGCTGCTGCTCGGGGTCGTCGTCGGGGAAGTAGTTCTCGGGCACGCGAATGGGCAGGCCCTTGTGGAAGTCGCGCCAGAACTCGTCGGCCAGGGTGTCGCGGCCGTACTCAAAGTGGCCGGTCACGTAGACCTCATGGAAGTCGCGCGTGGCGAGAAGCGACGGGCCACTCGTGAAGCCCTCGGAGAGCGTGCAGAGCTCGGGGTGCTCGGCCAGCGCGCCGGTGTCGATGGCAGCGTGGCGGCTGTGCGGCATGTAGTGCACCTCGTCGAAGCCGTTGGTGAGGAAGCTGTACTCGTCGCAGAGGCGCTGCTTGAACACGCCGAAGAGCTTGGCGCCGAGCTGGCGCTTGGGAATGCCGTAGAGGTGCCACAGCGCACCGAGCGCGCCCCAGCACAAGAACATCGTGGAGAACACGTGCTCCTGGCTCCAGTCCACGATCTCGCAGAACTCGTCCCAGTAGTCCACGTCCTCGTACTCGAGGTGCTCCACGGGCGCGCCGGTGATGATCAGGCCGTCGTAGTTCTTGTCGCGGAAGGAGTCGAACGTGTCGTAGAACTTGACCAGGTGATCCTGCGAGACGTGCGTGGACTCGTGGGTGGAGACGCGCATGAAGTCGCAGCTCACCTGCAGCGGGGACTTGGAGATGAGACGCAGGATCTGGGTCTCGGTCTCGATCTTGGTGGGCATGAGGTTCAAGATCGCCACGCGCAGCGGGCGAATCTCCTGGTGGCTGGCCACCTCCTCCTCGAGGGCGAAGATGCGCTCCTGCTGGAGAATCGTCTTGGCGGGCAGGCCGTCGGGGATGTTGATGGGCATGCGGACTCCGTTTCTGCGGCTTAACCCGTCCAGTATACCCACGCCGCGCCGCCCATGCTCTATACTTAGCCCCATGACTACTACATTTGCCGAGCTCGGGCTTAACGAGCAGATTCTCGCCGGGGTGGACGCCCTCGGCTTCACCACCCCGACCCCCGTTCAGGAGCAGGCCATCCCCGTGGTGCTCACGGGCCGCGACATCGTTGCCTCCGCGCAGACGGGCACGGGCAAGACCGCGGCCTTCGCGCTGCCCGCGCTGCAGCTCGTGGCCGGCGCCAAGGGCAAGGGACCGCACGCGCTCGTGGTCACGCCCACGCGCGAGCTCGCGGCACAGATCGAGAAGGTCGTCTCCGTGGTCTGCGAGAAGTCCGGCCAGCGCGCGGTCATCGTCATGGGCGGCGCCAAGTTCGACCGCCAGATCAAGGAGCTCGAGCGCGGCTGCGACCTGCTCGTTGCCACCCCGGGCCGCCTGATCGACCTCATGGAGCACAACCACGTGAGCCTGAAGCAGGTCAAGGTCCTCGTGCTCGACGAGGCGGACCGCATGCTGGACATGGGCTTCTGGCCGAGCGTCCGTCGCATCATGCACGCGCTTCCCGCCGAGCATCAGACGCTGCTTTTCTCGGCCACCATCCCGCCGTCGATCAAGTCCACAATCGACGCGCTGCTCACCGACCCCGCCACCGTGGAGATCGCCCGCGTGGGCGAGACCGCGGACACCGTGGAGGAGCACCTCTGCCCCGTCACCCAGGGCCAGAAGACCGAGCTTCTGCGCGCGCTCTTGGACACCGGCGGCGCGGCGGGCGAGAAGCCCGAGCGCGTGCTCGTGTTCTGCCGTACCAAGCACCGCGTGGACGACGTCTCCAAGACGCTCAAGGCCGCCGGCGTCAAGGTCGACGTCATGCACGCCGACCGCCCGCAGAAGGCCCGCGAGCGCGCGCTCGAGAAGTTCCGCGAGGGCAAAGTCCAGGTTTTGGTGGCAACCGATGTCATGAGCCGCGGCATCGACGTCTCGGGCATCGACGCCGTTGTCAACATCGACGTCCCCATGGACCCGGAGGACTACGTGCACCGCATCGGCCGCACGGGCCGCGCGGGCGCCACCGGCCACGCCTACACCTTCGTGGCGCCGGACGAGATCAGCCCCCTGCGCGAGATCGAGTACTTCACCAAGAAGCTCGTGCCCGTGTGGGACCTCGACGGCTTCACCTACGACTCCGGCCGCATCGTGCCGCAGGCGGACCGCCCAACCAAGCGCTCCACGCGCACGATGTTTGCCGGCTCGCGCAGCCGCGGGCGCGGCATCGCCGGCGGCCGCTACGGCCGCCACTACTAGGGCTGGCGAGAAGAACGTGAAGCAGGCACGTCCCAACCCACGCGGCACGGTCACCCGCAAGGCGGCGCGAGCGCTCGCCGGCGGTCACCCGTGGGTCTTTGAGGGCGAGGTCATCTCCGCGGAGCCCGCCGAGAACGGCTCGATCGTGGACGTCTTTGAGGAGAACGGCACGTGGCAGGGTGCGGGCCTGCTCTCGCAGGAGTCCAAGATCCGCGTGCGCGTGGTGAGCCGCAACGCCAACGACCGCTTTGACGACGCCTTCTGGGCGCGCCGCGTCACGTGGGCCTGGCAGCACCGCCGCGCGACCATGGGAAGTCGCGGCCTGCCCGGCGCCGAGCCGGACACCACCTGCTGCCGCGTGGTCTTCTCCGAGGCCGACGGCCTGCCGGGCCTTGTGGCCGACCGCTACGAGAACGTGCTGGTCACGCAGGTGGGCACCGTGGGCATGGAGCGCCTGCGCCCCGTCATGTACCGCGCGCTCGTGGACGCCCTTGCCGCGGATGGCGAGAAGATCGACGCCATCTACGAGCGCAACGACGGCGCTTCGCGCGCCAAGGAGGGCCTGCCGCAGTGCAAGGGCTGGTGGGGCGGGCTGCCCGCGCCGGAGACCGCGCGTCTGATGGTGCGCGAGAACGGCCTGCGCTTTGACCTCGACCTCGAGAACAGCCAGAAAACCGGCTTCTTCCTCGACCAGAAGTACAACCGCCGCGCCGTGCGCGAGATCGCGGCCGGCCGCCGCGTGCTCGACTGCTTCTGTCACGTGGGACCCTTCGGCCTGAACGCCGCCGCGGGCGGCGCCGAGTTCGTGCGCTGCGTGGACGTGAGCGACACCGCAATAGAGCTCGCGCGCGAGAACGCCCGCCTCAACGACCTGGACACTCGCATGGACTTCACCTGCGCGAACGTCCTCGACTACCTGCCCGAGCTCGCCCGCGACCGCGCCCGACTGCGCGAGGCGGGCGGCCCGTTCGACCTCATCGTGCTGGACCCGCCCGCCTTCACCAAGAGCCGCGGCACCGTCTCCCATGCCGCGCGCGGCTACCGTGAGATCAACTACCAGGCGCTGCGCCTGCTGCCCCGCGGCGGCTACCTGGCCACCTGCAGCTGCTCCCACTTCATGACACGCGATCTTCTCGCCAAGGCGATCGCCGAGGCCGCGCACCAGGCCAACGTGCAGCTCAAGCAGGTCGAGGAGCGCCAGCAGGCGCCCGACCACCCCATCCTCTGGGGCTTCCCCGAGAGCCACTATCTGGACTTCTTCGTCTTCCAGGTGGTCTAGCGGCGCCAACGCGATTCTCTAAGAGCGATTTAGATTGATAATTCGTTCTTAGAGAATCTGTGGTCTCTCTAAGAACGCGAACGTGTTCTTAGAGGTCAGGATTATATTTTAAGAACGTTTTAATCCATTTATTCGCTCTTAGGGAGACTCATGCTGGACGCCATTCGCCCCGGAAGACAGGGAGGCTTGCGACGCAATCTTTCCGGAGAGCTTGCCTACCTATCTTTTCTCCCCTCGAGTCTTCAGAGCTGTCTGCCTCTGTCCCTGAGCAACAGCGCCCAGCGCGCGGTCTCTGATTGCCGCGCACTTCTCGGCGAAATGCAAGGCATGGCGCGCTTCATTCCAAACGTGGGCATGTATCTCACCATGTACGTAAGGAAAGAGGCGCTCCTCTCCTCCCAGATTGAAGGAACCCAGTGCACCTTTGACGATGTTCTCGACCCAGAGAACGAGAAGAATGCGAGCAGGGACCTCGAGGATGTAATCAACTATGTCTCGGCAACAGAGCGAGCCGTTGAGCTCATGGGGTCCATGCCGCTTTGCACCCGCCTCCTGCGGATGGTGCACGAGACCCTGCTTGAGGGCGTCCGTGGATCCGAGAAGCACCCCGGCGAGCTCCGCACCTCCCAGAACTGGATCGGCCCAAATGGATGCACCCTCAACGAGGCCGCCTATGTGCCCCCCAACGTCGACGATATGAGGGATGCCCTATCTGACCTCGAAGCATTCCTCAACGAGGAGCACACGCTCGACCCCATCGTCAAGGCAGGGCTCGTCCATTATCAGTTTGAGACCATCCACCCCTTCCTTGACGGCAACGGCAGAATCGGGAGGCTCCTCATCACGCTTTCCCTCATGAACGACGGCATTCTCAAACTACCCGTGCTCTACCCCTCCTACGAGCTCAAGCGTCGTCGTTCGGAGTACTACGACCGCCTGGGAGGCGTGCGCGAGATGGGCGATTACGAGGGGTGGATCGCATTCTTCTGCGACTGCCTTCTCGAAAGCGCCCTCGACGCGCGCGACTCGATGCGAGCGCTCGCGGAGCTTCACGCCTCTACGGAGCGCCTAGTGCTCTCGTCAATGGGGCGCGGCTCGGCAAACGCGCTGCGCCTCCTGCAGCTTCTTGAGGGCAGCCCCATCGTGGATGCGTCCTACGTCGCAGAGCATCTGGGGCTCAGCACCTCGGGGACCAACTCCCTCATCCGAGCGATGGCCGATCTGGGGATACTCGCGCAGCGTGACAGCACAAAGAAGCGGTACCGAATATTTACCTATGAGCCCTATCTCAAAATCCTTAGGTCAGGCAGCGAGCCCCTTTAGAAATGTGCCGTCCTCTGGGGGCGTGCGAGTGATAGATTAAGGGGCTGACTGGCCGCACGACCTCTGGAGTCACCGCAATGCTCGAGCTCTTTGGCATGTTTGTCCTCGCACTCGCCCCCATCATCTGGCTCGTCATCGCCCTGTGCGGCATGCACATGAAGGCGCACCTCGCCAGCCTCGGCGCACTCGTTGTCGCGGCCGTCTGCGCGATGCTGGGCTGGGGCATGACGCCCGTCAACATGGCAACGGCGGCACTCGAGGGCTTTGCGATGGCGCTCTGGCCCATCGTGATCGTGATCATCGCGGCCGTGTTCACCTACAACGTGACCGTGCACACGAGCGGCATGGAGACGATCAAGGCCATGCTCTGCTCGGTATCGGACGACAAGCGCATCCTCACGCTGCTCATCGCTTGGTGCTTTGGCGGCTTCCTCGAGGGCATGGCGGGCTTTGGCACCGCCGTCGCCATCCCCGCGAGCATGCTCATGGCGCTCGGCGTCTCTCCAGTCACGGCAATTCTCGCCTGCCTCATCGCCAACGGCGTGCCCACGATGTTCGGCTCCATTGGCATCCCCACCACCACGCTCGCCTCCATCACCGGCATCAATGCCTTTGAGCTGGCCTTCGTTCAGGCCATCCAGGTGCTTCCGTTCGTGATTGCCTGCCCGATCCTCATGGTCATTCTTGTGGGCGACGGACCCAAGGCGCTCAGGGGCTCGCTCTCTGCCGCGCTTGTCGCGGGCCTCTCCTTTGGCCTGCCCATGATCGCCGCGGCGCAGTTCGTGGGCCCGACGCTCGCCGACGTGGTGGCGGCGACCTGCTCGCTCGTCGCCACGTTCCTCTTTGCCCTCGCCCGACGCGGCCGCGAGGTACCCGTGGAGTACCAGCTCACCAACATCCATCACTACCAGGGATTCGGCGGTCCCGCACTCCAGATCATCCTCGCGTGGTCGCCGTTCATCCTCATCCTGGTAGCCCTGCTCCTCACGAGCCAGCTCGTCCCCGCGATCTACGAGCCTCTCTCGTCGGTTGCCACGACGGTCAACATCTACGCCGGCGACCCGTCCGCCACGCTCACCTTCACCTGGATCGACACGCCCGGCGTGATCATCATCGTCTGCGGCATCATCGGCGGCGTCATCCAGGGCTGCAGCGTGCACGAGCTCCTGCAGGTGCTCGCCGACACGTGCAAGCAGATGGCCAAGACCATCGTCACCATGCTCGGCGTCCTGGCCTGCGCCAAGATCATGGGCTACTCCGGCATGATCGCGAGCATAGCCGCCTTCTTCGTGGGGACGCTCGGCGGGCTCTACCCGCTCGTGGCGCCGCTCCTGGGCGCGCTGGGCACCTTCGTCACGGGCTCCGGCACCTCGAGCGAGGTCCTCTTTGGCAACGTACAGCTCAACGCTGCGCAGTCCATCGGCGTCAACGAGACCTGGCTCGTGGCGTCCAACTCCCTCGGCATCTCCGCCGGCAAGATGCTCTCCCCGCAGAACATCGCCAACGGCTGCGCCGCCTGCGGTCTTGTGGGCGCGGACGGGGAGATCCTGGGCAAGATCGCCAAGTACGCGTTCGGCTTTGCCGTCGCGATGGCGGCGCTCGTCTATGTTGGCTCGCTCGTGCTGTAGCGCCTGCTAGCGCCGTCTCCGGGCGCGGAAGAACGCCCGCAGCAGCCCCGCCGACTCGTCGGCGAGCACGCCGGGCGTGAC
>ENA-UOOD01002983-UOOD01002983.1-human-gut-metagenome-genome-assembly--contig:-CS67-NODE-2983-length-14557-cov-12.019515_pt1 | contig 14557 bp, 7 predicted proteins | sample MGYA00242464_ERZ724011 | MGnify/ENA metagenome assembly ERZ724011 | reverse complement strand
CAGAGGATCTGCGCGTCGTAGGGCTCGGGGTGCGTCTCCTGTTCGCCGCGGCTGAAGACGAGAAAGTACCGGAACATTTCCCCCGTCAGGTCCTTGAGCTGATAGGCCTTGTCCCGGCTGGCGAGCACGTAGCTGCGCAGATCCTCCGGCAGCCGGTCCTGACTCATCTCGAGCAGGTCGAGATAGCCGATGAGCGATGTGAGGGGGTTGCGGATGTCGTGCGACATGGCGGTGATGAGGTCACTGTTGGCCTGCCAGGCGGTCTGCTCGTTGCGCGTGCGCTCTAAAATCATGTCGCGCATGGTGTTGACGCTGGCTGCCAGGCGCGCGAGCTCGTCCGTGCCGACGACGGGGATGGTCTGGTTGAGCGCGCCGGCCGCGCCGACGGCCTCCGACAGGCGCGTGACGCGCCGCGTGAGCCGCCGCGTGAAGCCGATGGCGATACACGAATAGACCACAAAGCCCACCACGAGTGCGCCGAACTGCGTGTAGCCGAACAGTCGTGACTCGGAGTAATCGCACATGGCGACGCGGCACTCTCCGTCAGCAAACTGCAGGGTATAAAAACTGTAGCCGAGCGCTGCAAGATCGTTTTGCGTCGTATCGTCGAGCAGCTGGTTTGTGCCCCAGGTGCCGGCCTCATACGGGTCACCCTCCGCCTGATAGACAATGACGCTGGCGTTTTTCTCACTGCGCAGCCACTGCCCGATGGCCACCGTGTCGCGCGAGGAGACGCCGTTGCTCGCCACGTACAGCTGCAGACTGTACGCATGCTGCTGGTTGCGAACCTCGATCGCATCGGCCGACATGTACCAGTGGTTGATCGTCCACACGCCGAGCCGGTAGCAGCCGAAATAGCACCCGGCGCCCACGGCCAGCGCCGCGAGCAGCACGACGATCATGCGCGCATTGATCGACGAGCGCCACTTCTTAATCAATCTGATACCCCTTTCCCCAAACCGTGCGGATGAGCGTCGGGTTGGCGGGATCGTCCTCGAGCTTCTTGCGCAGCTTGAGGATGTGCACCATGACGGTGTTGGCAGAGCTGGGCAGGAACTTCTCGTGCCAGACGTCCTCATACAGCTTGCGCGCAGACACGGAAGTGCCGCGGTTGGCGATCAGGTACTGCAGCAGTTCAAACTCCGTCTTGGTCATCTCGACCGAGCGGCCGTTTTTGCACACGGTGCCTTTGTCGCGGTTGATCTCGAGCGCGTCGATGACCGTCGGCGCATCGCCCTTGCCGTGGTAGACGCGGTAGCGCCGGATGAGCGAATCGACCCGCAGGAACAGCTCGTGGTTGGAAAAGGGCTTGATGAGATAATCGTCGCCGCCGCTGCCATAGGCGTCGCTCATGTCGGCGGGCTGGGCCTTCGCCGTGAGAAACAGGATCGGCGCGACGCTGTGCTGCCGGATCTCCGTGCAGGCGGCGACACCGTCCATGCCGGGCATCATGATGTCCAATATAATGAGATCATAGTCCGGCTGCGCGCGTACGCACTCCACGGCGCGCAGACCGTTTTCGGCCTCGTCAACTTCATAGCCGCGCGACGAGAGCAGGATGTGCAAAATATTGCGGATGTCCGGCTCGTCGTCCACAACGAGGATGCGGACGGGGGTCTCCAGGTTTTCCATGGTATCACCTCTGGGGTCTATCCTAACATATCCGGGCCGCCCCCGCACAGGGACTTTGGCCCGCTTTAAGAAAAATTAAGCGGATGGGTGCAAAAACCGGGGCTGCGAACGGCCGCAGCCCCGGAGCGGGTACGTTACTGGTGGTAGAGATCGTGGCCATTCACACTGAACGCCCACTGGCAAAACTCCGCCACGATCGTGGCGACCTGCTCGCGCGTGGCGTCGCCCTGCGGGTCGATGTACACAACGCCGTTGATCTCCGCGCCGGAGATGATCATCGACATCGCGTGCTGCATGGATGCGCGCGCCCAGGGGGACACCTGATCCCCGTCCGGATACTCCGACAGGTCAGCCAGCGCCCACTGCTGCTTCAGCTTCAAAACGTTGAAGAAATAGTTCATCATGATGCAGCCGATCTGTTCGCGCGTCACGGGCGCCTCGGGTGAGAAGGTCGTGCCGCTCGTGCCGGACACGACGTCGTTCTGATAGGCCCAGACGACCGCCTTGCGGTACCAGCTCTGCGTCAGATCGCGAAACGGCGTGCCGCCGCTCACCGCCGGTGCGCCGGAGAGTTCGTAAAGGATCTGCACGATCTGCGCGCGCGTCGTCACGCCGTAGGGCGCGAATGTGTGCGTACCGGTGCCGGACATGGCGCCGGTCTTGACACAGTAGGAGATGCCGTCATACGACCAGCGGTTCGGATCCACGTCGTAAAACTGCTCATAGGCCCGGATCGGCGGGTCGATATAGGTGTAGCCGTTCCGGCCGCAGCGGCGGCAGGTCCACTCGCGCTGCCCGGCCAGAACACCGCTCGGCTGCACGACGACGGCACCCTGCTGCCAGTCATGGCCGCCATAGTAGTTGACGCAGTCCTCCGGCGTGTACGCAGCCGCCGCGGGCATCAGCGCCAGCAGCAGGCACAGCACGAGCGCCGCGGTCAAAAGTCTCTTTTTCATGTTCGTTGTCCCTTCTTTCTATGGTCTTCCGCCGCCTCAGCTCCAGCCGAGCGTCCGCGTGCAGAAGCTCTGCAGGATCGTGGCGACCTGCTCGCGCGCGGCATCGCCCTGCGGCTGCAGGAAGATGCCGTCGTCCGTCTCCGCGCCGGAGATCAGCTCCAGCGCCACGGCGTCGGCCATGGCGGCCTGCGCCCAGTCGGACACGCTTGCCCCGTCCGGGAAGGCAGAGAGGTCGGCCGGCGTCCACGTGTGCTTGAGGTGCTGCACCATGTCCGCATAGCCCATGAGGATGACGGCGATCTGCTCGCGCGTGACGGGCGACTCGGGGTCGAACGTCGTGGCCGACGTGCCGGCGACGACGCCGGTCTGGTACGCCCAGAGGATGGCGTTCTGATACCAGTCGTTCGTGAGGTCGGTGAACGGGGTCGTGCCGGTGACGGCCGGCTCGCCCGCAAGGTTATAGAGGATCTGCACGATCTGTGCGCGCGTCGTCACGCCCTTGGGCGCGAAGGTGTGCGTGTCGGTGCCGGACATGAGGCCCGTCTTGACGCAGAAGGCGATGCCGGGGTAGGACCAGAGCGCAAAATCCACGTCGTCAAACTGCTGGTACGCCGGGATCTCGGGATCGGTAAAGCGCAGGGACTCCGCGCCGCAGCGCTTGCAGGTCGTGCGCACGCGGCCGCCCTGCGCGCCGCTGGGCTCGGCCACGGTCACGCCCTCGCCCCAGTCGTGGCCGAGTGCGTGGACCGCTTCGGTCTCGGTCTCGGCGCAGCCGGCGTCCGTGCAGGTGCGGGTGCGCACGCCGGGCTCCGTGCAGGTGGCCTCGGTCGTGACGGTCCAGTCGCCGAAGTGGTGGCCGGTCACGGCATTGTAGTCCACGCGCGCAAGGCGCAGGAGCGTGTTGTGCTCGCCGACTTCGACGGCCTGCCATGCTTCCTTCGAGCCGCCGAAGTGCACCGTGCGCAGCGCGAGGCAGCCGGAGAACGCACTGTCGCCGATGGCCATGACGCTTGCGGGGATGGTGATCTCCTTGAGCGCCGCGCAGTCGCTGAACGTGCGCGTGTCGATGCGCGCCACGCCGGGCAGGATCGTCACGGCAGCGAGTGCCGTGCAGCCCTGAAACGCCCCGCCGCCGGTGCTCTCGAGGGTGCCGGGCAGCGTGACCGCCGCGAGCTTTTCACAATAGGCGAAGGCCGCCGTGCCGAGGGTGGTCAGACCTGCGGGCAGGGTGACTGCCTCGAGATTCGCGCACTTGAGGAACGCGCCCATGCCGATGCCCGTCACGCCCGCGCCGATCTCGGCGCGCACGATCCTGCTGTTGACGGCAAAGGCGTTGGCGCTGATCTCGCCGCTGCCGCTGACGGTCAGCGTGCCGGCGGTGTCGAGCGTCCAGGTCAAACCGTCGCCGCAGGTGCCGGTCTGCACATCGTCCGCCGCAAAGGCTGCCATCGGCAGCAGCGTCAGCAGCAGGCACAGCACGAGCGCTGCACTCAGAAGTTTCTTTTTCATGCCATTTCTCCTTTTGTTTTCAATTATTGCTGCATTCAGTATACCGGAAGCCGCACCCAGCCGCAAGAAAATCTTTGCACCACAGGTACGAAAAACGGCAAAAAACCGGCGCCCCGTTCAGGGACGCCGGTTTGGTGTTGGGTTTGATTTACGCGGGGATCTTGCAGAAGCCCTCCAGGAGCGTGGCGACCTGCGCGCGGGTCGCCTGCCCCTGCGGCAGGAGCCAGAGCTCACCGTTGTTCTCGGCACCGTTGAGAATGCCGAGCGCGACCGCCTCGGCCACGGCGTCACGCGCCCAGTCGGACACGTCCGCCCCATCCGGGAAAGCCGAGAGGTCGGCGGGCGGCCATGTGTGGTCGCGGTGCTGCACCATGTCCGCATAGCCCATGAGGATGACGGCGATCTGCTCGCGCGTGACGGGCGCGTCTGGGTCGAACGTCGTGTCCGACGTGCCGGCGACGACGCCGGTCCGATACGCCCAGAGCACTGCATCCTGATACCAGTCGGACGTGAGGTCGGTAAACGGGGTCGTGCCGGCGACGGCCGGCTCGCCCGCGAGGTTATAGAGCACCTGCACAATCTGCGCGCGGGTCATCACGGCGTCGGGCGCGAAGGTCGTATCACTCGTGCCGGACATCAGGCCGTTGGTCACACAGTAGCGGATGCCGGGGTAGGCCCAGTTGAAAGGATTGAGATCCGTGAAGCGCTCCATCGGATCGGGCGTGTTCACGGTCGTGCGCCAGAGCTGCGTGCCCATGAAGGGATTGGCCGTACCGATAACCATCCAGCCCTGCTCGTCGTTCGCAGCGAAGGCACGCAGACCATGGTTGTACGGATCGCCGAAGCCGTCGCGCGTGAGCGTCTCGAGCGTGAGCTTGCCGTTGTCGGACGTGATGGTATACAGGCCGAAGCCGCGCGTGGCGGTCGAGAGCTTTTTCAGGCAGATGCACAGATCCTTCATGTTTTCCAGCTCGGTGATGCGCACGAGCGTTTCATAGAGCTTCTTGAGTGCATCGGGCAGCTTGCCGCTGAGGCTCGCATAGAGGTCGTTCGCCTTCTGGTAGCGCGCAACAAAGCCCGAAATATCGTTCGTCTCGACGAGGTCGGTCAGCTCGCCGAGCAGCGCATTGAGCTCGTTGAGCCGGCGCAGCGTGTTTGCACTGTAGGGCGCGTCGTACACGCCGTCCTTGAGCGCCTGACGCATCGTGTCGTACTGGGTATCGGTCATGGTGAAGAGTTCGGGGCTCTCGGCATTGACCGCATCGACGGCGGCATCGATCGCTGCGGCGGCATCGCCGGAGCCGGCGGCGAACAGTGTGCCGTCGCCGTTATTTTTGTTCTTATCCAGCAGGAGCTTGAGCAGCACCTTGAGGTAGCCGATCTGGCTGGCCCACTCGTCACGCGACATATGCAGCAGGTCGCCGTTGGTAAACTGGCCGAGCGGCTCGAGCAGGGAGCTGGTGTCGAATGTGCCGAGAAAGAGCTTGCCGTCAAAGACCTTCGACTGCCAGAAATACTGGTTTTCATAGTCGCCGAAGCCGGAGCGCTTGCACAGGATGCCGCCGGCCGGGAACATCTTCGTCCGTTCGCCGACGACGAGCTCCATCTGCTCGCTGCCGTCGCTGCCGATGGACATCCGGTAGAGGTTCACCGACTGCTCCAGGTTGCGCGCAAGGAAGCCAAAGTCCTGATCGAACATGAGCTCCTCGAGCGGGATCTCTTCGTCGTTGTATTCGCCGATGTAGAGGTAGCCGTCATAAATGCACAGATTGCAGGCCGCGGCGCGCGTGCGCGCGGGGTCGATGCCGAAGGTGTACTTCGCACCGTCGGCCTTGTCGCCGACGACCGGCGTCCACGTCCACGCGCTGGGGTCGTTCCAGTCGCCGGAGCAGTTGCCGCGCACGATGGCGAACGAGCGCATGTTGTCGTCCACGCGTGTGGCGGGCGTGCCGGTGCACATGGCGACGTAGAGGCTGCCGTGATACTCGACGATCTCCCAGATGCCGCCGCCGTAAACACTGTCGACAAAGTGCACGGCAGGATAGTTATAGAGATCGGACTGCGTGGCGATCTTCGTGAAGCCCTCGGACGGGTTGTCGCTGATGAGCAGGTAGCCGCCGTCGACGCCGACGTTGCTGATGACGAGCTTGCCGTCATAGACCGCCATGCCGCGGATGCCGGTGCAGACGCCCTCTTTGTACGCCTGTACGTACTCCTGCATGTTTTCAAGCCCCGTGTAGACGCACCGGAAGCTATCGTCCGTCGGGTCGACTTCATAGACGCTCGGCAGGCCGACGCGGCCGTTGGCGGTCACGCTGCCGCAGAAATAGATCTTATCCTTATAGAGAATGGCGTTGCGGAACAGCGGCGTGACGCCGTTGAGGGAGTTGGCCATGATCAGCTTGACCTCCCCGGTGTGGACATTGATCTTGACAAGGATGCCGTCGGAAACACCGCCGTCCTCCTCACCGTAGAAAAACGTGCCGTTAAAGACGGCGTTGAGCTCGGCGCGCATGACCTCCTCGTCAAACTTGTGCCCCATGACGCTGTCCATGGCCGAGAGGGTCTTGCCCATGGCGGCGTAGCACGTGCCGACATAGACATAGTCACCATAGGCCATGGCCGCCCAGGAGTAGCTTTGTCCGCGGTCGCCCTGACCGTCCGCTCCGGTGACCGTGCCGGTCACGGCCACAGTGCCGTTGCCGGTATAATCGACCAGACCGTCCGGCGTGCCGGGCGCTTTGTCCGCGTGCGAGATCTTGCCGAATGTGTAGTCTCCGGCGTCGTAAGTATAAGGAGTCTCGGACTGCGCGGTGTTCACCGCCAGTGCCGGGACCATCAGGCTCATAGTCATGGCCGCAATCAGCAGCAGGGTCAGGAGTCTGCGCGTGCGGGTTTTCATAAGATGTCCTCCTCTCAGAAGCTCATGTATATGCAACGGATTTTGGCTTCTTCACATGATTGCATCCTTATTGTAACCGATGTTAACACATTGTCAATAATTATCTTCTGAGAAATGTATCAAAAGCAAAGAATTTTGTATACCTGCAATACGCACATTCCCCGTATTTGTATATGTTTCCGACACTTTTCCGAATCTGATACCATTATATATACATGACGGAGTGCCGGATTTCTCCATCTTGCCGAACAGCTCTGTCCGCACGCGAGCATGCCGGCCCATAAGGTGAGTGAATTGTCAAACTAAGTGCAACAGGAAGCAAGTTCAAAGTCCCACAGGTCCTGAGCAGAACGGAAATTAAGAACCTTACGAGGCCTGGCGTTCATAAGCGCCAGGTTTCGTTTTAGAGTGGCAGGAGCAACACACGACAGATTTCTGCTGAACTTCTTTTCTTTTTTCTGTTGCACTTGATCGTATAATTCACCAGGTGCAAAAAAACCGGCGCCCCGTTCAGGGACGCCGGTCGAAAGCCGGATGCGGATCAGACGAGCGGAATGGGCTCGTTCCAGACGTTTAGCTCGCGGCAGAACTGCGCCAGAATGACGGCCATCTGCGCGCGGGTGGCAGTGCCTCTGCCGGAGAAGGTGAGCGTTGTGCCGTCGCTTCCCAGTTCGGCGCTCACATCACCGGCCGCAAACGCCGCGGGGACGAGCGCGAGCATCAGGCTCAGGACAAGCAGGATGCTCAGAAGTCGTTTTTTCATCCTGATTCTCCTTTTTCATTCCGGTTTTGCGACAAACGCCGCAAATTGTCCCTATTATACCGGATTTTTGGTGCGGAAACAACTGGCTTTTGCAGAAAAAGGGCGCTTCCGTGCCCGGAAGCGCCCTGTGCCGTGTGGTTTTGGTTTCTTTTTGCGGCGGGCACGCTCAGCCGATGCCGAGCACGCCGCTGCACATATTCTCGAGGATGGTCGCGACCTCGGCGCGTGTGGCGCCCGCGCGCGGATTCAGGTGGCGCACCGGTGATTCGCCGTTTGTTGCGCCGGAGATCAGCTTCAGGCTCAGCGCGTCCGACATTCCGGCCTGCGCCCAGTCGGAGACGTCCGGCCCGTCCGGATACACATCCAGCGCCGCGGGTATCCACGTGCGCTCGAGCCCGTAGACGTTCATGAGGAAGTCCACGAGCACGACCGCGATCTGCTCGCGCGTGACGACGAGGTCAGGCGCAAATGTCGTAGCCGATGTGCCGGAGACGATGTGGTTCTGATACGCCCACGTGACGGCGTCCTGATACCAGTCGGCCGTGAGGTCGGTGAACGGCGTGCTGCCGGTGACGGCCGGCTCACCCTCCAGGTTATAGAGGATCTGCACGAGCTGCGCGCGCGTCGTCACGCCGCCGGGCAGAAACGTCGTGCCGCCGACGCCGGACATGAGTCCGGTGGCCACGCAGTACTGGATGCCCTCGTACGACCAGCTCTCGGGGTCGAGGTCCGTGAAGTGCTGATATGCCCAGATCTCCGGAGCGGTCAGCTCTATGGCGGTCAGGGCGCAGCGGCCGCAGGTGTAGACCACCACGCCGGCCAGCAGGCCGTCGGGCTCAATGCGGGTCACGCCGTCGTCCCAGTCATGGCCGAGGGAGGGGACGATGCGCGTCTGCGTCCGGCCGCAGCCGGGGTCGGTGCAGATGCGGGTCAGAACGCCGTCGTTCGTGCAGGTCGCGGGCGTTGTCTCGACCCAGTCGCCGGCAAACGTGTGCGCGGCCGCGTTGCAGTGCAGCTCCGCGCTGCCGAGCACGTCCTCGCCCTTCGGAGTCCGGATCTGATCCCACTGCGCCTGCGCGCCGGTGTAGTACACGTCCGTGAGTGCGGTGCAGCCGGTGAACACGCCGGTGCCGATGCTGGTGACATTGTTCTGAACCGTCACGCGCTGCAGACCCGTGCAGCCGTCAAACAGGCTGTCAGGCAGACTCTTGAGCTGCGGCGAGAGCACTGCGCTTTTCAGCCCGGTCCAGCCGGCGAAGGAGTGGGCCTCCAGAACGTCGAACTGTTCGATTGGCAGCCATTCCAGCGAGCTGCAGCCGGAAAACGCATAGCTGTCGATCCGGTTGAGACGCTCGGGCACGTTCACGGCGCGCAGCGACGTGCAGCCGGCAAAGGCGTGGGATCCCAGCGTACTGAGCCCGCCCATCCCGTCGGGGTCGGGTTCAAACGTTACCTCCGTCAGGGCGGTGCAGTCGGCAAAGGCGTACTTACTGACCTGGAAGACAGTATACGGGAAGGTCACCTGCCGTAGCGATGTGCAGCCTCGGAACGCATAGGCGCTGATGTAGCCGAAACTGCTGCCGAAGTGGATATCCGTCAGGCTCGTGCAGCCCTCAAACGCGTGCGCATGCAGGTCTCTGGCGTCCCAGCTGCCAAAGTCGATGGACCGCAGATTCGTGCAGCCGGCAAAGGCGTAGTCGAGGATGTTGATGGACATGACGTCCCGGTCGTCCGTGCACACGAACTTCACGGTGACGATGTCCTTCCGGTTTTGGAACGCCTTTTTCTGCAGCAGACCGGCGCCGGTGACGGTCAGATTGCCGTCAGCGTCGAGCGTCCAGGCGATGTTGCTGCCGTCAGCGTCCGCGCCGCAGGTGCCGCTGTCGACAATGTTGGCCGCGAAGGCCGCCGGCGCCAGCGACAGCGCCAGACAGAGTGCGAGCACAAGGCTCAAAATGCGTTTTTTCATAGGGTTTCTCCTTTTCACCGTTCGTTATGCGCAGAGCTACGCCATGCGCAGGTCCACATCCACGAGCGAGTAAAAGCCCATGAGGATCGTCGCGGCCTGTTCGCGCGTCGCACCGCCCTGCGGCTGCAGGAACGTGCCGTCTTTCGTCTGCGCGCCGGAGATGAGACCGAGCGCGACCGCCTCGGCCACGGCGTCACGCGCCCAGTCGGAGACGCTTGCTCCGTCCGGGAACGCTGTGAGATCGGCCTTGTCCGCGGAGAAATCCAGCCCCAGAACCTTCTCGGCGTAGCCCATGAGGATGACGGCGATCTGCTCGCGCGTGACGGGCGCTTCCGGCTCGAACGTCGTGGCCGACGTGCCGGACACGATACCGTTCTGGTACGCCCACACGATCGAGTGCTGATACCAGTCGGCTGTGAGATCGGTGAACGGCGAGCCGTCATACGCCTTCGGGCAGCCGGAGAGATTGTAGAGGATCTGCACGACCTGCGCGCGCGTGGTCACGCCCTTGGGCGCGAACGCATTCCCGCCTACGCCGGACATGAGCCCCGCCAGCACGCAGAAGTCGATGCCGGGGATCGCCCAGCTGTCCGCATCGACGTCCGTGAACAGCTCTGCCGCGCCCGGGATGACCATGTACGAGTAGCTGTGCACATTCACGCGGCTGGGAAAAACATAGTCCGGATCGCACAGCGCATGGAACGCTTCCTCGCTGCCGCCGAAGCAAACATCCGTGATGTTGTCCGAGCCGCTGAAGGCCCAGGTCTCGATCGACTGCATGCCGGCCGGGAGCTGCACGTAGCGCAGGCGCTCATTGTTGGCGAACGCCGTGCGGCCGATCTTGCGCAGGCTGTCCGGGCAGCGGACGGCGACCAGACCGCTGCCGTAAAACGCGCTCGGCGCGATCTCCACAATGCCGTCCGGCACATCATAGCGGATGCCGGGGCGCCCGGCGGGATAGACCGTCAGCTCATAGCCGTCCTTGGTCATGAGCACGCCGTCGACCGTCTGATAGGTGGGGTTGCCCGCGCCGACCCGAATGTCGCTCAGGCGCAGCGCCCATTCAAACGCCGAGCCGTGAATGGCCTGTACGCTGTCGGGAATGGAGATCTCCCGCAGGTTGATGCAGGATTGGAACGCGGTGGGGCCGATGCTCGTCAGGCCCTCGGGCAGGTTGACGTTGACGAGCCGACTGCAGCCGCTGAATACCGCCTCCGGCAGCGCGTGCACGCCGGTGGGGACCGTGATCTCCGTCAGGCTGCTGCAGCCCTGCAGGGCCTCTCTGCCGAACGACTCCAGCCCGGCCGGGAACGTCAGGTCCGTGAGCGCCGTGCAGCCGGAAAACGCGCTTTCGCCGATATAGGCGACGGTGTCCGGCAGATCGATCGATTGCAGCGCCGTGCAGCCGGAAAACATGCCGTCGCTCACGGCGGTCAAACCGGACGGGAGCGTAACCTCTTTGAGCTCCTTGTCTCCCAAAAACAGCTCGGCGCCGACGCTCGTCAGTCCATCCGGAAGCGTGATCTGCTGCAGGACGGGCATATTGCTCAGCACACCCTTGCCGAGGTAGCTCGTCCCGGCCGGGAAACGGACATCCGTCAGATATGTGCCGCTGAACGCACACGCGCCGTATTTGACCGTAGTCTCGGGCAGCGCGATGTGCTCAAGATCCGTGCAGCCGGAGAACGCCTGCTGGGCGATGGCCGTGAGCGTCTGCGGCAGCGTAACGTCTGCGAGGTTCGTGCAGTCGCGGAACATGCCGTCGCTCACGCGGGTGATGCCCTCCGCCAGCACGGCAGTGTGCAAATCGACGCACTCACTGAAAATGTATTTGCCGAACGAGCGGATTGTCGCCGGCACGGTAACGCTCGTCAGACGCGTTTGGGAAAAGGCTCTGTCCCCGATATCCGTCACGCCCGCAGGAATGGAAATATCCGTCAGCCCGCTGGCGAAAAAGGCCTTCTTGCCGATGACTGTCACGTTGTCCGGAATGGTTATGGTTTCGATGCCGCAGGAAGAAAACACGCTCTCATCCAGCTGGGTCAGGCTCTGCGGCAGCAGGATGCTCTTAAGCTCCCAATCGCCTCTGAACAGATTGGTACCCAGATGGGTCGGCCCCTCAGGGATCGTCACGGACGCAAGCATGGTGCAGCCCATAAACGCCCGGTCGCCAATCGTTTCGACGCTGGCCGGAAGTGTGACAGACGTCAGCGACGTACAATTTGACAGTGCCTGCTCGCCAATGGTCTTCACACCATCCGGGAACGTGATGCCGGTCAGGTACCGGCAGCCGTTCAGGGCTTGCGTGTCAACGTCCGTGAGCGTGGACGGCAGACTGACCGATGTGACTGTGCTGCCTGCCAGCATATATGCACCGAGGCGAGTAATGCCCTCGCCGACAACGACCGTAACGGCACTGTAACGCCACGGCGGCGCGCTGGACGCATAGTCGCGGATTGCGCCGGTACCGGTGACGGTCAGAACGCCGTTTTTGTCGATCGTCCAGGTGACGTTGCTGCCGTCGCCCTCGGCGCCACAGGTGCCGCTGTCGACGATATCGGCCGCGAAGGCCGCCGGGACGAGCGCGAGCATCAGGCTCAGAACAAGCAGGATGCTCAGAAGTTTCTTTTTCATGCCATTTCTCCTTTATTTTTTAGAATGGGTGCTATCAGTATAGCGAAATTCGCTGCCGGCCGCAAGTGGCTTTTTGTACTGTCTGTACAAAAAGTGACAAAAAAGCCGGTGTCCCCTTTTCGGGACACCGGCTCAAAAAGCCTGTGCTCATTCACCGAGCTGCTGCTCGACCCAGGCGATCTGCGCCTCGACGCTCGGCACGGACGTGCCGCCGTAGGACACGCGCCGCGTGACGCAGTTGGTGAGGTCAATGGCATCATACACGCCGTCGTCAAAGAGGTCGCTGAAGGTCCGGAAGGTCTCGAGCGGGAGCTGCTCGAGCACGGTGCTGTGCGCGATGCAGTAGGCCACGAGCTGGCCGGAGACCTTGTACGCGCTGCGGAACGGCAGGCCCTTCGTGACGAGATAGTCCGCGAGGTCGGTCGCGTTGAGGAAGCCCGTCTGCGCCGCGTGGAGCATCTTGTCGGCGCGCACGGTCATGGTCGCGAGCATCGGCGCCATGACGCGCAGGCACATCTTCACGGTGTCCACCGCGTCGAACACGGCCTCCTTGTCCTCCTGCATGTCCTTATTATATGCCAGCGGCAGGCCCTTGAGCGCCGTGAGCATGGCGATGAGGTCGCCGTAGACGCGGCCGGTCTTGCCGCGCACGAGCTCGGCCATGTCGGGGTTTTTCTTCTGCGGCATGATCGACGAGCCGGTCGTGTAGCTGTCCGAGAGCTGCACGAACTGAAACTCCCAGCTCGACCAGAGCACCAGCTCCTCGCTCAGGCGCGAGAGGTGCATCATCTCGATGGCGTAGGCATCGAGCAGCTCGACGCAGAAGTCCCGGTCGGACACGCCGTCCAAACTGTTGCGCGCCACATCGTCAAAGCCGAGCTGTTTGGCCTCGAAGAACCGGTCGGTGTCATACGTCGTGCCGGCGAGGGCGCAGCAGCCGATGGGGGAGACATTCATGCGCCTGACGGCATCCTGCATGCGGTCAATGTCGCGCAGGAGCATCATGGCATAGGCCATCAGGTGGTGGCCGAAGGTGATGGGCTGCGCGCGCTGCAGGTGCGTGTAGCCGGGCAGAATGTCGCCCTTGTGCGCCTTGGCCTGCTCCACGAGCGCCGCGAGCACGTCCTTCGTGAGCGCGATGATGTCGTTCGTTTCGCTGCGCAGGTACATGCGCAGGTCGAGCGCGACCTGATCGTTGCGCGAGCGGGCGGTGTGCAGTTTCTTGCCGAGGTCGCCGATGCGCGCGGTGAGCACCTGCTCGACGAACATGTGGATGTCCTCGCACGCGGGGTCGAACGTCAGCGCGCCGCTGTCGATGTCATCCAGAATGCCCTGCAGCGCGTCGATGATGGCATCGGCGTCCGCCTGCGGGAGGATGTGCTGCGCGCCGAGCATCGCCGCGTGCGCCATGCTGCCCGTGATGTCCTCGCGGTACATGCGGCTGTCGAAGTGGATGGAGGAGTTGAAATCGTCCGCGACCGGATCGGTCACGCCGGCCGTGCGGCCCGCCCACATTTTTGCCATGGTGATGGTCTCCCTTCGTCAGTTGTCCCCGCGCCGGGGGACCCGGCGCGGGGAGAAAAGTCATTTCTTATATTGTACCGCTTACATGCTCTTGCCGTCAACCTTTGCCTGCACGGAGATCGGCAGACCGTAGAGCTGGATGAACCCGGCGGCGTCCGCCTGGTTGTAGTCGCTCTCGCCGAAGGTGGCGATCTCCTCGGAGTACAGGGAGTACGGGCTCCAGACACCGGCGTTGATCATGTTGCCCTTGTAGAGCTTGAGCCGCACCGTGCCGGTGACGTGCTCCTGCGTCTTGGTCACGAACGCGCTGAGCGCCTCGCGCAGCGGCGTGAACCACTGGCCGTTGTACACCAGTTCGCCGAAGGTCACGGCGAGCTTCTGCTTCTCGTGCATGGTCATCTTGTCGAGGCAGAGCGTCTCGAGCACGCTGTGCGCCTTGTAGAGGATCGTGCCGCCCGGCGTCTCGTATACGCCGCGGCACTTCATGCCGACGAGCCGGTTCTCCACGATATCCAGAATGCCGATGCCGTTGGCGCCGCCGATGGCGTTGAGCTTGAGGATGATGTCCTTGGCGCTCATCTTCTCACCGTCGAGCGCGACGGGCTTGCCCTGCTCAAAGTCGAGCGTGACGTAGGTCGGGGCGTCCGGCGCGTCGATGGGGCTGACGC